>Ga0187893_10006022_pt1 | contig 21118 bp, 14 predicted proteins | sample MA1701074metaG_FD_139574 | JGI IMG/M metagenome (GOLD analysis project Ga0187893, IMG submission 139574) | White microbial mat communities from a basaltic lava cave in the Kipuka Kanohina Cave System on the Island of Hawaii, USA - MA170107-4 metaG ...
CTCCGGCGTGATGAGCGCCAAATCCAAAGGAGACCGGAGTTGACCGCCGACGACGAGCGGCAAATCGTTCACAAACTTTTGCGACACCGCGGTGTTGATCTTGGCGCTGTCGGTTTGCAGCAGCGGCGCCTGAGCCGATACCTCGACCGTGTCACTGACTTCCCCGACCGTGAGGCTGCCGTCCACACGCACAGTGCTTCCCGGCGTGATAACAATCTCGTTGCGGACGAGGGTCTTGAAACCCTTGGCTTCAATCTCGACGCGATAGGTTCCTGCCAGCAACGTTGGAATGGTGTAGTCGCCCGTTGCGGAAGCGGTCGTGGTTCTTTCGGCATTCGTGCCTACCAAAACCGCTTTCACTTTGGCTTCGGGGACGACTGCCCCACTTTGGTCTGTTACCGTGCCGGTGATGGTGCCTCGGTCGGTCTGGCCCCAGGCAACTGTGCCGAGCACGAGAACCAGCCCCAACAATCGGATCATTGATCTCATGGTTAACTCCTGTGTAGAGTAGATTCTATTTGGATACCACTCGGACGTCGTGGTCCGGACCGTGGGTAAGACTTGTGACATTGAATTTTCGACGGTGGTGGGCGAAACCAGCGACGTGCTAAATTCAGACGCGAATCATTTTCAGGCTTGTGGAGGTATTATATTCAGATCAAAAGGGATGTCAAGGCGAGAGTTAGCGCTCTGAGCCGGTTTCAGTCGGGCCGGCTGACTCAGAATAGCCGTCCCTGGCGGTTCAGGCTTCGCTCGTCACCGGTCGAAACCGCCCTTACCGCAAAACGAATCGGGGATGACCCAAAGCAACCACCAATACAAACCTAGAGACCTATGCGCACAACACTCTCGGAAGGTCGGACCACGATCCGGCGGTATGACACTGTGGACGTACCCTTCTTGTGCGAGGCAGCGCGCGAATCCTCGGCGGAGGTTTCAATTTGGCTGCCCTGGTGTCACAGGAACTACTCCATGGAGGAAAGTCTGGAATGGATTCTCCGGTCCGGAAAAAGATGGGATGAGAAGCGTGAGTTTCATTTCGGGATCTTCGATTCACAAAGCGGGGCTTTGCTGGGGGGGGTCGGGCTCAACGAGTACAGGCCTGAGCATCGGCTGGCCAATCTGGGCTATTGGGTGCGGACCCCATGGACGGGCCGCGGTGTCGCTCCTTCAGCAGCCCTTCTGGCAGCGAGGTTCGGCTTCGAAGATCTCTTGCTCGACCGGATTGAAATCCTGGCAGCCAGCAGCAACACGCGAAGCCAGCAGGTAGCTCGGAAGCTCGGCGCCACCAATGAAGGCGTGCTCAGAAACCGGCTGGTGATTCACGGTCAACCGCATGATGCGGTCTTGTTTTCCTTGATTGGTTCAGAACGGCAAAATGGGACACGCTTCGCACAACAGAAATTTGATACACCGTCAAATTCAGAGAAGGATAGGACAACGCAGATGACCCCGATGAATCCAGCCCCAATCACTTTGAAAGGTGAGCACGCACGCCTGGAACCACTGGACGGGAAACACGCCGACGGATTATTCGCCATAGGCCAGGATGAGAAGATCTGGCGTTACCTGTTGCGGCCCAAGCTGGAGAGTGTAGCCGATGCCCAGAGCTTCATTGAGGAGGCTCTCCGAGTGGCCGCCGGCGGCTCACAGCTACCGTTTGCTATCGTGGACCAGAAAAGCAATCGAGTGGCAGGCTCAACGCGATATCTGGACATTCGCGCGAACGATCATGCTATTGAGATTGGCTCGACGTGGCTGGGAGGGGACTTTCAACGTACCGCGATTAACACCGAATGCAAGTACCTGTTGTTGCGACATGCTTTTGAGGATCTCGGTGCCGTGCGAGTCACTCTCAAGACGGATGGGCGCAATGAGCAATCACAACGGGCCATCGAACGACTGGGTGCCGTCCGGGAAGGAGTTTTACGGAAGCACATGGTGATGTGGGACGGGTACATTCGCGACACCGTGTACTACAGCATTCTCGATTCAGAATGGCCGGCGATTAGGCAGCGTCTGGAAGGGTTCCTGAGATGATGGCCTGTTTCCGCCAGTCCGGCGGAAACTGAATTCAGGTGATCTGTTGACTGCGTGGTAGGCTTGCCCCGAAATCAAGAATAGCAGCGGACTTTGCAGCCTGCTTCCGTGCTCCAATTCAGCCGCTTGTTTCTTCCACCTCCAAAAAAAACCCTGCCAGTCTGACGCCGGCAGGGCGAGTTTCAACTGTGTTACTTCAAAATTCAACCTTCAGAGCCAACTGGAGGCTGCGATTGTCAGCCACGGTGCTGGTAATCCGTCCCACGGTTGGAGATCCAATGGCGGCATTGGGAAACCCGAACGCCGGGGTGTTGAACATGTTGAACATCTCGAAACGGAACTGAAGATTGAGCCCTTCGCGAATCGGCGTGTTTTTGACTAATGAGGTGTCAAAGTTGACGTGCCCTGGCGAATACAGAACGCCACGGGCGACGTTGCCGTAGGTGTTGGGCGCAGGCGCCACGAAGTCGGCCGGATTGAACCAGAGGAAAGGATCCGGATTGTCCAATTTCCCGCTCCCAATGCGGTTGGGCCAACTGGGAGCGCCGTTGTTCACGCCGTTCGCCAACGACACGTTGAAAGGCCGCCCGGTCGTCAGCGTGCTGATGCCACTCAGCTGCCAGCCACCCACAATCTTGCCAACCACAGCATTATCTGCCAGCCAGCGCTTTCCTTTTCCGAAGGGCAGTTCATAGACGTAGCTGGTCACGGCGCGGTGCTTGACGTCAAAGCCGGAAGGGCCACGGCCGCAACGCAGACAAGTGATGGTCTGGGGGTTCCCTGTCGAGCCGCCGCCCGAACCTGCTGAACCACCGAAGTCAAGGCTTTTCCCGTACGTGTAGCTGAACAGGAATTGCAATCCATTCGAGTAACTTTTGACAACCTTGTTCTGCATGCTGTGAAACGTTGACATATTGCGAGGTGCGAATATGTTGGTGGCTGTGATGTTGTCGAGTGGTTGGATCAGGCGGCGGGAAGCCTGTGATCCAAGTCCCGGTTGCACTTCGTTAAGGGGTAAGTTGATCATCACGTGTATGCCACGGCTACCGGCATAGGCCACTTCCCACAAAAGATTCGGGAGCAGTTGTCGCTGGATGTTTAGGCTCCAGTGTTGCGCGTAACCCGTCAGGTTGTTGTAGTCGTGCCCCTGCGCCGATGGATTGGCTGCGTTGTATTCAGCCGTTGTCCTGGGCTTCACGATCTGAATCGCCGGGAACGGCTGCTGGATTTGAGGCACGCGCGAGAAATCCGTAGGATTGACTTCGGAAGCAAAGTTCTGCGAGAAGAGGTAGGGCACCTGAATACCGAGTTGCCCGTTAGCTGTGACGGGTTCTGGAAAGTAGCTCAGCCCGTAGCCTCCGCGGAGGATCGTCTTCCCGTTGCCAAACATGTCATACGCGAACCCGAAGCGTGGCCCGAGGTTGCCATACTGAGTGGATTTGTTAACGGCCCGCGACACACCATCCTCTCCGGCATATACCAGCTTCAGGCCAACCCGGTCGACATTGACCAACCGGTCACGGATTTCGACGTCGGGCGTATAGATTTCGTATCGCACGCCGACGTTCAGTGTCAGGCGCTGGGACAGTTTCCAGTCGTCCTGCACGAAAAACCCCCACTCAGTGTTAGTTTGATAGTAAGGCTCGAGCAAAGCACCCCGACTGCCGGCGGTAAGGTAGCCGGTCAGCAGAGTCGCCATGCCGCTGCCACCTGTGTTGGTAGCCGGATTGTTGGTGAAGTTGTTGTTGAAGGTCAGAGTTCCACGGGGCGAGGTGTTGGTGTAGGGCGAATTCAGCCGCCGAACGTAGTGCTGGCCGAATTTCAACGAGTGCCCACTCCTGGTCCAGAAGATATTGTTGTCAAACTGGTAATGCGTCTGTTTCGGGTTGACCGGAAGAAACGCAGGACCACCGCTCAGCCCGGTAAATTCCTGAACGTTGATTCCGGGGATTCCGCTTGTAAGCTGGCTGATGTTGATGCCCTGAATGCCAAGGGAGGTGGCGGCATTCTTGCCGAAGTCCGAAGCGACTGTGATGGGATTGGTCCGGGCAAAGCCGAGCCGCAGTTCATAGAGCAGGTTAGGCTGTATGACATAAGTGTTATTCAGCGCCGCGCCTTGGGTGGTTAGACGCGTGTCCTGCAAGCCCGCCACGAAGGGACCCAGCTCGAACCGCTGGGCTGCTTCGGAAGGAGTCGGCAGACAGCAATTCGCTTGGCCCTGCGGCGCAACCAGTTTGTAGAGCTCATAGCTGTACCGAAAGAACATGGAGTCCTTATCGTTGAAGCGATGATCGACACGGGCGTTGAATCCGTTGTCGTCCACTTTGCGATTGACGTTGATCGTATAGTTGTTGAAGTTGCCCGCTTGGTTCGGCAGCGGATAAACGCTAGCCACGTTGCGGCCCACTGGGTTGATGCGATTGGCCGGGATAATGTTGCCGGCGTACGGATCACGCAGGAAAAAGCCTGGCCGGTTGGGATCCGGACGTGTGGTGAGCGGGTCATAAATGGTGATCAGACTGCCTGGAGTTCGCTCGTACTGGCTGAAATCGCCGTTACGCACCTGTTGAGTGGGCACGGTATTGACGAAGGTGAGGCCGCGGGTTTCACGCAACCCAAAGTAGTCGGCAAAAAAGTGTGTCTTGTTCTTGCCGTTGTACAGTTTTGGCAGCCACAGCGGCCCGCCGACGGCAGCACCAAACTGGTTGCGGCGAAGCGGGGCTTTTGCCTGTGTGGGTGACTGGAAGTAATTTTTGGCATCAAGCTTGTCGTTGCGAAGAAAGTTGAACACGTTCCCGTGGAACTCGTTGCTGCCAGATTTTGTGGAAACTGACACGACACCGGCTCCGCGACCAAACTCAGCAGAATAGACACCCGTCAACACCTTGAACTCGCGGACCGATTCGATGGAAGGCTGTACAATAACCGTGTTGAAGGTGTATTCGTTGTTGTCGATTCCGTCCACCAGCCAGCCATTGGAATTGCCGTGATGTCCGAGGGCGTTAAAATTGGAGCCGGCCCGAGGATTGAAAGTGCTCGCACCTGAGAGGTTCTCGCCATTCTGGCCCGGAGTCACCCCAGGAGTCAGATAAACCAGTTGGGCAAAGTTACGGCCATTCAGCGGCAACTCACGAACGGCGCGCTCTTCGATGACTTCCCCAAGCTCAGAACTGTCCGCCTTGATAATAGGCGAGGCTGCGACAACGTCGATGGTCTCAGTGACTTCGCCGACCTCCAAAACAAACTCGATGCGCGCCTTCTGGTCTACCTGGAGCACCACACCGCTGCGCACCTGCTTCTTGAACCCCGCCATCTCCACAGTCACGGTGTAGGTGCCCGGAATCAGGAAAGGCGCCGAGTAAGCTCCCGTCTCATCAGTTGTCACCTTCTGGGACGTTCCTTTGCCCGACTCAGTAACAGTCACCTGCGCACCCGATACCACCGCCTGGCTGTTGTCAAGGACCGTTCCCAGAATGGTTCCCGTAGTCACCTGGGCCTTCACGGATGACGACGAAAAGATCAGCGTGAAACAAATCCCCACGGCAAGAAAAGCACTCAAACAATTTCGTGAACGCATGCGAGCCTCCGTTGGCCTCCACTGAACTAGAATCTCTTTCATGAACCTATGCTGTCTCAGCTAAGTTGTAGCCTACCACTTCAAGTGCTCGTTTCGCGACTTTGTCTGCAAGAGTTCACGAGCAAGAAAAAAGCCCTGTCGTCGATGGTTAAGTCGACAGGGCAAGACCGACAAAAGTGGGAACCCGATTCGATCTAGAAAATATACTTCAACCCAAACTGCAGTTCGCGCATGGTGCGAACGCTGTTAATCCGGCCGAAATTGGCGGAACTCCGATTGCCGTCTGGAGGATTCCACTGCGCATGGTTCGCGAAGTTGAAAGCTTCAAACCGGAACTGGAGCTCGTGGCCCTCTGCGATCCGGAAATTCTTCAACGTCGAGAAATCCCAGTTCAGAATTCCGGGAGCAATGAAGGCATTTCGTCCCACGTTTCCAAAGGTTCCCAGTGGCTGCAGAACGAACGCTGTGGTATCGAAATACCGACTGGTGGTCCGCTCGCTCTTGGGAAGGACGGGATCAACGCTCGTCGCATTGGGCCTGTCAAATCCACCACCGGTCACAGATCGGTCGGTGCCTGATACGATCGTTATGGGATTCCCCGTCTGAATCGTGATGATTGAACCCAACTGCCAGCCACCGATCAACTGGTTTAGCACACCATTGCCGGTGTCCAGGAACTGCTTCCCTCTTCCGAACGGCAATTCGTAAAGAGTTGAAGTGACCAGCCGGTGGGCGGTATGGAATGTGGACAGCGCTCGATCGCCAGCTATGTTGTAACTGTTTTGAGGGAACAACGTATCGCCGTTGTGCGAGCGGATTGAGCTGGCGGTGTCGATCGACCGTGACCACGTATAACCAACCAAATACGTCAGCCCGCTGCTGAAGTTCTTCTGGAGCTTCACTCCCAGGCCGTTGTAGCTAGCCTTGCCGCTGCCGTCCACTTCCTGAATGCGGCCGAACTCTGGATAGGGCGCCCGTTCCAGCACTGTGCCAGTTGCTCCCGGAATGGATTCGTTGAAGGCGCGCAACGATTCCAGCTTGCGGCTTAGCGAGCCGATGTAGCCCACTTCCAGAACGGTGTGACTATCAAGCTCACGCTGCACGTTCATCATGTACTGCATGACGTAGGGAGTTCTTCGTTGATTGATATTCCCCAGAACGTAGGGGTTGTTGATCTGAACTGACCCACCAAGGTTGCGGAAGGGAGCATTCCAGTTCAGATCCGGAGTAGCGATCGTGGATTCGTCACGCCTCCGACCGGAGAAATTGCGCGCCATATCGAAACGAGGATTCCCCGTGTCCTGCGAATAGAACATGCCGCCACCGGCCCGGATCGTCCAGCGGCTCGTTGGGCTATAGGCAATCCCCAACCGCGGTGCCCAGTCGTTGTTGTCCCGGCGAACCAGGCGATCCCCCAACCGTCCGTCTCGAGCGACCTTGATCGCGGGATTGAAGCGCAATGGAATCCCTTCGTAGAAGTCTCCGTTGCCGATCCGAATGAACGTGGGATGGCGGCTAAGATCTTGCACCTGCGGGATCGCATCTGCGTACGGGACGTGAATGTTCACCAGCCTTCCGGTCTCGTCGAACCAGGGAGGCGTGTTCTCATAACGTATGCCAAGGTTGAGGGTTAGGTTCGGACGAATCTTCCAAGTGTCGTCAATGTAGTAATACTGGCTCATGGCACGAAATTGGATCTCAGCCAGAGAGATCGAGACCTCACAGCGTTTGCAGTATCCCAGAAGAAAGTCGGCATAAGACTGCCCGCCAGCGCTAGTGGGACTGGCGGTCGCGGTGGGCTCAAAGAGGAAGGCGCCACGGGCAAACTGATTGCCCACCTGATTGTACTGGTCCTTGCGAAGTTCACCCCCAAACCGGATGGAGTGCTTTCCTTTGGTCCAGGAAAAGTTGTCTGTGAGCTGGTAGGTATGATTCTTGTTGACATACGGCCCCTCAGAGTCGTCCCCGAACCCGCTGTAGCCAGAGATAGCGATGCTGGGGATCCCCCATGCAATGGGCGGTCCGGATGCGACACCAGGAATGCCCAACTCAGTGACAACGTCGCGCTCAAACGCCAGCTCTCGGCCCAGGCTGTTGAAAAAGTAGTTGTATCCCAGTCGCAGTTCGTTCACGTGGGTCGAACTCAGCACCCGCGTATTGGAAAGCATCATCTGATGCACGGTAGTGATCAATTTGCTTCCGTTCAGCCACAACGCCGGCTGAATCTGCTGTTCGTCGCCATAACTGTAGCGACCAAACCATTGCGAGTTGCTGCTCTCGTTGAAATCGATCCTCTGAATGAACTGGTCTTTGTTGATCACACGCTTCTGCGAGTTCTGGTAATTGTTCGTCGTACCAGCTACGTTGGGCGCTGGATAGAACTCCAAGAGATCTACCGAAGTAGGATGGAATCGTCCCTGGGGAATGATGTTGTTCGGGAACGCGGTGCGACCCGGAGCTAACGGATCATAGATCGTCGGCAACCCTGAGAAATCGCCGGCGCGCATGGCAGCCGTGGGAACCGTGTAGATTCCTCTCAGAGCCTTGCGATCCTTGTATCCCTCAAAGTTTGTCATAAAAAATAGCTTGTCTTTCCCGTTGAAGATCTTCGGCAGCCAGACAGGACCCCCCACCGTGAAGCCGTATTGGTTCCACTTGAACGGGTCCTTGGGCAAGGAGTGCTGGTTGGGGAGAACGGCGTAGTTCTTGGCATCGAGCACGTCATTCCGCAGAAATTCAAACACGGCCCCATGAAGCCCATTCGTGCCTGACTTCGTCGACACGTTAATTTGGCTGGTGGCGCGCCCAAACTCAGCAGGAAAGATTCCGGTCTGAACTTTGAACTCCTGCAGAGCATCAATCGAGGGGAGAATGATGTAAGTATTGAAGTTCACGTCCGTGTTTTCGATGCCATCCAGGGTGAACCGGTTGAACTGAGCTCGCTGTCCGGCAAGAGAGATATTCTGGGTGGAGCGTGTTCCCCCCTGGCGAGATCCAGCCTGGCCAGCGCTCTGGAAACCAAAGCTCACATTGGGGCTCAGCGACACCAGTTGCAAAAAGTTGCGCCCGTTGAGGGGCAATTCAACGATCCGCCTGTTTTCGATGACCGTCCCGACCGTGGCGTTCTCTGTCGTGAGCAATGCGCCTCCCCCTGAAACCTCGATCGTCTGGGTCACCTCACCGACTTCCATCGCGACGTCGATGCGGGCCGTCTGCTGCACCTGAAGCTGAATCCCGGTCTCAGTGAAGCTCTTGAAACCCGCCATTTCAACCTTCAGGGTGTAAGCGCCCGGCTGCATGGCTGGAAAACTGTAGATGCCCGAGTCGTTGGTGACAGCCGTACGGGCGGCGTTGGTGCCCGTGTTTGTCGCGGTGACCTTGGCTCCCACAATCACGGCGCCGGTCGAATCGCTCACTACGCCCGTAATTTCTCCCAAAGTCTGGGCGCGCAATTCTCCTGTTAGGCTCATAGCCACCGCAACCAAAGCCACAAAACTGAGTAAAAAGCGAACTGATCGGTTCATCACTTCTATCCTCCTCCGGGATTCAGTTGTCGTGGATGTCCACATTAAGATTGTGTCTTACCCCCAGACTGACAGGGGAACAACATGGGATGCATGAGGTTCTTGAGCTTGCCAAGAATAAGGCAAGGTTAATTCCAAAATTGGACTATTTTGACAAAAATATAAACTGCTTCATCAGTTATGTTTAGGTGAGTTAACAAAGAAAAATTGGCTGGCAGTAAGTCAAAAGCTCTCCGCAATCTCGTAGAGGGATTGCGAAAATCGGGAGGCATCTCTGAATCGCTCGCTGGGCGCAAACTCCATGAACCGCCTAACTTTGAGTTGTGCTATCTTCTCGCCTTTCGCAAGGTAGGGAAACCCACCTTTGCTCACGGAGTCCTCATTTCATGAACGTAACAATACGACGTTCTGCTGCCCGGCTGTCCGGGCGAGTTCAATTGCCGGGCGACAAGTCCATTTCCCACCGTTTGGCAATGCTGGGTGCCATCGCCGAAGGAGTCACCCGCATTGACAACTTCGCTACCAGCCAGGATTGCCAGAGCACACTCGGTTGCCTCCGGCTGCTTGGCGTTCCTATAAATGTCGGGGCAAACCATCGGGTAACGATCCAGGGGAAAGGGCTGTTCGGTCTGAAACCGACCGATGAAACATTGAATGCCGAAAATTCTGGCTCAACGATTCGAATGCTGGCGGGGATTCTTGCCGGGCAGAATTTCACAACACGTATCTCAGGAGATGAATCACTGCAAAAGCGTCCGATGCGGCGAATCATGGTCCCGTTAACCCAAATGGGAGCCCGCATTGATGCGATCGACGACAACTATCCGCCACTCACGATTCACGGCGGAAATCTCCGTCCGGTCCGCTACGAACTGCCTGTCGCCAGCGCTCAGGTCAAATCGGCCGTGTTGCTGGCGGGTCTTTACGCCGCAGGCGAAACTATCGTCGTTGAGCCGGTTTTGACGCGCAACCATACGGAGCTAGCCCTGCAAGGTTTTGGAGTCGAAGTATCCATTGCCAAGAACACAGCGTCGGTACGCGGTGGTCAGCCCCTGCGAGGGATTGAGACGAGAGTGCCGGGTGATGTGTCGTCGGCGGCATTCTTGATCGGAGCTGCCACATTGGTCGCTGAATCGGATGTCGTTCTCACCAGCGTTGGGCTGAACTCCGGTCGGCGCGGCATCATCGACTTGCTCATTAAGATGGGTGCTTCGATCGAGATCCTTGACGACCGAATCGAAGGAGGCGAACCCGTGGCTGACCTTCGAGTACGGGCAGCGGCGCTGCGTGGTGGAGCGATCGGAGGCTCTCTGATTCCCCAGGTGATCGACGAAATCCCGATTCTTTCGGTGCTTGCCACACAAAGCGAGGAGGGGATGGAGATCCGTGACGCCAGTGAACTGCGTGTCAAGGAAAGCGATCGCATTCACAGCATCGTCGAAAATCTGCGCGCCATGGGAGCGCAAGTTGAGGAATTTGAGGATGGCCTCGCGATTCCCGGACGTCAGCGCCTCCGCGGGGCCGTGATCAAGCCGCACGGTGACCATCGCATTGCGATGGCATTTGGAGTGGCAGGTCTGATCGCTGACGGAGACACGCTAATCGAGGAATCCGAATGTTCAGGCGTGTCGTTTCCAGGATTCTTTCAGATCGTGGAAACGCTCAGAGGATGACAACAAACGAAGGGGGCTTGGCACCCTGATCTCTCGCTGAGGCTGCAATAGAGCAGGGCTTGTTGAAGTCGGCCCTACGAAGTTTGGCCTTGGGTAACGGATCTTGCTGAAAACGACGAGACGTTCATGGGTTTCTCACCAAATCTCCAACCTTGATTCCAGAGCCCGCCACAACCTTTCCGCTGGCCGAGCTTGCATCGGCCTCGTCCACTCGGACTTGCCCCACTTCTTCGGTAATCTCCCGTAGCACTTTTCCTGTAGCGGGATCCTTGACCACGCGGGATACCCGCAATACGCGCAACGTAGCTCCGGGTTGCACACCGCCCGAGGTTCCAACGTTGAGAATGACGGATGGGCCCGACACATCCGCTACCATGCCTCGAACTTCAACGGTGGTTGTTGGAATCTTCGGACTCGCGGACACCAGTCCCTTGGAGGCCTGATCGACAGCAGCGTAGGTAGCTTCTCCAAGAACGGTCTCTCGGAACTGACTGCTGCCCATGCTGACCTCACCGCCGCCGAAACCGCCGCTGCCTGCACCGAATCCGCCCAGCAGCAGGCCGCTGCGCTGGGATAGTCCCGTTCCGTTCACTGAACTTAGTATTTCACCTGTATTGACATCGACGGCGCGCGCCGTGACGGCGACCTTCGCCTTTCCCTTTTGCGTGCCAACCTTGCCAGCGCCGAATCCGCCAAACCGGCCTGCAATTCCCCCGACATCGAAATTGCTCTTTTCCGTTCCAAACTGCGTAATACTACCGACAATGATCACGTTAACGCCAAGAACCTTGCCCACTTTGGCTGCTGTGCTCGCATCAGCTCGGTCGCTGTTGGAGAAGTTCTGCTCGGCCAGGATGGCATCCAACCGTTTGCGTTCAATGACGCTGTACGTGCCGTCGTTCACCAAACGGTCAACGATCAGGTCGCACACGCCCTTTCCGATGTCCCAGTTTCCGCCCCACCAGTTTTGGACAGCACCGAAATCGAAATCTAGAACAGCAACCCGCTTTTTTTGATTTTGAGGTGCCGCTGCCGCCAGTCCAGCCGAGAGTATGAAGAGGACGAAAACAGGAAGTAACATTCGTTTCATGTCAACCTCCGAGAAAATCAGCCCAAGTCTGTGACCAACCTTGTGAATAGCTCAGCGAAGACCCACCAGCTTCCCATTCTCGATTCGCAGCGAGAAACTAGAGTATTTCCAGATCACTACGGTGTCGATCGCAATTTTTTCCAGAGGCGATCCGAGAACCCTGACGATCTCGTCTTCCAGCATTCCGATTGAGAGCAGGGATGATCGAAGGTTCGTGCTCTGGTGTACCAAAAAGGGCTGGCGGTCCTTCCACTGTTCGACGAAGCGGCTGGTAGTTGAATTCTCCGGTACGCTGCCAGTCATTGATGGGAAAATGCCGCCCGGATACCCGAATCCGCCAAAGGAAGGAGATTGAGAGAAGCGATCCGGACGACCGGAGAAGTTGCCGAAGGCGAACCCATTCCGTCTCCAAGACCCGAACTTTTGGCCGTAGAGAGAACCTAAACGAGGACCCGCTCTAACACCGGCCCCAGCAGGGCCAAAAAGCGGAAATCGCAGCAGACTCGACGAGGCAGCCGGGCCGCCGAAGCCGCTCCAACCATGTGTTTGGTTAAAGCCCTGACTGGATGCTGAAACGACCAGCAACGTCAGCCCCACGACTGCGGAGTGCAAGATTCTCGTAAGCATGAAGAGAGTCTATGCCGCTCCAATGTGGTCGTCAACCACAGCGTGCGAATAACGAGAGCTTTGTGGTGGCAGCCTGACTAGTGGGCTTCCATCGTCCTTTTGTCTCGGTTCAGCTTGCCAGGGCTGGCTGCAGCACCGAGCGCTTGCTGACTTCGCCCAGGAGAGCTTCCATGAAGATCCGAAACTTGTGCAGTGCGAAACGCAGCGCCTCACGAGTCTTGGAAGCCTCGATTTCCTCCATGAACTTTTCGAACTCTTCCCAATCCTTGAACATCAGGTACTTCAAACTGGTTTGGCGAAATTCCTCAAAGCTTCGTAGCAGGGGTTGCAGCCCCTCGTGATCTGCGATGTCCTCGAACTGGTGCACGCTTTCCAGCAGTGACGCGATCTCCTGCTGCAGCCGTCGCGACTGTTCCAAACGGGTGGTATAAGTCGAGAAGAGCTGCTTGCCATCGAACCCCGGATCAAAGGCCTGAGAGATCTGCACGATCGATTGCTGCAGGGAGTTCTTCAGCAATCCGTGACTATTCTCAACTTTGGCAAAGATGGGTGGGGCGTGCCGCAAATAAACCAGGCCAACGAGTTCGTAACTGAAGACTTTCTTGATTTCCTGGCTCATCGCAAAAATTGTGCCGTCGAGAGTATCGACGCACTGCTCGGTGACCTCCGGGTGCCGGCATATCCGTGTTTCAATGAAGTCGAAGAGCTGGCGCAATTCCGAGTTCACGAGCGAGAATACCAGCAGCGAATGCTTCAAAGGCCGATCGTGAGTCAAGTCGCGTTCAATAAACTCCAGATAGCGGAGAAGCCGGAACAGCTCCAGAAACACCTTCGCCAAATCCTGGCGCAACCCTTCATGCCCGACCCGTTTCACCAGAGCCGCGATGGCAGGATTCTCCACCCGGTCATAGAGCACTTTGAATTTGTAGGCCACCAGCATCTCGATGTAGCGGCACTGCCTGATCTCCCGGTTGATGAGCTTGCCCATCGAAGTAAAGGTCTTGAACGGCACTTCGGGCATCCTGACCAAATCGTCCATGATCGACCGCAGGTCGGACAATGCCTCCAGCAGCAGAGCCAGGGAATCGTCGGGAGTGGGTTGCGCGAGCAGGCGATTCAGGAAATTGTCCATCACATAGTCCCGTTTGAGACTATTGCTGATGTACTTGTCGAACTGCAAAAGGTTCGAGCGTTCCTCACTCATGATCTCGCCGGCCAGGAAACTCATCCGTAGCGTGACGTCCCGCACAATCGCCAACTCCTGACGAAAATCCTTCAACAGAAAGGTCTTGGCTTCACCGTCTTCCGATGGCTGGTTCTTGGTTCGAAAGAAACGATCGAAACACTTGATCCACATCTCCAGCTCGAAGACGCAGTCCGTCTTTTTCTTGCGATTTACTTCTTCGAGCCAGTGATTGAGCTTGGATTGTTCAGATTTAGGGATGAGACTGTCCATGACTTCTTATGCGGCACCGGTATGAAAGGCTCATAAAGACAACAACCAGACACAGTTATCGGAATTTGCATGGAAAAGGTTACAGGCTAGGGCGTACAGGTTACAGAACAACCCCTACACGTGTCCCAGGGCTGAAGTTCGATATATCGACAACTGGCTTCGTAGTTCGAACTTCGCCATTCGAACTTGGTAGTTCCCTGTCCCCTGAAACCTATTCCCAATGCCCCTCTGCTTTTTCCCTCAAATCGTCCAGGGTACTCTGCATCTCCTCGATCTTGCTCTTCAGGTCGTCTTCGTTGACACCTCGACTCAGGTAGATGGGAGGTGCCTGCAGAATAAATGCCTTGGAGAAAGGAAGGGGGATCTGCGTATGATCCCACGTGTTCAGCTGGATCTTGCATTGCAGCGAAACGTGGAAGCACAAAATAGCCTCTCCGGTGCGTTTAGCCAGAAGCACGGGGCCCGGCTTTACTTCGTAGCGCGGTCCGCGCGGGCCATCGACGGTGAAACCGGCGTCCTTGCCGCTGCGGAGCCACCGGGCCATTTCTGCCAGTGCTTTGAGTCCTCCCCGCGAACTCGAGCCGCGCGCTAGTCCGTACCCCAATCTTCTGAGAACGCCAGCCAGACATTCGCTCTCGAAATTCTGGCTCGACATGACGATGATCCCGCGGCGCCTCCAGTAGTAGGTGCTGGCAAAAGTACAGCAGTGCCAACAAACCAGTACGGCGCGCTTGCCTTCTCTATAAACCCGCTCCAGATGCTCATCTCCTTCAGTTTCCCATCGGAGCGTTTTTCCAATGCACTTGATGATCAGCGCTGCCACAGGGGGCAAGACCGCGATCTGAATCCTCTGCCAAAGTGTAAAGCTTCGGGGGGTGTTCCAGTAAGCGAGGCCGTGCTTTCGCCCAGTGTCGGGTGCAGGGGGCTGAGTGTTGGAAGCGCTGAGTGCTGAGTGCTGGGTGCTGGGTGCGGATCTGTCCTTCGGCGTAGACATGGTAGACAACTCATCACTCGCCACTCACTTCCTGATTTCTTTCGCGAGTTCAGTGAGAACGGGCACGACTTTAAATACGTCGCCGACGATGCCGTAGTCGGCAATGCTGAAAATTGGCGCGTTAGGGTCCTTGTTGATCGCAACAATACACCCCGAATTGGACATTCCCACCAGATGTTGAATCGCGCCGGAGATGCCGCAGGCAATATAGAGCTTTGGCGCCACCGTTTGACCCGAACTTCCAACTTGATGCTCCTTGGGTAGCCAGCCTCCATCGGTTACCGGACGGGAAGCCCCCACGGCTGCACCAAGAGCTTGGGCCAGGTCGAGAATAATTTGAAACTTCTCTTTGTTTGCCAACCCTCGGCCTCCGGCAACAATGATGTCAGCCTGGCTCAAATCCACCTTGCCTTGGGCCGCCTGAATCACCTCCAGCACTTTGCGCTTGAGAACATTTGGTGGCAAAGGTATGTCCAGTCGCACCAAATTCGAATTCGTCTGCTTTTGGACTTCATAAGCGTTGAATGCCCCCTGCTGAAGCGAAACCAAGTGAGGCGGGCTGCCTTTGAATCCGACTCTTAGGTTGAGTTTGCCATTGAATACCTGGCGCACGAAGGTCAGTTGAGTTCCGTCCCATTGATAATCTACACAATTAGGAATGAACCCACGCCCCAGCATCGTCGCCAGTTTCGGAGCAAAGTCGATGGCTTGGTAGGTGTGTCCCATCAGTAACAGCAACGGAGACTGTTGTTCCAGAATACGCGAAAGAGCGGCACAGTGGGCTTCTGGAGTGTAGTTCACCAAGCTAGGATCGGAAGCAACGAGCACAGGCTGTCCGCATCGCTGTGTGATTTCGGTTGCGAGCGCATCGACTTCGTGGCCCATGAGAACAACGGCCATTTCGTGGCTAAGCTGGCTGGCCAGCTTTTGGCCAAAGCCGACCGCCTCCCATGAAATGCCCTTCACTTTGCCTGACCGATGTTCGGCCAAGACCAGGATCCTTTCGGACATGCAGTCTCCTTGCAACTGTCAATTGCCGATCGTCTCATCGGCCGAATGACTGAATCAGGACTACCGCTTTACGTCATTCCGGCCAAGCGAAGCGCGAGCCGAAATCCAGTTCCCCCCGGGGTACCCAGTCAGGATTCGCACTCTGGCAACGCTCGCGAGCGTGAGGTCATTTCATTGGAACAGGAACGACAATTCTCCAATGGCCTGATGGACAAATCGTCAATCACAACACCCTGGCTTCCTTTCGAAGCTTCTCCACCAACTGCTTCGCTGCTTCTTCCGGCTCTCCCTCAATCAGCACGGTCCTTTTCTTCTTCTCGGGGAAGGAAAGCTTTCGGTGGTCCACTCTTGAACCTGCAGGTCCAACCTCTCCAGGCTGCAGTAGCAGATCCTGAGGAGAAAGCGTCTTGATCTCCTTCTTCTTCGCCTGCATGATTCCCTTAAGCGTGGCATACCTGGGTTGGTTGATGCCCGACTGGATCGCCAAAACCGCAGGTAGAGGAATCTCTACATTTTCAAACAGATTGCTCTCCAGCTCACGTTTCACCTGAACTGTCTTTCCTTCAGGACTCACTGCGATTTCCATCACAATCGTAGCGTGAGCCCATCCGAGGAGCTCTGCCAGGATCGTTCCCGTTTGGCCGAAAGCTAGGTCGTCCGACTGAACTCCCGTCAAGACCAGATCGAAACCTTGAGCTGTAATCGCCCGTTGAATCGCAGTCGCAACGACGTGCGCATCGCTGGCGTGAAACTCCGCTCCCGTCAAATGCAGTGCCCGATCGGCTCCCATGGCCAAACCGTTCTTGATAGACTTTAAGACGCGCTCATCGCCCAGCGACAGCAGAACCACCTCGCCGCCGAACTTTTCCTTGAGCCGAAGAGCCTCTTCCAACGCGTACTGGTCGCTTTCATTCGTTTCAAAAACGAGATCTTCCTCATGAATGCCCGTTCCGGCGGCGTCAATCTTGTAGCGGGAATCCTTGTCGGGAACCTGTTTCAGACAAACCAAAATCTGCATCGCGACCTCCGAGCGCCAGTCCTTTGGGACTGGCGGAAACTTAGCCCATCCCTGAAGACAATGTCAAACCTCGCACGGCTCTGCCGCTGGCGATCTGCACGGAGCCGATTTGGAGTTCGGTCTTGATGCCCAGGCCCACATCGGGCAAGCTCAAGACCATCCGCAAAGAAAGGAGCCTCGGTTCAACATGGATGAAATGAAAATGGAATTGAAGGTAAAGCGGCAGCTGCTAAGGCACACGCTCGCGACGTTGGCATATCGCGGAGGAAAAGCCATCTCACAGGCGCCCGACAACTTCGCGGCGTTTCGCATTTATGAAACCACCCGCACGCCGGGGGAAATTCTGGCCCATATCGGGGATCTGCTGGATTGGGCGCTCCGAACCTCACAAGGCGAGCATGTCTACAAGAACTCCGTGCCAATGCCGTGGAAAGAGGAATCCGCACGATTCTTTGCTGCCTTAAACGCCCTGGATTTGCACGACTCGCCGACGAAAGCTTCCTATCTGGCTTCAGACGCGCCGTTGGGTTACGCAGCCGAAAAGATCTTTCAAGGACCGATCGCCGATGCCCTGACCCACGTTGGACAGATTGCGCTGTTGCGACGGATGGCTGGAGCGCCCGTTCGAGGCGAAAATTATTTTGTGGCAGAGATCGAAGCTGGACGTGTGGGCGTAGATCAGTCTACGAAACGAAGGGAATTCGACTGAACCTCGCTTCAACCGTCATTCCGGCCAAGCACAGCGCGATCGGGAATCCAGCATGACTCGGTCAGACACTGTCCTTGCGGCAAGGCCTGGATTCTCGCATGCGCGGGAGTGACCCAAAAGGGGAAGGCCCACTAATCCGGCAACGCGAACGCCACGATCTCGTCGTGCGGATCGCTGACGATGTTGTGTCCGTTGGCCGAGATGACCACGAACTGCTTGCCCTTGGCAGACTGGTAGGTCATTGGCGTTGAGCGGGCACTGGCTGGAAGCTTTGCCTTCCACAGCTCCTTGCCTGTGGCTGTTTCGAAGGCGCGGAGATAGGGATCCAGTGTCGCTCCTATGAAGACGAGGCCGCTTGCGGTGGTGATCGGTCCGCCTAGATTGATCGAGCCCCATTTGGCTGCGTCCTTGTGTCCCTCCAACCAGGGTAGCTTACCCAAGGGCACCTCCCAAGCGATCTTGCCCGTACTCGTATCGACAGCCGACAGCGCCCCCCAAGGCGGAGCATTGCAGGGACACCGGCCCGGAGAAAACAGGAATTGCCGCGCCATGCCATACGGCGTGCCGTGTTGGGGAGCAAATTCCACACCGAGGCGGTCTTTCCGCTGCGATTCCGCCTGGAACTGTTCCCGAGGAATCAGTTGAATCACCGCAGCAATACGGTTTGTAGGAATGATCAAGTATCCGCTCTTCGGATCCCACGTGGCGCCTCCCCATGCCATCCCGCCGATATTTCCAGGAAAGGTGACCGAGCCTTCAACGCTCGGAGGCGTAAAAATGCCTTCCGAGCGCAGCATGCGAATCCGCTCGCGGCACCAGTTGAGTTCCGGCTCATTCCAGCCCCAGGCGTCTCCCACACGCAAGGTCTGGGGAACAAGAGGAGGAGGCAGGACTGGGAAAGGTTGTGTTGGCGAGGCTTTCTCGCCCTCTGCTGTGCTTGCCGGCACGGAGCGCTCCCGCACCGGGAACAGCGGCTTGCCGCTGTATCTGTTGACGAGAAAGAGATGGCCTGTCTTCGAGCCGATGGCTACTGCTGGAATCTCGCGTCCACTACGCCGCATGGTGAACAGAAGCGGCTGAGAGGCAACATCGTAATCCCACAAGTCGTGGTGCACAGTCTGAAAGCTCCAGACCACCTTCCCCGTTTTTCCGTCGAGTGCCGTCACCGAATTGGCAAATCGGTTGTCGCCCGGACGTTGGCCGCCATAGTAGTCGGGACTGGCACTCCCTGTCGGAACAAGGACCAGGTTTTTCGCCTCATCCACAGAAAGCAAAGACCAAGCATTGCCCGCTCCGGCTTCGAGGTTTACCGGCAAGGAATGCCACGTCCACCGAAGTTTGCCCGTTCGAGCCTCAAACGCGCGCACTTCTCCACTCGGCATCAACGTCCGATTGCTGTCCGCCACGGACGACCCGATGATGACCAACTCCCCCAGAATCGCTGGCGGTGAAGTCGTCTGATACTCATCCTTGCTCTGTGGTGGGCGACGTAAACCCTGGCGCAAGTCGACCATCCCTTGATCGCCGAAGTCAGTGCAGGCAGAACCGCTGGCAGCGTCGATCGCAAAGAGCCGGGCATCGATCGGAGCAACAAAAATGCGCCGCCGGCAAGGCTCATCCGCCTTGCGTTTCGGGTCGAGCCAAGTAGCTACACCCCGGTTGGCAAAATCTCCCCAGCCCGCGCTGATGTCGGTCTTGGGGTCGAACGACCACTTCGGCTTGCCCATTTCCGGATCAAGCGCGATCACCCGCCCGAACGCAGATGTCACGTACAGAGTGTTGTCGACATAGAGGGGCACCGTTTGTTGCGAGGAAGGACGCCCGCCACCCTTGGGTTGATATAGGTCGCCGGTGCGATAGGTCCAGGCCACCTGCAAACGCGTGACGTTTTGCCGATTAATCTGTGTTAGCGAGGAGTGCTTGGTGCCGCCCGAGTCGTGGCCATTGGCGCTCCAGTCGTCAGCCAAAATCGCCACCGAAGAAAAGAGGATGAGCAGGAACGCAGAAATCTTGACCATAAGACCTCAGTTGAAATTGAAGCATACTTTTGACACTAGCCTCCCGAATGTCGGTGCTGTGCCGGATTCAAACGCAAATGCGGGCTGACTTGCAACACAAACTGGCCGACCTCGGCCAATCGAGCGCCAGCAAGCTTACAACAGATACTCGCGTTGATAGCGACGTAGGCCTCTGCACTTTCGATAGGTCATACCTAGGTACTCCGTGAAGTTCAGCGATACGCGAAAGGGGTGGTGGGGCGCAGGAATGCGTGGCCTTGTTGCTACTGAAGACGGCGGAAAGACTTGGGAGATCAAACTAAGAGATCAGCATTTCGTCGGCTTGGTGTTGAGTAAGAATCGCGTTTGGGCCGTTGGAAGTGATCGCAATAACTTTTGCAGCGAGCATCTAGGCGCTCCTGGACGAAGTGCGACTCGAAATGAAGGAGTACATACCGTGCGAGCGGAGTCAGGCCCTGAATATTGTCCCGCGTTGGGGAGGCCTAAACTCCACGTACCACGACTCTAAGGACGTCGCAAAGCTTTCGCACGGTAGATGACACGATGCCCCGCAAACAGAGCCCCTGCTCCGGCCCCTATGCCCGCTCCAACCACTCCGCCTCCAAGTTTGCCATTGTTGCTTCCCGGATCTGAGCCATCCACGTCGTCCTTGTAGTCGGCAACGGCCCCAAGTATGACTCCCGATATTGCTCCGACAACCACTCCAACGAGTATGTTTTGTTTTCGTTTCCCTTCTTGCGACTTCACCCGAAACACCTCCTCCCTCATCACGGTGACTTCACCCTCGGGCGTTTTCAGCCGAATGGCTACTTCCGAAGAATTCAAGTAGGTTCCTTGAATAGTCCGCAGCACCGTGGTGGTCACTTCGAGTTTCTGTCCCACCCTGAGACTTTCGACATTTTCCCAACGATGCTCGTCGCGATCCTGCGCAAACCCGAAACTCACCAGCAGCATTCCCATGAGTAGCTGCGAACAGAGTCTTAACATATTGCCTCCGTGCTCTGGAGCCTCACAACCACTGGGCTGCCAGGGCACTTGACTAGAGAGAACGGAGGGCTTGCAGGCAGGTTCGCAGCCAAACCTCTACATCAGGCAAAGGCGGGGTTTCGGAGTGAACTCCAGTTACAGCTGTCAGGGGAATCAGGCGCCGGTGTCACCCAGGAATTGCACGGGACTTGGCTATGAGAAAAATGGTGAAGTGATCCCCTCTCGGGAGGGGCAGGGGCCGTCGGGTCCTGGGGTGGGATTGTGGAATAGAGAATCGGGATAGGGGGAGGCTTCGCAGCCTCACCCCTCCCACACCACCGTACATGCGGGTCCGCATACGGCGGTTCGGCGGGTTAAGCTAAATAGAAACAGTTAATCTTGGGATCCCGAGAGA
>Ga0187893_10006024_pt1 | contig 21106 bp, 21 predicted proteins | sample MA1701074metaG_FD_139574 | JGI IMG/M metagenome (GOLD analysis project Ga0187893, IMG submission 139574) | White microbial mat communities from a basaltic lava cave in the Kipuka Kanohina Cave System on the Island of Hawaii, USA - MA170107-4 metaG ...
CAAATGGCCAGTCGAATGGCCTGACATGGAGGACGGTCGTGCGGCCAAGCGTCGCGTCTGGCGCTCACGCATCGAGCCGGAGGCCGTCGACTTTCAAAAGAACCTCCAGCCGCGACGACCCCAGGCGCCGCCCATCCAATCGCAACCACGACCACGACCCATCCCGCAACTCGTGCCAGTCCCATGGTACGACAACCCTGCACCAACGAAAGAGGAGATCCGCATGATAGATCAAATAGATTGGGCCGATACACCCGATAGTGATATCGTCCCCACCGATCTCTACGCGCTCACCGTCAAGGAGGTCGCCTTCGAGACAACGCAGAACGGGAACGCCGTCGCCCACGCACAGTTGACCGTGGACGCGCCCGAGGAGTGGAAGGGCTCGACCGTCCATGCACGCTTCTTCGTCGGCACCGAAGACGACCCCGGCGCCGATCAGTTCGACACGTGGAAGAAGTTCGGCGCCCAGCAGATGAAGAAGTTCTGCGTCGGCGTATTCGGCGGCGTAGCCGCGCTCACGGGCAACCCGGCAATCGACTTCGAGAGCACGAAGGGCTACCCGGTGCTCGCGCTCATCTCGTGCAAGCCCGACAACCGCAGGACGATCAAGCAGGATGGCGTCGAGGTCGACAACCCGTACTACGGGCGCGACCAGCAGCGCTTCGAGAAGTGGTTCTACGTCAACGACGCCGCCGCGCCCGCACCCGGCTCGATGAAGGACGGCATGAAGCCGGCGGGCCGCCCCGCAACGCCGCGCCCGGCGCCGCTGCACCAGCCGCCCGTCCGCACGCTCCCGCAGCGGCCCGCACCCGCCGCCGCTGCGCCGGCTCCCACTGCGCCTGCTCCCACGCCGGCCGCTGCCGCTGCGGCGGCGCCCGCTCGGCCGGGACCGCGTCCCGTTCCGCGCCCGCGCCCCGGCGCGTAGGCGCACACAACCTTCGGCCCCCGACGCCGTTCCTCACAAGTCTCTCCTCCGAGTGGCACAGAGGACCAACGGGGAGGGGGTCGAGGACTTCCCCCAAACGAGGAGCCCGCAATGTCAGATGCCTTCGGCCCGTGCCCCCACTGCACCGAGATAACCGAACTCGGCGACCACTACGTCATCGACGACGGGAGCGCCTGGCACGTGCTCTGCTACCGCCAAGCGATGCTCGACTCGGACGCGCCCGACCCGTTCTTCGAGTGCGACTATTGCGACCAAATCATTTGGGAGACCGAGCCCGTCGTGAAGGGGCAAGTGTGCAAGCGTATCGACGACGAGAACGTGTGGGTCGCCGCGCACTGGCATCCCGAGTGTACGCCGGGGGAGGAGTCGCCCGAGGTCGACCGCAGTCGTGAGGACGAGGCCGCCGCCGACGAGAGCGCGGACGGGGCCGAAGCCCCTCCGGACCACGACACTCCGGCCGACCGTGTCGACGAGCCGCCGCCGCAACCGAAGGCGCGTGGCGGCAAGCGCGGCCCCAACTACGCGGCGAACGAGGCCGCGCGCGAGCGCCGCCGCAACGCCGTCACCGTGGACGTGCCGAACTGCAAGCGGTGCGGCAAGGGCATTCTGCGCGGCGTGACCCTCGTCAACAACGAGCCGTGGCACAAGAAGTGCGCGGCGCTCGGCGTGAGGGTCCGCAAGGCGCGCCCGGTCTGCTTCCACTGCTCGAAGCCGGTCCCACACCAGGCGGCGGTCGAGTGCGACGGCGACGAGGGCGCGATCGAGACCTACCACAAGCGGTGCTACCGCGAGCTGTGCATTGCGGCGGACATGGAGTTGCCGCCCGAGTTGCAGGTCGGCAACAAGGACGGCCTGCGACAGCGGCACATGGTCGCGAAGACCGTCTACGTGCGATGCGGCATCTGTAAGGGAGAGGTCGTGCGCGAAGACTTCCCGAACCATGTCGCGGATCACGAGGCGGCGCTCCGCGCGGAGGAGACGCCATGAGCGACCCCGTCAATCATCCGGTGCACTACACGTTCAGCGCGATCGAGGTCATCGACGCGCTCGAAGCGTGGCAGCTTGGGTATCACGAGGCGTGCGCCGTCAAGTACATTGCGCGGGCCAAGCACAAGGGGAACGAGTTGGAGGACCTCAAGAAGGCGCGGTGGTACATCGAGCGGCGCATTGCGCAACTCGAAGCGGCAGGGCCGTCGTTCCATCCAGGCCAGATGATCTCGGTCCCTCGCCGATGATCGACCTCGCCTTCCGCGAAGTCCTCCACTTCGCCCAATCGCGCGTGACGCTCTGCGTCTTCCACTGCGGGTGCAGTGCATGGCACTACGACGACGGGCGTCCGGTGCGGCTCAACTTGCTCGTGCTCTGCGGGCGCGGTCACGACGCCGAGCCCGCGCTCTGGCCGCACGCGCCGCTCCATCCGAGGGTGGGGTGGTTGGACGGGCCGCCGCTATGACGAAGTGGCAGCAAGGCATCATTCGACCGTGCAAACGAAATGACAACGGAACAGATTGATCCGAAGTTTGAATAGGTCATGAAAGAGATCGTCGCCGTCACGACACTACATAGTCGCACATTCATCGAGGCAGTGTTCCAACGCCACGCGCTTGCCGACTTACAGAGAGAACTTGACCAAAAGGACGCCGAAGCGCGATTCGTTCTCGAAGACGCGTGGCGTGTTGGCTACGGCATATGGGACACCGACGCGCCATTTTGGTGGGAAGTCATTCCAGAGGTGAGATGACGAAGTCGGCCGGCGAGTTCGAGGACCACTACCGCATTCCCAACTGTGTCGTGCTTCGCGCGACCGAGAAGGCGGTCCTCGTTGATATCCCAGATGTTGGCGAGTTCTGGATTCCACAATCGCAGATCGACGACCGGAGCGAGTGTTGGAAAGAGGGCGACGAGGGCGAGTTGTGGATCAGTCAGTGGATTGCAGAGCAGAAGGGAATCGCATGACCGTCAAAGAACTCCGCGAGGCGCTCGCCGCCTTTCCTGACGACATGATCGTCGCTGTCGACGACAACGACTTCGAGGCCGGCATTGGGCATGTCGACATCTTCGACGTATGGCTATGCGAGAAGTGCGGTGATCCGCATTGGGAAGGGAACGTCAAGAGTCCTCATGTAATGATCGAATGGAGTGGTAGAGAGTCGCCGTGGGGAACATGACCGAGCCCCGTCGCATTCGCGCTGAAGGGCGCCTCGACGCTCCGCTCTGCCTGATTGGCGAGGCGCCGGGTGAGCAAGAAGAACGACTGCTTCGGCCGTTCGTGGGAGCGTCGGGTCACAAGCTGAACTCGTGGTGGCATCCCCTTGGACTACGCCGGGAGATGTTCAGAATTGACAATGTGTGTCAGGTTCGCCCACCCTTCAACGACCTCTCGCAGATCGCCGACCTCGACGAGTGGGCCGACGACCTGCACACGCGCATTGCGCAACTCACTGACGTGCGCATCATTGTCCCGACTGGCAACATTGCGCTCCGCGCGCTCATGCGCGAGGACCCGCTGCGCGTCCCGCTGAACGCCGAGGACCGCGTCGGCATGGCCACGATCACCAAGTACCGGGGCTCGATCATGACCTACCACGCGCTCGACGGGCGCGCGATCAAGATGATCCCGACGATCCACCCCGCTGCCATCTACCACCAGAAGGCGAAGAAGGCGCGCGGCCAAGAGAAGGCGAACCCCGGCCGCACCACGAAGCATTGCATCGTGGACTGGACGCGCATCGCCGCCGAGATGCACTTCCCCGAGGTCAACGCGCCCGTCGAGGCGTACTACATCGTCGAGGAGGCCGACGACCTCGCGTACTGGCACGAGCAGATCGACGCGCTCCCGCCCGATCTCCCCATCACGATCGACATCGAGAACCCGTTCGCGCGCGACCAGACCGTGTGCGTGGGCTTCGCGTGGGACCCAGCCTTCGCCATCAGCATCCCACTCAACTGGCCCGGCTACGAGGCTCCGCACCCGACGTGGGCGGCGCGCTACGCCCTCATCAAGCGCATCTGCGAGCTGCCGAACCCGAAGGTCTTCCAGAACGGCGCATGCAACTTCGACGTGTTCTGCCTCTGGCACGCCGACGGCGTTCGCGTCGCCAACGCCATCTACGACTTGAAGTACATGCACCACGCGCTCGACCCAGTCGACGACCACGATCTCGCGTTTATGAAGTCGGCGTACCTACGCGGCGAGTTCCACAAGGACGAGGCGAAGGGCGACAAGGGCAAGCGGTACGCGGGGAGCTACGAGGCGTACCTGACGTACAACGCGATGGATTGTACGACGCAGATCGCGCTGTTCTACGCGTTGCAAGAGCGCCTCATGGCAGCCGGCCGCTGGGACCTCTACGAGACGAGCTACGCGCCGCTTCTGCCGGCGCTCGCCGACATGATGCTCACGGGGATTCGGGTGTCGCCGGCCAAGCGCGGGCGCGCCCATGCCCATCTCCTCGCCGAGTGCATCGGCATCCAAGACCGACTGACGGTGCTCGCCGGCACGCCGCTCCATGCGAAGAAGGACCTCGCCAATCCGCGCATCAAGAAGTTCCTCTACGAGACGCTCGGCCTGCCGCCAATGCGCAAGCGGGGCGCGAAGGGGAAGCCGGGCGCGATCACGACCGAGGAAGTCGCCATCCGCAAGTTGCAGTTGCGCTACCCGAACAAGTGCGGCGAGGGGCCGGCGCTCATCCTCGACCATCGTCGCAAGTACAAGCTCGTGCAGTTCCTCGACGACGCAAAGGTCGACGCCGACGAGCGCGTCCGCTGCGTGTACGAGCCTGTGACCGAGGCCGGCCGTCTGTCGTCGGCGAAGAACCCGTACAAGACCGGCACCAACCTCCAGAATCAAGACCGCGACCCGATGATTCGGGGCTCGTACATCCCCGACGAGCCCGACCACGTGTTCGTCGAGGTCGACTGCTCGCAGGCTGAGAGCCGCATCGTCTACACCGTGAGCGGCGACGACGCGCTCTACGAGCTGGCGCTGGCGCCGCCCGACAAGTTCGATACGCACAGCTACAACGCGGCGTTGATCCTCGGCGCGCAGCCAAAACCAACCGAGCGCTATCGTTATCACGCTGCCGACCTTGATGGACGCACCCTCGGCTGGGTCGACTTCGACCAACGCTATTTCGGCAAGCGCGTCGAGCACGGCGCCCAGCGCGGCCTCGGCGGCGACAAGATGGCTGACGAGTTGCTCAAAGACGGCGTCGTCAAGACGCCCGAGGAGTGCCAGCGCGCGATCGATACCTACCACACGAAGAAGCCGGGCGTCGGTGCCTACTTCGAGTGGATTCGATGGCAGATCATGCGCGAGAAGGCGCTCACGAACTCGTGGGGGTTTCGCTGGGACGTCGCGTGGGAGACGATGGATCACGAGTTGTACCGGCGGGCGTACTCGTTGATCCCGCAGAGCGAGGTCGCGTTCTTGCTGAATACGTGGGGTGTGGTGCCGGCCGCCGACTACCTGCGGGCGGGCGCTGGGCGCCTAGCAGCGCAAGTCCACGACTCGGTGCTCGTCAGCATGCCCGCCGACGCCGACACGATTCATGCGTTCCTCACGTACATTCACGGGTGGCTGACGCAGCCCCGCGTCTACACGTCGCGGCGCGGCCCGCGCGAGCTGTCTATGCCCGTCGAGGTGAAGATCGGCCGCACCTGGGCGTTCGCCGACAAGATCGAATGGAAGCGGCTTCCGGAGCGCGACGAAGTCGAGGCCGCCCTCGTGCCGTTGCGACGCGCCGCATGACCGTGTGGAGGCCCCGTGGAGGAGGATGCCTACGTCCTACCGTGCAACGCCGAGCCCGGCCTCGTCGAACCGTCGTGGCTCGAATGGTATCTCTACGCGGCCGGCTTCTCGCTCGTGCCCCGCGAGTTCACGTGGTGGTGCGGGATGGCGGCGCTCTCGGCGTGCGTCGCCAACCGCGTGTGGTACGAGAAGTTCAAGGGCGAGCGCCTAACCGCGAATTTGTTTACAATGCTCCTCGGCCCGAGCGGCGTCGGCAAGAACCAGGCGATCCGCCGCGCCGTCAAGCGCGTCGAGAGCGCGCCGAGTGGGCTCGCCTGCGCCAATCCCTATCGCGGCAAGATGTCGGCGCAAGGCATCCTCACCTACCTCGCCAAAAGCAAGAAGCAGAACTTCGTGTGGCTCGTCACGCCCGAGCTGGCGATGCAAGTCGGCAACGGGCCGAAGGCCGAAGACTTCGTCACGCACATGACGGAGATGCTCGACAGCGACCAACGGTTCCAAGATTTGACGCGCACGCATGGACACCACGTCGTTCATAGCCCATGTGTCAATTGGACGAGCGGGACGAACTACGACTGGTTGGTGCGCTCGATCGGCCGCGCGGACATCCTCGGTGGCTTCTTCGCGCGCATCTTCCCGGTACCCGGCGAGCGCGTCGGCTGGCGCATCCCGAGGCCCGTCTTCCCCGACGACTACGAGGCCGTCAACCAGTGGCTCGAAGACTACGTCGAGGCGTTGCTCCAAGTGGAAGGCGAGATGACGATGACCGAGGCCGGTGCCGGACTCCACACGTGGTGGGTCAACGAGCGCGTCGAGCCGGTCGACGAGGCGCTCTGGCCGTTCTACAATCACGGCGATAATCTGCTCATCAAGCTGTGCATGGTGTTCGCGCTCGCCGACCGCCGCCGCCTCGACATCGACTACGACCACGTGTCGAACGCGATTGCGCTCTACGAGTGGGTGTACGAACGGCTCCCCGACGTGATGGAGTACGCGTACCGCACGCCCGACGTCGAGAAGCTGGACCTCGTCGCGGCGTACATCAAGCGGTCGGCGGCGGTCGAGCACGCGCATTTGTTGCGCCATGCGTCGAACCGGGGTGTAGATCGGGCGGGGCTCGACGGACTCGTGAAGACGCTCATCGAGCGCGGCGATGTACGGGCGGAGCGCGGGGAGACGGGACGCGCGTATCGGTGGATAGGAGGAGAATAGGATGTCTTGGTGTGAAGAGTGCAATCTCCCAACATTGGAACTCTGTTCGAGAAATCTCTGCCGTCGCTGTTGCCGACAACGGCACGACCTTGATTGCGACAAGTACGAGGGCGCGTGGGTAGGCCGAGCGTTGTTGACAGAAGACGACGATGACTGACCAGCAACCGCCTAGCGCCGCGCTATTCCCTCGTGGCTCGGCCACTCTTTCGGACTGCCACCGTTATCGGTACAGGCTGACGCGCGATCTTGGCGCTGGCGCACCCGTGTGTTTCATCATGCTCAACCCGAGTACCGCCGACGTCGATACCGACGACCAGACGATTCGCAAGTGCAAGATGTTTGCAACGCGCTGGGGGTTCGGCCACCTGATCGTGGTCAACCTGTTCGCCTGGCGCGCCACCGATCCGCAGGAACTGCGCAAGGTGTCTGATCCAGTCGGTCCAGGCAACGACGAGCATATCCGGTGGGCTGTGGCTGAGGCAGCCATGACGGTGGCCGCCTGGGGCGTCGAGCAGCCGGCGCTGGTAGCGGCGCGGGCCTTCCACGTCGGCCGCCGACTCCTCGAACATAGTCCACTGCACTGCATCGCCACGACAAAGCGGAACGAGCCGAAGCATCCGCTGTACTTACCCGGTAACGGTCAGCCGGTGCTGTGGCCGATAGATGTGCACTGAGACGGAGCATAAAGAGGAGGCGATGACGATGCCGACTAACCCCCAGCAACCACCCAACGGCGCGCGAGTGCTGTGGAAGGGGCCACTGCATGTTGGGATGGGTCAGTATGAAAACCTCCGTGCCGCCTACGATATGTTGGGGAATTACACATTAGAAGCGTACTCAACGGAATGCGTTGAGATTATCGTCGCTATCCTCAACTCCCACGCCGACCCCGCTGCGGCGCTGGCGGCGGAACGCGCCGCGCTGGCGGCTGCGCGTATCGAGAACGCGGCGCTGCAAGCCGAAATCGCGTGGATACAGCAATCCATTCGAGACATTATCCGTGGCGCAAGCGACGCCCTCGACGCCCTCGCCGCCCTCGATGCGCCGCCGGGAAAGGGGCCTACGCATGGACAGTAAGAAACCGACAATCGCAGAACTGGAAGCGATCCTTGATCGAGGCAACCCCGATCATGTGCAAATCCGTTCTGACGGATCGCTGAGCACCGAAGACGCACGCGAGCACGCGGAACGCCTACAGCGCGAGGTTGAGGCCGAATACTACGCACAAGCCTACCGTCGCGTCAGAGGCGACCTGGCTGCGTGGCTGCGCGCCAAAGCCGACGAACTCGATGCGCCGCCGGGGGGCACGTCGCCGAAGGCTGACTAGCCTCCGAACGAAAGACTAACACATGAAGAAACTACTCCACGCAATTGGCTTCTGTTGGCCGTGCTACTGCGTGACCGTATGGCGTTGGCGCCCGAAGTATGCTCCGTATCGTCAACACTACGCAATGCGGGGCGGCTGTCTGTGCGGTGACAATTGTCCATGTACAGAATGCGGCGCCGGTACCTAGCCGCCGAACACTGCGCCTACGATGTCGGCCGGCTCCTCGGCCGTCCCCTCCAGCTCACGCGCCCACTGCTCGCCGATCCCGCCGAGGCCACCCAACTCACGGAACCCCGCAGCTCGCACCCGTCGCCACTCGTCTGGATCGGCGTTGACGATGCCGCGCACCGCGCTCCCGAACGCATCGACGCCGTTGATGATAGACGAGGCGGCCGGCGGAATCGCGAACGACCGGATCGCGTAGCTGTTGCCGAGCGTCGCTGTCATGCCGATGTCGGCGAGGATGCCCATGCCGCCCGCGAGCGTCATCCCGATCAGGCCAGCGGCGGCGAGGTTCAAGAACGTCGGGTCTTCGAGTCGCGCTTGCAACTCCTCACCCGCGAGCGTCGGCCCCGTCAACTGTTGGCGCACCGCCGTCAGCCCGATACCGACCGCCGGGTACGCAATGCCGATCGTCGCGAGCGTCCGCACGTACCGCTCGCGGTCCTTCTTGAACTGCCTCGGATCGAGTTGCCGGATCATGAACCGCGCCTGATTGAACGCGAAGTTCTTGTACTGCAACGCGAACTTCCCCATCTCGGAGTCGCTCGCCCAGAGCGGCATCGACTGGTAGTCGCTGCGAAATTGCGTGAGGTCGCTGCCGCGCAACCCGAACAGCGTCTTCATCTCGCGGAGCGCCTGCGCATCGTCGCCGCGCACAGCACGAAGTACCGCCTGCGGCGACAGGTCGAACTCGCGAATGCGGGCGCCAATCTTGCGATGCGCGAACCCGGCCTCGCCCCGCTTCGCAAGCTGCTCGACGAGTTGGTCAAAGTAGCGCTCGGCGGCGCGCTGCGAGAACGAGCGGTTGAAGTTCTCGACCATGCGGAAGGCGGTGAGGGAGCCTTCGACGATCGCGCCCAGCGGCGAGAGCGCCTTGTCGACGATGCCCGTCGGCCCGCCGAATCGCCGCATGACCGATTCGAAGCCGTACTGCCGGAGGTCATCCGCCGTGTCGCCAATGAGTTGCGACGAGGCGGTGCTCCCCCACATCTTGACCGGGAGCGCGCCCGACTGTTCGGCGATCGTCCGCCCAGGCGCAAGGCGCGTGAACCGGCGCGGATCTCGAATCGCCTCGGCCATCGTCCGCACGAACGGCCGGAGCCCGAACGCCATGTACGCGTTGATGGGCTGGCTCATGTTGGCGAGCACGGCAAGCGACAGCTTCGCGCGTTGGATGCCGTAGAGACCGCGCCACGCCGTGCCGGGGTCGAGGCGGGTGCGCCCAATTTCGAGGTCGTACAACTTGCGCCCGAAGTCGAGACCGCGCGGCCCGATGTCTGGGTTGAGTCGCATCTGGTCGAGCAAGCGGTGCACGGTCTCGTCGTGGCGGCCGAATACCGTAACGTCGGCCACGCGGTACGCGTTGCGGGTCCACGTCGCCGTGTACGCACGACGGACGTCAGTGATGTAGCCGTCGAAGTCGAACTTGCGGGCGCGCTCGATGTTCGCCGAGATGCGCTCGCCCTTGTCGGCGAGGATGTCGTCGAGCAACTCGCGCGCCTCTTTGGTCGACAACTTTTTGTCGTGGCGGGCGGCGCTCGCCTTCAACGAGCGCATCGCGCGGTCGCGCCCGATCTCGCCCCACCCTTGCTTCTGGATGACGTCGAGTGCCTGGTCGTCAGTCAGCTTGACGCCGGCCGCGTCCGCCCGTTCTTGGATCTCGCCGATCATTCGGCGCGCTAGCTCGGGGTTGTTGAGCGCCGCCAAGTCTCGCTTGTGTGGAAAGTAGCGCCCCGTCGGATTGAGCGGGCCGGCACCCACCTTCGGCTGCACGTCCAACCCTTTCGACTTGAGCGTGTCGTAGAACCAGTTGTCGACCTCGTTGATTGCGGCGTACACGCTTTCGAGGACGGGCCGGCGCGCCTCGTTGGCGACCTCGCCGTGCTCGACGAAGCGCTGGTAGCCGGTCGAGACTTCGTCGGGCGTCAGCCGTTCGAGTTGGACGGCGAGACGCGAGAACGCAATCGCCTGGACGCGGTTGACGAGGTCGTTGCGGCGGGCGAAGACGCGGGCGAGGACGGCGGCGCCGTCGCCGAGACGTTCGAGGGCGGCGCCCGCTGGCAGGAGGAAGCGCGAGCCCGCGCCCCATCGCCGGCCCGTGACATCGCGGGCGACCTCTTTGATGGTCGGGAGATCGCGCATGAACGTGTTCGCCGTCGTTGCGATCTCGTTGCCGGCGAGGTCAATGGGCTCGGGCGTCGGCTCGACACGGTCGAGGCGCCCGGCCTCGCCTTGCTTGGCGACGCTCGCGGTTGCCTGCTTGGCCTCGCGGAGCGCGGCCGACTGCACGCGGAGCGCGCTCGTCGCCTCGGCCGCCGTCTGTGCGAGCGTCGCGCCCTCGCCCCCGAACACGAGCGGCACGGGCTCCTTCTCGATCCCGCGTGCGAGTACCGCCGCGTAGCTCTCACTCGTGAGCGCGAGTTTGCCGTCAGGATAGCGCCATATGTTGACGCCGAGCCCCTGCGCGTAGCCGGCAAGTGGCCCGAGTTCGGAATCGTCGTTGCGGACGAGCCCCGGTTGCCCGTTCAGGCGGCAGTAGGGGTCGACCGGGGCTTTGGGGAATGCCATCGCCTACGGGAGCGGTCGGCCCGTACGCCCGTCGACCGGGTTCATCGACCCGTGCGCGGCCCGCTTCGGCGCGACGATTGGAGCCGGCTCGGGTGAGACAGCCGATGCGGCGGGCACGATCGTCGGGTCGGACGCGAATGGCAGCACGGGATCGGCCCCGACTCCGGTTCCCTCTTCGATCTCTTCCATCTCAACCTTCTTCTTTGCCATGCGAAACCTCCCAAAGAGTTGCACGAGTTACTTCTTACACCCTTTCACGAGAGCGTTGCCACCGTGGGTCCGTTCGTTTGCGGGGCGCGCCGCGCGCTCACGCGTCTTCGCCGCGATGCCGTCGCCCTCGTTGCGCGTGCGGCTGGCCGGCGCATTGCGGAGCCCGCTCCGGCGCTCGTGCACCCACAAGCCGTCGGCGATAGCGGCGTCGGCCGCGCGCTGCGCATCGGTCGTCGGTAGGTCGAAGATCGGGCGCTCGCGCACCGAGGCGCGAACGGTGTCGCCGAGTTCGGCGGCGAGGCGCTCGGGGTGGGCGGCGTCGAACGCGAACTTTCCGCGCCCGGCGGCGACCGTCTCGGCGACGGCGTCGACCGTCGTTTCGCGAATGTCGTTGTAGGCGGCGCGCACCCAGGCGCGGTCGCCCTCAACGCGGACGACCTCGACGCTCGGCCGGAGTCCGCGCACGCGCATGTCGCCGACCGTTTGGTGGATGACTTGGCCGGGCACGACTTGCGCCCGCGCCGCCGTCCGTTCGGCCGAGGCCGCTTCGCCGGCTTTGCGCATTTCGGCTCCCAACCGATCGAGGCGAACGCCGACTGCCGCGCCGCGCTCGGCGGGCGTCGGCACCGTCAGCTCGGGCGCGCGTGGCGGCAGCAGGAACGTATCGGGCACGTCGAACTTCCCGACTTCGCCACGCCACTGAGCGCGGATACGTGTGCCGTCAGGGGCCTCGACCAGCGCACGCCCGAGGACGTCCGCATCGCCGACGACCCGCAACGGCTCGCCAAAGGTCGAGCGCGACGTGGCGCCGGCCGGCGGCGGCTTCGGCGGTCCCGGCAGAATCTCGATGGCGGCGCCGCCGAGTTGGCTGACCTCATTGACGCGTGTTCCGAGTTGGCGGGGCGCGGCGGCACGCGCGGCGGCATCGACGCGAGCGCGCTCTTGGCGAACGACGCGTTGGACGGCGAGGTTCTGGAGGCCCCTCGGCACCTTGTCGCCCGCGCTGTGGACGACGGGAGCACGACCGGGCGCCGCCTCGACGATGACCTCGCCAGGCCGCGCTTGGATGTTGACGCGATCGACGGTCGCCGGCAGCTCCTCGATCTTGCCGGTCTTGGCGCCGACCTTGAAGTAGCGGACGCCGCGCGCTTGTTCGGAGGCGACGCGACGAATGGCCTCCGGCGACGCGGCGAGGTCGCCGGGCGATCGGACGGCCGGCTCGATGCGCGCCGCCGGCCCGGCGCCTGCGCGGAGTTCGCGCTCTGCGCCTGCCACGAGGTCGGCTAGCTCGTCGGCCTCGGCCGTCCGCAGTGCGGGAAGTCCCGCCGTGCCCGGCTCAGCCTGCGGCCCCCGAACCGGCCCAAGGCCCTCTTCGGCGACGAACCCGGTGCGGCCAGCGCCCGGCGCCACGCGCTCAGCGACTGGCGTTCCCGCTCGAATGCCGGCGCGCAGCACGCTCGCCTGGTCGCCGACGACCGTGTCGATTGTCAAGTCGCCGCCCGCGACGCGCTTGGCGAACTCGCGTTGCGCGGCCGGGTCCGACAAGTCCTCAGTGACGGTGCGATTGCGCTCGTCGGTGTACGAGACGCGCAGGTACGGGCCGTCGACGAGCGTCACGTCGGGCTCGACGAGCGCGCGCTGCGTGCGCAGGATGCGGAGCCCGGCCTCGCTCCCGAGGATCTCGGGCGACTGGCGCAGCGCGTCGCGCACGATGCGCATCTCGCCTTGCTGCGCGATGGGCGTGGTGAGCGCGCCGATTGTGATGTCGGCGGCCTCCTCTCGCGTGACGCGCCCGCCGCCGGCTCGGTAGATGGCCTCGGCGATCTTCGCGATCTGCGGCCTCGTCGTTTGGAGGCGCTCGGGGTCGATGCGCCCACTCGCCTCCAAGATGCGCTCCATCGAGTGGGCGCCGTAGCGACGGGCGAGCGCGCCCGCACCGAGGAACGGTAGCGAGAGGGCGGCGACGCCGAGCGGCGTCTTGACGAAGTCCTCAAAGGGCTCCATCTCGCCGCCCGCGATCCCACGTTCGAGTGCCTGCGTCACGCCGAACAGCTCGCCGGCCGTGAACTGTTCGAGCCCGTAGAGGGTCATGCGCTCGCGGAGCGCGACGCGTGCGGCCTCGCCGGCCGCCTTGCGCATGGCGCCAAAGCCAGCGGCTCCAATGGCACGGTCGGCGAGTGCGGCCGCGCCGAGCGCCTCAGTCGTTGCGGTGCGGCCGGCGCCGAGGCCGACAGCGGCGGCCGTCGATTCGAGCGCGCCCCCGGCGACACGTGCGGCGAGGCGCGAGAGGAACGGGCGGAAGAGGAGCGTCCCGCCGCCGGCAACGGCCAACTCGGCGACGTCGCGAAACGCTTCCTTCGAGGCGCGCTCGATCGGCGTGTTCGCCTCGCCTGGCAAGACGCTCGTGAGCGGACGTTCGGGCTCGCCCATCTCGGCGGCGCGGTAGCCGCGCACGGCGCCCCCGATAACGGGCACGTACTCGGCGACGTCGCCCACGGTCGTTGCGAACCCCGGCTGGTAGTATTGCAGGACGTCGCGCGTGACCGTCTGTTGCTGCTCGTCGCCGAAGCCGGCGAACTCTTCGTCAGTGTCTTGGAGGTGCGCGCGAAACGAGTCGAGTTGCTGGACGGGCGAGAGCGCCTGGAAGGTCGGGGCGCGGACGAGGCGTTGCAGCTCGCGAGGATCGGCGGGCATCAGCGGCGGCGCTGCTCGGCGAGCCGGCGGCGGCCCTCCTCTTGCATCGTCTCGACGGCGATCTGTTCTGGACTGCGGATGGCGCCGAGGCGAGTCCCGCGAGGCACTTCGACGCCGGGAACGGCGGCAGTCGTCGGTGCCTCGATTGGACCGGCAATGGCACCCGACTGGCCACTCTGCCCGGTGAGGCGAGCCGTCGCTGCGCTCGTGTCGGTGCCGGCGGCGGCGCCCGGCTCCTGCATGATCGTGCGGAGGCGAACGCGCCACGCGTTCTGCTCCTCGCCGCTCAGCTCGTCAAAGCGTTGCGCAACGATGACGCCGCGCGCCGTCTTCTTGGCGAACGAGAAGTGATCTTCGAGCATCGTACGAATCGTGTCGTAGGTCGGGGCGGCGCCAGAGCCGATCAGCAGTTCAGAGGCCGCGTGCGCCGCTTGTGTGAAGTCGGCTTGGTTCTGGCCCTCCAACGTCTGCGGGTCGATGTTGGCGGCGCGCTTCTGCGCCTGCGCGTCGCGGACGTACTTCGGGTTGCGGTCAATAACATCGTAGAAGCGCTTGCTCAGGCGCGTCAGTTGGGCGACGGTGCCTCGGCCACCTGCGCGTGGATCGAGGCCGGGGCGATCGAGGAGGCCGCGCCGACCCATGCGGCGCTCGACGCGCTTGAACTTGAGCGAGCCCGGCTTCGCCGTCCGGTACTCGGCGAGGAGCCGCGCGTCGGCGGGCGACAAGTCGGGGTGTGTGAGCGCCGTGATCCGTTGCGCCTCCAGCAGGTTGCCGGTCCCGCGTTGCTCTTGCTCGGCCGCGAACTCGGCCTGCCGCTGTGCGAGGTTGCCTTGGTTGACGGCGAGCGTCCCTTGGCTGATGCCAACGCCTGGTAACTCGACGTTCTGGTACTGCTGCTCGTTCAACATGAGGCGCTCTTGAGCGGCCTGCGCCGTCTCACCTGGCGTGCCGTAGAGGCGCTCGCGGAGGAAGGCGGGAATCTCCCGTGCCCGCGTGCCGACTTCTTGGACCGTCGGCTCACGCTGTGTGAGGTACGCCGTCGCGAGTTCGGCCTCGGGGGGAATGCTCGGTCCACGGAGACGTGGATAGAGCGAAGTCTCCATCGGTACCCCTTCGCGCGTGAATCCCTGCTCGGGCGCGTACCCGGCGTACGTCCCTCCACCTGTGATGGGCTGTGACAGGTAGTTCCCTGCGATTTCAGCGAGGCGATTGAGCTGTTGTGCCTGTTTGAAGTACGCCGTCTTCTCCATCCCGATCGCTCGTGCGGCGAAATCCGCATCAAAACGATCTTCGAGGCGGTTCGCGTCGACTGCCTGTTCTTTGAGCGAAATTCCTTGCCTGAGGTCTCTGAGAATGTCTGCTTTCTCGGCCTCGCGACGCGCGAAGTTGAGACGCGGATCGCCGAACCAGTTTGGCGCTGCATTGCCGAGTGCCGCCGTGATGAGGTCGCCCAATCCGAGATCGCCAGCCATCGACGACTCCTACGTGTTGTACGGCCCGCTCGCCGTCTGCTGCTTGCGGATCGCGCCGAGCACCTGACCGAGCAAGCCCTGCGTGAATTGTGGGATGCCGCCGATGAACTGCTGGGCGTAGTCGGTCGGGATGCGCGCCGCCTGTTGGGCGCCACTCATGCGCGTCTCGGCGAGTGTGCGCTGCCCGTACGGTGTGCCGGCGAGCCCACTCGATGCAAGCGACGCCTCGGTCCCGCGCAGCGCTTGCGAGGTCGCCTGGTTGGCGCCGCTCACGGCTTGCTGGATGATGGGGATTTGGGCACCAATGCCGCCCGTCCGCAACGCTTCGCTCAACTGGCGCATGAACTCCGAGGTCAGGTCGCGGTTGGCTCCGACCGGCGCGACGCGGCGTTCGACGAGATCGAGCGCGTTCCCGCTCAAGCCGGTCGTTCCGCGCGACTTCCCGCTGCCTGCTCCAAAGAGAGTCGACATACGTTCACCTTCCCAACGTGTTGCCGAGGAAGTTCAAGAGGGGCTGGCCGGCCGAGCCCGCCTTGCGGTTGATCTCATCCGCAATTTGCTTCTGCAACCAGAAGGCAGCGAGGCGGCCGATGCCGGGATTCGATCCTTGCGCGAGTTGGCTACCGACGTCGAAGTAGGTCATGGGGTTGATGACGCCGCGACCGAAGTCGCCGAAGCCTCCGGCAATGCGCGAGCCGAGACTCTCGGGCAATTGCGGCGCAACAGACGCGTATGGGCCGCCCGCGTACGGCGTTGCGCCGGGCGCAAGATTGACCGAGGGACCGGCGCCCGCGTCGATGAGTGGTGGCATGCCTTGCTGTCCTGTGATGCCCGGCTGAATCAACTTCGAGAGAATCTTCCCTGGACCGGGGAGCCCCGTCAGTGCTTCTGATACGGTATCTACGGCGCCGGAGAGACTGTTGAGTCCGGTCGCCCCGACTGCCTTCGCTCCTTCGAGGATTGAATTGCCGAGTGCGCCGAGCCCGCCAGTCGCACCGCCTGCGGTACCCGCACCCGCAATGCCGCCCGCTGTGCCAACCGCGCTCCCTCCAGCAGCGGCGGCACCCGCCCCACTTGCGGCACCAGCGCCAGCCGTCGCTGCTCCACCACCGCCGCCAAAAACTGATGTGAGGATTGCCGCTATCGTCGCCATGCTACGTACGCCTCAATTCGAGATGGACGGCCGTCTGGACGGCGCCTTTGCCAAGGAAGTGCGTGATGCCCTTGGCGTTCGCCGTCTGGACGATCCCGACGATCCGTTCATAGCCCATTTCCCAGGCGTGGTCACGAGCTGTGTCACGGAGCGCCGACGCGATGCCCTGCGACCGGAACTGCGGGGCCGTGTAGGAGGCGAGCGCCGTACACGTGCGCATCGACTGGTCGAGTGCGGTCAGGAAGCTGCCCCACAGCACCCATCCAGCGACGGCGCCCTCGACGATCGCCAAGCGCGTCGGCTCGCCCGCCCGCGACCACCCGCAGCCGAGATCGAGCAAGTAGTTGACGTTGCCGCTCGTCGGGGGCATATCGCCACCCCGCTCGATGCCGACCGTGAGGTAGTCGACGAGTTGCGGCCAGAGGGCGTCAGCGTCCTCACGTGTCCACGGGCGGATGGTGTCAATCACGACGAATCTCCTCGTGCGCCGCGCGCCACGCCTGTGCGCGCCGATCGGTCCCATCGACTGGACGAGCGAGGCGCGCATCGAGCGTCGCCTGCGAGATACACCAGAGGCCGGCGTCGCGCCCGTTCAAAAGGCGCGGGATGGTCCCGACGTGCAGAAAGCCCATCGCGTCCAAGAATGGCGGAACGTGCGCGTGCGACGACATGGCGATGACCGTGCCGTACGCTTGGATGCCCGCACGCAGGACGCGGAGGAACAGCGTCGCCGACGCCATCGACGAGCGCTTGTCGGGACGGAACCACACGCTCACGAAGGTGCCGTGCGCGAACAGCTCGAACCAGCAGGCGAACCAGACGCCGTTGTCGTCGTAGGCGTAGTAGGTTTCATTGGGTGCGGCGAAGACCCGTAGGAGCGCCGACAGTGGGTACGTTGGATCGGCGAAGATGCGATCGAGGTCGCCGCCCGTGTCCATTTGGTGCCAGAGGTGGGTCATCAAGAGGTCGGCGTCGCGGCTCGCCTCGTAGCGGTGGAGCGCCGTCATGTGCCCGCTCCGACGGCGCCGTACACGTCGAGTTCGATGCCGTAGACGATGACGAGGTCGAGGATGGTGGCGTCGAGGCGGACGGCGACGAGCCGCGCGAGATCGAGCCGCGCGTACTCGACGGTCATCCGCGAGGCGGCGACGATCACCGGGAGCACCTCTTCGGCGTCCTCGAAGATGAGCGTCGGCGTGACCTCTTGGCCGCTCGTTTCGAGGTCGATGAAGAGGCGTTGGATGACGTTGCGGACGTCGGCCGAGAGCAGGCGTGAGCCCGTCTGCACTTGGAAGGTGATCGCGGTGTCGGCGTCGGCGTCGTCGAGCGCGAACGTGTCGCCCGCCGCGAGGCCGACTGAGCCAAGCAGCTCGGTATCGTCGTCGCTTGCATAGAGCGTGTCGAAGGTGTTCGTCGTGCCGTAGCGGCGCCACGTTTGCGTCGCGAGGTTCACGACGAGGACGGTGATGCCGTCGGTGATCCAGTAGTCTTCGCGATAGAAGGCGGCCGAGACGCCCGCGAAGGGCGCGATGCCCTCGACAGCGTAGCCGCGAAAGAGGGGGGCGACCGCGTCGAACGCGACCGGCGAGGAGAAGTTGCCGTCGAAGAGGCGAACGGCGTCGGGCGCCTGGTAGACGATGCCGAACGGGGAGGGGACGACCGTGTCAGGGCGCATGGTGCCGAGCGCGCCGAACACCTCCTGCGCAACGAAGGGCTCGTCGTCGCCGACGATGCGAAAGAGTCCGCCGTCGCTGAGCACGTAGATGACGTCGTTCCAACGGACGACGGCGCGCAGCGGGTCGTCGGTCTGCGTGACGTCTACGAAGCCTTGGTTGGACTCGGGGCGCCCGGCCGGCGAGTAGAAGAGGCGCCCGCGTTGGTCGGGCGCGCTGTCGAGCCACCATGCGCGGGCGAGGTGCGGGACGCCGAGCACCTCGGTGATCGTCGAGGGCGGCGGCGCGTTGTCAAGTTGGACCTCGTCGGGTTGGAGGATGTCGGGGAGGTCGGCCGCCGTCAGGTGCGCACCCGTGAAGAGGCCCGCGTAGTCGGCGATGTCGTCGTCGTGCGTGAGCGTGCCATTGGCAACCTCGTACGCCTTAAAGAAGGCTTCGCCATTGCCGACCGAGCGCCAGCCCTCGACGTGCGTGACCTGCGGGTCGGTCGAGATCGGGAGATTGCCGAGGTGGACGCTCGACCGCTGGACGCGCTTGACGAGGACGGGCGTCTCGTTGGGGTTCGAGCGCGAGCCCGTCGCCGCGTTCTTGAACGTGTGGAGGTACTTGTAGTCGCCGACCATGCCGGTGCCGCCGACAAGCGCGATGTCATCGACGTAGATGACGAGGTTGCCGGAGCGCTTGAAGGTGAGGCGGATGGCCTCGACGTCGCCCCAATCGAGCGCCGCGTCCGAGCCCGTGCGGTCAAACGAGGCCTTCGGCAGCATCAGCTTTTGCCAGACATCGTTCTGGCGCATGACTTGCGTCTGGGAGATGGCGTTGAGGAGGCGGCGCTGGTCGGCGGCCTCGTTGAAGACGCCCTCACCCGTCACGATGTCGGTCTCGCCTTGGTCGACGAAGGCTTGATCGAGTACGACTTGGATGCCGGCGCCCGGCTCCAACGCCGTTGCGACGCCGACTTCCTGGTCGGCGAGCCCGGCGATTGGGACGACGCCGTCGATACCGTCGATGCGGCGCGTCATCATGTTGTCGTCGAAGTTGGTGGCGCCGAGCGCGAACGCGACTTCGAGCCAGTCGAAGTTCTCGGCGGCCGGCGAGTTCGCCTCGTTCGTGCGCGTGCCACTCAGCCGAATCCAGAGTTGGATGTAGTCCTGATCGGCCGAGACGACGCCGCCGCCAAACGTGTTCAAGTTGGTCATGATATCCTTGGTGTATTGCGTTGTCGCCGATTGCTCGAAGTCCCAGCGGAGCGAGCCGGTGCCCTCGACGAAGACGGTGTTGTCGAGGACCTCGTTGACGCCGGTCGGCCCAACGCGCGTCCACCCGGTCGTCGCGTCCATCGCGTCGATCTGGTTCTTAGCTTGCGCGTTGGGCGTCGCGGTCGCGCCGTCGGGGGGCGCGTCGATGCCCCACTTCGAGGCGTCGGTGCCGTCAGCGCGCACCTTGAACGGGTTGTTGCCGCCCGCGACGAAGAGCCAGTCGTCGAGCGTCGCCTGTGGCGGCATGCGCAGGAAGGAGATGCGCGGGCCAGTGAACGTTTGGCCGGCACCGCTCTGCGGGAAGGCCGCATTGACAACGACGCCGTCGCGGAGGATGTCGTCGTCGCGCGCTTGGAAGAGAGCGCCCGCAAAGCGGCGGTACTGGTTGGCGGCGCCGAACACGAGGGCGCGAAAGCCGCGCGCCGACCGGATGACGCCCTCGCGGAAGGCGGCCACACCGGTCGCTCGCCGGAGCGCGCCGTCGGGGACGCTGTCGCGCCCGCCCGCGACCCACAGGCCCTTGTCGAAGAGTCGCCACGAGAGGCGGGGCATCAGAGGACTCCGCTGAGCGCGGCGAAGGCGCGTTCGGCCCACGCGCGGTGGCCCGAAGGATTCAGGTGGGCGCCCTCCCAATAGAGGGTCGGATCAGTGAGTGACTCGACATCGATCACGCGCCTACTGTGCCACGTGTCACGAATGAGCGCGTTCTGCTCGCACACGAACGTCTCGGCGGGCGTGTCCATTTGTTTGGGAATACGTGGTGACGTGCAGAGGAAGACGTCAATCAGGCGGCCATCGTGGCGCGGAAAGTTCTGCACGATTGCCGTGTAAGCGCGCAGCATGAAGACGACGTGCGCTGGGCGTAGGGTGATTTGGCCTGGGTACGTCGTTGCGAGATGCGCGTCCATATTGCAGGGGGAGAGAATGACGGCGTCGAGGTCGCCCGTCAGGTGGTCAGGGAGTGCGGTCAGCAGCGTGGGCGTACGAAAGTGCGGCGCCTCGGGAAGCACGACGCGCCGACAGTCGGTGATCGTCTGCGAGTTGCGCCCGCAGTTGAGGATGGTCCAGCCGCCGAGCGCGCCGAGTTGCTCGGGCCACGCCTCGCCGGGATTGACCGCGCCCCGCGTATTGGATGCGCCTTCACAGAGGATCGTCGTCATGGCGTCGGCGTCGGCGTCGCCCCGTCGTGGGACTTGCATCCGTAGCTGATGACGTCTTCGTCGAGATCCCCAGCGGTGTTGATCGTGAGCGTCGTCGTCGTGGCGACCACCTGCAGGAGTACCAGTTGGGTCTCGTCGTTGGCGTAACAGCTCGGGGCGATCTGCCACGCGCGATGGAAGGTGAATGAGCAGCTCGTGAGGGCCACCGCGTCGTCCGCCGTGAAGCGTCCAGCCACGTCGTTGGAGCCGTCGTCGAAGGCCGGCATGTTCCCGCACGTGTCGAAGGTCGGCTCAAAGCCCGCCCACACCTCGTGCAGCGGCATGTCGGCTGAGCCAAAGATCGCGTCCCGAAACCGGCCGATGCATTGCTCGCCGAGACAGAGCGCGTTCTCGTAGTTGCACGTCGTGAACGAGCCTATGCAAATACTATCCTCACCGAACTGTTCGATTGGGAACG
>Ga0187893_10006025_pt1 | contig 21105 bp, 20 predicted proteins | sample MA1701074metaG_FD_139574 | JGI IMG/M metagenome (GOLD analysis project Ga0187893, IMG submission 139574) | White microbial mat communities from a basaltic lava cave in the Kipuka Kanohina Cave System on the Island of Hawaii, USA - MA170107-4 metaG ...
ACGATCGTCAACAACTCCACGCACGACGTGGAGATCATCTACAACGCCGGGTACGGAAGCACGAAGCTGGAGTTCGGGTATCCGGACGGCAACAAGAGCGCCCTTCTGCGTCCGATGGCGGACACGAGCGTCCTTCTTTCGCGGAGGACGACGATTCTGACCGTGAAGTTCTTTGATCACGGTCATTACGTCGGCACGGCCCGTTACCGGGCCGTGGGACAGTCGTACGGCTACTACGACAACTCTTACCGGCGGGATCCAGAGGCCCTCTCGATTGAAGATCGCCACATCAATGGCGGCGAGTTTGAGATCGGGCGCGGCTGGTTTGCCTGGGGTCAACGACCCTAAGCAGGCCTGCCGACAGACGGGAACGCCGGGGTGGCGGAATTGGCAGACGCGCTGGACTCAAAATCCAGTGGTCGCAAGACCGTGCGGGTTCAATTCCCGCTCCCGGCACCAACTCTCCGATTTATCGGAGAGTTTTTCTTTGACCTTGACTTTTTCAATAATTGTATGTTATAATACCCGAGGTGTTGGTGGGGCCGAAGGCGGCTCTGAGGCTGAGGAAGGCCCCCCATCCGAAAAAAGGGCTGAAAAGAAAACGTTCCGAAGCCAAAAACAAACCTCGCGGTGACGCCCAAAAAAGGCCGGCGAGCCCGGATTGAATCGGCCGTAGCGCCCTTTCCGGGATGTAGCCGCGAGACCCGAGCCCTCGGCCCCACCACACCGCCCCCGTTCAGTAATGAGCGGGTTTTTTAATGAGCAAAGCGAAATAACCCCCTCACTCGAAAAAAGTATGCCAATTCAGCGGCTTGCCGTTAATGGGCAAACTTTATCAAACCATTGGCTGAGGTTAGGTTTTTCGAGTGAGGGGGTGTTTATGATTATAGATAAATTTCCAGCGTTGCTCCGCGGTTTAAAAATTAATATAATTATGGCATGAGCGGACACTCCAAATGGGCACAGATTAAACACAAAAAAGGCGTTGCCGACGTGAAGCGCGGCGTTCTATTTTCCAAAATACTCAAGGCAATTTCCATCGCGGCTAAACCCGAATCCAATCCCGATTTTAACCCGCGGCTGCGCTCAGCCGTTGAAAAAGCCAAAGAAAACAACGTCCCGGCGGAAAATATTCAAAGAGCGATTAGTAAAGCTTCCGAAGAAAAAGATTTGCAGGAAATCGTTATAGAGGCTTACGGACCTGAAGGCGTGGGTTTAATTATTGAAGGAGTCACCGATAACAGCAATCGGACTATTTCCGAAATCCGCCACCTGCTGGATGAAAACGGCGCCAAGATGGCTAACCAGGGCAGCGTTCAGTGGTCTTTTGAAAAATCCGGCGGCGAATGGAAAGTGAAGTTTCCTCAATCGCTCTCACCCCAGGGAAAACAGAAACTGGATTCCCTCGTTAAAATCATTGAGGAACGCGATGATGTTCAGCGAGTTATTACTAATACAAGTTAAAAGGCGTAAGTTCCGCTTCGCTGTAAGTTATAAGGCGAGATCTTTAAACCTTTTACCTTTTACTTTTTATGAAAATTTTAGGCATTGACCCGGGAACTTCCCGGATAGGCTATGGTTTGATTGACGGCAGAATCTCCAAACTCATAAGGCACGGGGTGATTGAAGCCAATGAGAAAGATTTACCGGGGAAAATCGCCAATCTCAGCCGGCAATTCAAAAATTTACTCTCAGAAACCGCTCCGGAGCTGGTGGCGATTGAAAAGCTTTACTTCGCGAAAAATCAAAAAACGGCCTTAGACGTCGCCCAGGCCCGGGGAGCGATTCTTTCCGCCTGCCTGGAGAGAAACTTGGCTGTCACCGAATATTCCCCAAACGAAGTAAAGAGCCATATCGCCGGCTATGGCCTGGCTGATAAGCGGGCGGTGGCGAAAATGGTAAGATTGATATTGAAAGTGGATAGCTTGCCGGGTTATGATGACGCCAGCGATGCCTTGGCGATAGCCCTTACCGCCGCCAGGAAGCACTTGACTCCGTAACAGTAATCTATATAATCCGTTTTATTGGTTTAGTAAATAAAAAATGTATAAATAAGGTCGAAAAATCTTTTATCAAAATGTACGACTTCAAATTTGCCGACGCTAACAGCGACAATATGAAGCTTGAAAGCGACGAGCTAGAAGAAGAAATGGAGGAGGAAGGGGATGAGGAAAGCCTGGAAAAGCTGGCCGAAGAAGAAATGGAGGAAGGCGGAGACGAAATGTAATTTAACGCAAAACTGCGCCACCGAGCGCAGTTTTGCGTTATTCACCGCGGATTTTGGCAAAATGGACATTATATTGGGGATGTTATAATATATTGGGATGAAAAAACTGTTCTCTTGGAATCATCTGCGCTTTGCCTTCGTTGGCTTGGCAGGTTTGTTTTTTTTCGGAATAATTTTTTTTTTCTTAATCATCAAAGACCTGCCGGGAGCGGATCTTTTGACTACCCGACAAGTATTTCAATCCACTAAAATTTACGATCGCACCGGCGAAATCCTGCTTTACGAAATTCACGGCGAAGAGAAACGGACGGTTATTCCGTTTGAAGAAATTCCTGATCACGTAAAAAAGGCGGCTATTGCCATTGAGGACGAAAATTTTTACAGCCATGCCGCCTTTGACTTAAAATCCATCATCCGAGCAGTGCTGGTAAACCTTGGCCGCGGCCGCATTGCCCAGGGCGGCTCCACCATAACACAGCAGCTCGCCAAGAACGCTTTTTTGACAGCGGAGAGAACTATCACCAGGAAAGTCCGGGAGTTGGCGCTAGCTTTTAAGCTGGAGAAAAAATTTTCCAAAGATGAGATTTTAAATCTTTACCTTAATCAAATACCCTATGGCTCTAACGCTTATGGAGTTGAAGCGGCCGCCCAAACTTTTTTCAATAAAAACGCGAAAAATCTCAACTTGGCCGAAGCGGCGTTGCTAGCCAGCTTGCCTAAAGCTCCAAGTTATTATTCTCCATACGGAAGCCATTTAAACGATTTGTTGGCCAGAAAGGATCGGGCTTTGGACAAGATGGCCGCTTTAGGATTTATCAGCGAACATCAAAAAGACGAGGCGAAAAACTACAAATTTGAGTTCTCTCCCAACTATACTGGAATCAAAGCGCCGCACTTTGTATTGATGATCCAAGACTACCTTAACCAAAAATACGGGGAGGATTTTGTCCGAACCGCTGGATTGAAAGTGATCACTACTTTGGACTGGAATACCCAGCAGATTGCCGAAAAAGCGGTGGCCGAAGGCGCGGCCCGAAACACCGAGCTCTACGGAGGGCATAATGCCGCTTTGGTTGCCGAGGACGCCACCACCGGCCAAGTAATCGCTCTTGTGGGTTCAAAAGACTACTTCGGCAAGGCGGAGCCGGAAAACTGCCAAGCGGGACTAAATTGCCGGTTTGAAGGGAATTTCAACGTCGCCGCCCAAGGATTGCGCCAACCAGGATCGGCAATTAAACCGTTTGCTTATATCGCCGCCTTTAAAAAAGGATTTACTCCGGAGACGATTGTTTTTGATTTGCCGACTGAATTCGCCGCCAATAACGCGAATTGTCCGCTGACGGTGGATTTTTCCAAAGAAGAGAGTGAGAAAACTCAAGAATGCTTTCATCCAAAAAATTTTGACGAAATTTTTCGGGGCCCGGTTTCTCTGAAAAATTCTTTGGCGCAATCCATCAACACCGCCTCCGTAAAAACTCTTTATTTAGCCGGCATTGATAACGTTTTGAAATTAACCAAAGAATTCGGAATTTCCACCCTGACCGAAAGAAGCCGCTACGGATTATCGCTGGTGCTGGGCGGCGGCGAAGTCAAGCTCGCCGATTTGGCTCACGCTTACTCTGTCTTCGCTCAAGACGGCGTTCGCCATAAGCAATCATTTGTTTTAAAAATTTCTCAAGGCAAAAAAGTTCTGGAAGAATACAATGATGATCCAGTCCAAGTAATTGAACCGCAATACGCTCGGTTGATTAACGATATTCTTTCTAACCCGGAAAACCGGGCGCCGCTTTTCCAAAACAGCCTCGGCTTGACGGTTTTTCCAAATCAGGAAGTGGCTTTAAAGACCGGGACAACCAACGATTACCGCGACGCTTGGGCAATGGGTTATACCCGCTCATTGGTAGTGGGCGTCTGGGCCGGCAATAATGATAACTCGGCAATGAAAGCGCGGGGCAGCAGCATCTTGGCGGCCATTCCGATATTCCACGCTTTTTTGAATGAAATATTTAAAGATCGGCCGACTGACACCTTCATTCAACCCGATCCGATTTTCACGGAAAAACCGGCGTTAAACGGCCAACATATAATTACTTATTGGTCCGGCTCAGAAGAATATCCCCAAGTTCACGAAATTCTCTTTTACGCGAATAAAAACGACCCGATGGGGCCGCCCCCGGCTAATCCATCCGCCGATTCGCAATTCCAAAACTGGGAAGAGCCGCTGCTCGCCTGGGCTCGGCAGAATATTCCTAATTTTGATCTAGTCTATAACCGGCCGCTGCCTTCAGACGCATTCGTTAAAAGCGGGAAATTAGGGTTGGATCTTGAAATCCTATCGCCTAAGAACGGGGATTTCGTTAGAGAAACAATCGCCGTCGCGGCCGATATTCGGTCTTCGTCAAACGTCAAGAAATTAGAGATTTATTTCAACGGCAATTTAATTGATTCGGCCGCCAATTTAGGAACCGGTTATGCCTACCGGAAAAATTTGGGTATTTTCGGAGCTGAACTCCAAAACATACTGAAAATCGTAACGGTTGACGAGTTAAACAACCGATCCGAAAAAGAGATTATACTTTACAAGTAATGCGGGTTGAATTGGATTTTGGGTTCGAGTTTAAACTGACTTAATCGGCATCAGGATATAGAAATAAGACTCATCCTCCGGAGATTTAATCACCGACGGCTTCATATCGCCATTAACGCCGAAAACCAGATTGTCCTGGCCGACTGATTTTAAACCGTCTAAAAAATAGTGCCAATTAAAAACAACTTCTTTAAATTCCTTCCCTTTTATTTTAATCGGCAAGAGATAAGAATTTTCACCGAGGTATTGATTGGCGGAATAAACTTCCAGAACCTTCTTGCCTTCATTGACCTGAAATTTAACATCGTTGGTTCTCCCGGAAAAAGTGCTTGCCAGCTTTACCGCGTTGGCCAGTTGGTTTTTATTGACGGAAACTTCGCTGTCAATCGCTTTTGGAACAATCTGCTCGTAATCCGGGTATTCTCCGTCAATCAGGCGGGAAATTAACTCTAAGTCATTATTTTTAACCAAAATTTGATTTGCGTCTATATAAACTCTGATTGGTTGGTTATCGGGAAATATTTTTACTATCTCATTTACAGTTTTTAAAGGAATAATAACTTTAAACCCTTTATTAAAGGTATTCCTATACTGATTCGCTCCGATTATTTTTTGAGCAAGACGGAAAGCGTCGGTGGCGACAAATTTCAGACCGGTTGTCTGAAAATCCATCAAAACGCCGCTGATTTCAGGTCGAATCTCCGAAATTTGGGCGGCGCTCATCACTTTAGAAATCGCCTCTCTAAAAACAGCTCCGTCAAATTCCAAGTAACTTTCCTCATTTTCCATTTTCGGAATAATTGGAAATTCCTCGGCGGCAATACCTTGTATTTTAGCGTTATAATTATCTGTTTTAAAAACCAGGTTATTATTTTGGGCTTCTAAAAGGATTCTTTCATTATCGCTGTTATTGACTAGATTATAAAAAGTTCCAAAAGGAATGGTAATTCCACCTTCTTCAACGATTTTTCCTGAGGTAAATTTTGTAATTGCCATATCCAGGTTAGTGGAAGTAATTTTTATTTTTCCGTTATAGGTCTTAAAAAGGACATTTTTTAATATCGGTAAATTATTATTTTCCGAAATGGCTTTTTCAACCGCTGACAAAGCTTCTTTTAAATTACTTCTTAATATTATTATTTTCATCTTGATTAAATTGTTTACTGAGATTCTTAGTATTCTCCTTACTGTCTTTACTTATATAAGAATAATAGCAGTTGCAGTAAGTAGTTATGTTAATTTGTTGATAAGCGACGGTTTTAAGCGTAATTTCATTGTCTATTTTGGTGTGAATAAATTTAAGCTTTTGTTAACTTTTCCTTAATAAGCATTATTTTATTGTTCAGAGCCGGATTTTTATTCACATCTTGTGAGATTTTTTCAAAAGCATACATGGCGGTTGTATGATCCCTTTTCCCCAGCTTCTCCCCGATATAAGGGAAGGATAAATCCAATACGTCGCGTAAAAGATACATCGCGATTTGTCTCGGTTCCACCACTTCTTTCTTTCGGCAACGGCCGGAAAGGTCATTTGGGGAAACCTCAAAAAAATCCGCTACTACCTTCACCACTTGGACCGGAGTGACGTTTTGCTGAATTGGTTCCTGAATATTCTCGTTTATAATCTGCTCAGCCAGTTTTAAGGTTACCACCTGTCCTTTTGTCTGCTGATAAAAAATAACCCGGTTTAACACCCCCTCCAGCTCGCGTAAATTCTTTTTAACCTTATTAGCGACTAAATCCACCACCTCCGGAGCCAGCTCCGACCCTTTCTCCTGGAGTTTTGTCCGTAAAACAGCGACCCGCAATTCATAGTCCGGATAACCGATATCGCAAATCATTCCGCCTTCAAATCGGGAGCGCAAACGCTCTTCCAGTGTTGGTATAAAGCGCGGCGGCCGATCGGAGGAAATAATAATCTGTTTATTATTCTCATAAAGGGCGTTGAAAGTATGGAAAAATTCTTCCTCCGTTCGGGTCTTGCCGCCAATAAATTGAATGTCGTCAATTATTAAAACATCCACCCCCCGATACTTATCTTTAATGGTATCCATTCTTTTGTTACGCATCGCCCAAATAACTTCGTTCGTGAATTTTTCGGAAGGAACATATCTCACCCTCACTTTATTTTGATAAAAATTCTTGATTTCGTTGCCGGCGGCCTGAATTAAATGAGTTTTTCCGACGCCGACCCCGCCATGCACAAAAAGTGGATTGTATTTTTTACCCACTTCCTTCACAATCGCCTGAATCGCCGCGTAAGCAAGTTCGTTGGAAGAACCGACTACGAACGATCCTAATGTATAACGCGGGTTGAGATTAGTTTCCGGATCAACCTTCAACTCGGAGAAGATCGGTTGCTCAGCCACCGGAGTTTTTTTAGACTTGCCGTCAGAGATTTTCGGGGGCAAGGAGTTGGTATTACAGACCATAAACTCCAATTTTTTAGTGGCGCCGTCCAAATTACGAAGAGCGCCCAGGATAATTTTGTAATATTTATTCTCCGCCCACTCCTTGGCAAAATTATTTGGAAATCCGATAAGCGCCGCTCCATCCCGCTTATCTAAAAGCTGGCTATTCTTAAACCAAGTGACAAAATTCGGCTTGGAAATCTGGAGTTCTATTTCCGAAAGAGCGGTTTGCCAAAGATTTTTTAATTCTTCCATCCAGTTATAAACAATTAAATATTATTTTTAATAATGGGGGTAATGCCGACGCTAATGTATTAATTCTAAAATTATTTTTCAAGAAAAGGAAAACGGAAATTTTAATAAAATGTTAATTACTTGTGAATAACTTTATTTTCCCACAACTGTTTTTAAAAACACAAGCCGCCTTGCGTATTTTCGCAGTTTGTGTTAGTTTTAACGCATTATGTCGCAGACCTATCAGCCAAAGAAACGCAAAAGGGGGCGAGCCCACGGTTTTTTGAAGCGCTCCAGAACCTCCGGCGGAAGGCGGACTCTTAAAAACCGCCGCCGTAAGGGCCGCCACCGTTTAACTGTTTAGCTTTAATAGGACTTATAAGACCCATAGGACCTATAAGTCTTATGTTAAGGAAAAAATACAAGCTTCCTATCCAGTCTTTCGTTGGGAAAAGGGGAGAAATAAGCAAAACCCCTTATTTTTTGCTCAGGAAGTTCGCTAGCGGATCCGAATATAGCCGTTTTGGAGTAACAATCAGCGTGAAAGCCGCTCCTAAAGCCACCGATCGCAACCGTATGAAAAGGTTGATCTATGATTTTGCGGCCAAAACCGGCAAAAAATTGCCAACTGCCGATTATTGGGTGTCAGTTTTGCCGGACGCCATGAATTTACCTAAAAAACAGTTTATGAGAGAATTAGAAAAGATTTTAAGATAAGCAAATGGGAAGTTTTTTTAACACAATCTTATATCAGCCGCTTTTCAACGCGCTGGTTTTTCTTTATAATACTATCGCTTTCCAGGACCTCGGGGTGGCAATCGTGATGCTGACGGTGGTTGTCCGCGTAATTTTGTATCCGCTTTTCTATAAAAGTTTTCATAACCAGACGCTGATGCAAAAAATTCAGCCCCACATTCAAAAGATCCAACATGACCATAAAGGCGACCGAGAAAAACAGGCACAGGCTTTGATGGAGCTTTACCGGCATCATAATGTCAACCCGTTTTCCAGTTTTTTCTTGATTTTGATTCAGCTTCCCATTCTAATTACGCTTTATCGTTTATTCTTGAACGGAATCAGTCCGGAATCCTTTGGTAATTTATACTCTTTTATTATTGGACCGACTGAGTTGAACCACTCTTTTCTGGGCTTGATTGATTTACAAAATAAGAGTATAGTGATTGTAGTTTTAGCGGCGGCATTACAGTATTTTCAAGGGCGGATGAGTCTGCCTAAAGCGACAAAAGGTGATTCGTCCCCCACTTCCAAAGTCAGCCGGAGCATGGTCATTATCGGTCCGATTTTGACGGTAGGGATACTTGCCACTTTGCCGTCGGCCATCGGCATCTACTGGTTTGCCAGTTCGGCCTTCTCCATCGCCCAACAGGCAATCATCAATAAACAACTCAATAAAGGAAATGGAGCAATTAAAGGAGAAAATTCAAAAAGTAGTTGAACTTACCGGCTTGAATGAACCAAGCGTTGATTTTGACACGGAAAATCGCAAAATAACCGTTTTCGCCAACGAAGGCGACTGGCTGAAAAAGCACCTTCCTTACGTTGTTTCCGACCTTGAAAAGGTGGTTAATTTAATGGCTAAAAAACACGGCTTAGAGGAGAGTATCTTTGTTGATGTCAATAATTACAAAAAAGAGAGGGAGAATATAATCGTGGAGCTGGCTAAGGCGGCCGCCCGCAAGGCTTTGCTTACCAAACAAGAAGTAAGCTTGCCGGCGATGAATGCTTACGAGCGGCGGTTGATTCATATGGAATTAGCCTCCCGACCGGATGTAAAAAGCGAAAGCGCCGGAGAAGGAAAGGATCGGCATGTTGTGGTGAGGCCAATCTAAAAACCCGCCTAAGGCGGGTTTTTAGATTACTCAACTTTCAAGGAGTAGAGCCTCCGATCCAGCCGATTGATGAAAAGCAGGCGGCTGCCGTCTAATTCCACGCGGTCGGCATCCACGATAATTCCGGAAATTGCCGAACTGGAGATTTTGATGCCCACGAGCTGAGCCGAAGCAAGCGGTATTAGATAAAAGTCATCAGTGAATGACCGGCTTTTTCTAAAGTAATCGTCCGGGTAGCTGGCGGCGGTAATTGCCGATTGATTCAACGGCGCGGCGCAATAAGCATTCAGGCTGTTCAGCGAGCACTTGGAAGGAAGCGTCTTAATATCAACGGCGGCCGTTTCCGCGCCATTCAAATCCACGATTTTTAAAGCGCTGGCGGACCACTTAAAGCCTCTTAAGGCTCCAATCGGCCATCGCAGCGATAGGCCAACTTCATCCCGAATCGCCGTTCGGATAGTTCTGCTTTTGAAATTATAAATCCAAGCGGAGCCGGCGACTCGATTGGACGGCCGATCTTTTAGGTAAATTAGATCGCCGGAAACCCAATCCAAGTCAAGATCTTTCTGGGTCAGGCGAACAATATTTTGAGTTCTCTTAGTGCTCAAATCAAGCGTATAGAGGTTGGAGGCGGCGCCGTTTTCTTTAAGATAGGCCAAAATATTTCCGTTGGTCGGATTCCAGCTTGCCGCGCCGGTTCCTTCCGGAAGCGCCTGCCAGGTTTTTTCCGCCGGAGTATAAATGGTGAAGGTGGGCGTCCGCGGATAGCCGAAAGCGACGATGACCCTGGTTCCATCGGCTGAAGGTTTTATATAGCTCATACCGCCCAGCGCTTTTGAACCGGTATCCTGTTCTTCTCCTGAAGCGGTGATTTTATAAATCTGGCCTTCCGGCTGAAGATAATAAAGCTCTGCGGTTTTTTTGTTGATCCAATAATCAAAAACCGGATTATCGGAAATCGCGAGTGGTTTTTCTATTGAGATTTCACCCGCCGCGCTTTCCCCTCCGGAGCCTATCAGGGCTTCGTCGGTTGAGGCCGGAGCGAAGAAAAACTTCCAAAGAAAATAACTTCCCGCGGCAATAACCGCGATTCCCGCGGTAACCGATAAGATTATTCTCAAATTTTTATTCATATAATTATTGGGCGTATCTTGCGGCGGCGGTTTGGGCAATGTTGGCGTTAATTACCGATCGAGAATATAAATTGCCCCAAGAGATAAGATTTTGATACGCCCTGCAAGCCGTATTGATGTTGATAAATCCGGCGCCGGTGCAATTATTATCTTTAGCAAGCTGTATCGCCTGATTAATTTCGCTTGTGGCGAGGCCTGTAAATGCGTTATTAGCGGTCGCTTGCACAAATTCAAAATCGTTTCTAATTGAATCGCTGGACGCGGCGAAGTATCGGGTATTAAGATACGCCATTCTAGCCTGGTCTTGCGCGGTCAGGCTATTCCAGCCGGTCCACTTTGACGGGTCGGGAGCATTGGTTCCGCTTAAACCCAGCTCCGAGATCGTTGTCTGCCAATCCTGAGCGATCTGTTCAAAGGTTTGTCCGGCGGCAATTGAGGATTGCCCGGCGGCGTTAATGATTTGTTGCTGCCGGGCGGCTTGGGAAAGCTGGGCCGGTTGTTGGGATGCCGGCAGAGCGGGAGCGGTCGGCTGGGTGATGGTTGAGCTAATCAGTTTTGGATTAATGGTATTAAGAATCAAAAACGCCCCCAGCAAAAGAACCAGGCCCCATACAGCATTGGTAATAATGTCCTTTGCTTCGCTTTGCTTGGATGGATTGCCTGCGGAAACCGTGTAAAGAATGCCGCCGTAAACAGTAAAGAGCATCGCGAACAAGCCGCCGATACCCAAGCTGAATCGGTAAACTGTTTGAATATACTGGCCAAGGCCGGTAATTTCGGTGACGGTTTGGACGCCGCCGGAAGTCGGAACCGGAATAGGAACAACCAGTTTAGTTGTACCCGGGCCTTGATTGGCCGGAGGTTGCCGATTTTGAGCGAAGACAAAATCAGAATCCAGTAAGTAGTAAGTAGAAAGTAGAAAAGCGATCAGAATAAATATTTTTTTCATAGTTTGATAAATTGAATTGAACGACTGGCGATTTCCAATATTTTCAAAGGATTTTGAACGAGCACGACAAGATTTACCGGCGCGCCGATAGGGACATTTTCAAGATCGAGATCAATTATATTCGGATTGGCGCCGGCTCCCGAAACGCTGAATCCATTAGCAGTCCAGGTGTATTTTGCGTCTGAAGGTCTGGCGATATTGAAAAAATAAGGCAGAGCCTGAAAAACTGTCGGGCCGCCCGCGACGGCCACCTCCGGAGTGGCTAGAGGAATAATCAAGCGATCTTCAATATTCACGCCCCGGTAATTAGCGACGGTAACATCCACGACTTGGTTCACCTTCAGGCCATTGGCATTGAAAGAAACACTTTTTAGCCCCCTGCCGGTACGCTGGGTATTTCCGTTGATCAGCCAGCGGATTTCCAATTGAGAAACGTCGGCGAAACGCCCACCGTCAATCACTTCCATGGATACGTCAATTCTGGTGTCGCCGATTGGCAGAACCTTGCCCGGATAATCCGGCGGAACGTAGTTATCCGCCTTCCAGGTAAGCATAATCTCTGGGAGCGCTTGCGCTTTGGTAATCGGTAATCGGTAATTGGTAATTGGGGTATGGAGAATAATTGCAATAAAAATTACGCTCAATGATCTAATTACTATTTGCCATTTACTAATTACCCCATTCATTATTGTATTTTAGCAAACTTTTCCGTCGGTGCTTTCGCCAGCACAACTTGCGGAGCGGGAATCGTGCCGACCGGAGATTTTATCTCCGGCGCCCGCCCTTCCAAACCAACTCGGCCGCCCTTCACTCCCCGCTTTATTCCGGCCGCCCCCGCCGCTTTTTCGGCAACTTTCGCAATGGCGCTTTCCGGATGATTGTATCTTCGGATGTTAATAAACATCGCGACGGTAAGAAGCGGCAAGGCGCCGACATAGGGAAGAATTTCCAATCCGCAGCCGACCAGAAAGGCCCTGGCTTCTCTAAGCGGCATGCTTTTCATCAGCATCAGCCAGCCTATCGGGAGAAGGTTTAAAACGTCCAACAGGAAAAAATCGTCCACTCCGAAAGCCACCAGAACAATCCCAATGGCGTCGCTCAAAACCGCGAACATCATCAGAAGAAATATTTCTACCCCCAGAAATTTTTTGGTATTCTCCATTTTTTAAGGCTTTTGTTCTCCCAGTAATTGTTCCGGTTTAGTGGTGACGATTTTATCTTCTCCGTAAGAAGCGACGATTTGGATCGCCACGTGGTTAGGTCCGGCAAAGAATAGCCCCTGGCCGACCTGGGCCTCCAAAAGCAGGCTTTTTTCCGCTTCAGTAAGATTGAAAGTTTTGGCGACGCTTTCAATCATTGCCGGAGATTGTTTAAGCAACAACTGGAGCGAAGAATTGGTGACAATCGGACGGCCGTAGGGAGAATTCACGAAATCTTCCACGTCCTGGGTGATAGTGGTGATGCCGAGATAGTATTTGCGGGCCCGTTTTACCAAACTGAAAAGAAAAGCGGCGCCATCGGGATATTTCATCATCCACCAGGCTTCGTCAATCAGCAATACGCGTTTTTTAAGCTGGGCGCGAATGAGGTTCCAGATGAAATTCAAAATGATATACATGGCGATTGGGCGGAGCTCATCTTCAAGATCCCGAATGGAAAAAACAATCATCCGGTTTTTGATGTCTATGTTGGTCGGCTGATTGGTAAAGCCGGCGTAGCTTCCCTTGGTAAAGCGATAGAGCCGTTCCGCCAATTCGCGGCCACCCTCCATGCTTTCTAAAACCGTCTGCAGATTTTCCATCAGCGGCGGTTGGGCTCTGGAAAAATCTTTGCCCGGCACGATGTCAAAAGCGGCGTAAGTTTCGGAAATCGCCCGATCCAATAGCGACTCTTCTTCCACGGTCATTCTGCCAAGCATCAGCTTAAGAAGGCCGGTAAGATTGACAATATGAGACTTAAGGACGTCCGCCGGATCTTCGCCTTGCGGAACAATCGGGATGTCAAACGGATTGATATGATACTCCGAAGCGAGCGAAATTTTAAAGAAACTGCCGCCGACGGTATTGGCCAAAGCCTGATATTCGTTCTCGGGGTCAATAATTAAAATGTCCGCGCCGGTCATCATCAATCGCAATGCCTCAAGCTTGGTGGTATAGGACTTACCGGAGCCGGATTTGGCGAAAATCACCATATTGCCGTTTTCCAGAGAGAACCGGTCAAAAATAACCAGGGTGTTATTATGGCGGTTAATGCCGTACAAAATTCCCTGATCGGTGGTAAGATTGGCGGAAACGAACGGGAAGAAGGAAGAAACCGGGCCGGAATTGAGCGGCGTGTGTATCAGCAATTTATCGGTGCCGATCGGCAGAGTGGAATTCAAGCCCTCTACCTGCTGAAAGGCCGCCGGTTTAGTGTAAATGAGGCGGCTTTCAAGAAGCGTATTGATTTGCGATTCCAATTTATTGAGGCTTTCCAGAGTTTCGCCGTAAATAGTTATGTAGACTCCGACATTGAAAAGATGCTCTTGCCCCTGCTGCAAAGAGTCCCGCAAACTTTCCACGTCTTGAAAAGCCGTTTCCAGCATCGGATTCCGCACCATCCCTTTTTCCTGTTGCTCCATCAGTTCAGCCTGCACCTGGGCGGCTTTTTTTCGGAGGTTTTTCAGAGCGAGCGCCGTGTCCACCGGATGAATGAAGATGGCGATGTCTATCAATTCGGGCAGATTAATGATTGGCGAGAACCAGCCGCTGGCGAGATACCGGGGATAAGTGAATATAAAAATGGTTTTGACGAATTTACTCCCGATTTTTATGTAATTAGGATTCATCTCTACCGCCGCCGGCGCGATCACATCGGTGACGGTTTTGCCGAGGCCGGAGGTTTCTTTGGCGATTTCCAGCCCGGTTTTCTCCATTGCCTCGGGATTATAAAGATTGTAGAAAAGCTCAATGGCGGTTTCGTCATCCAGCGCGGCGGCTTGCAGGCCGATGGCGGTTAGCCCGCTGACAACCCGATCTACCCGCTGGCTAAGCTGGACCAGGTTATGTTGGAGCGCCTGTTCCTTATCCTGGCTTTGCTGGGGGTTAGCCGATTTTTTCCCGCTAAACGCTCCAAAAAGTCCGCTGGCGCTTTTCCCAACCGCGCCCGGAAGCTGAGCGGAATCAAAAGGAACAACGATAAAAAAAGTTTTGGACATAATTGGATTGCCGCTGACAAAGGAGCCGACAAACTCCCTATAGCCGGCGATTTGGGTTTTCAAAAGCTCGTTGACTTCCTCTTTTTCCCGGTCCTCCAGCTTTTTTATATATCCCTCAACATTTAATCGGCGGGAGTGGATGAAAATTTGAACGGAAAAATCCAGGCTGTTCAGGAAATTCTGATAGGCGTAAGTAATCAAGCCCTGCTCCTCTTCGGATTTTAGGTCAAAATTAACCCCGGAAACCATCAGAATCCTGCGAAGGGAGCCGTTCTTCAACAGCAAAGCCCCCTCCCGAACGGATTCTATTTCTATGAATTTTTGAGTAGCTTGGGATTCTTGTTTAGGCATGACGGTTAGTAAATAGTAAACGGTAACTGGTAATTGGGGCTAGGTAGGCTCTTTCAGCTTTTGGGCTTTTGTCGAGTTTATATAGCTATTCAGCATCTTGCTTAGCAATACGGCTTTGTTATTAAAATTTTTATCGGCCCCACTCTTAATTTTACCTCTTTTATTGAGTAGCTCCAACCAATGCAGCGCCTCCAAAAGAGATCCTCTAGCATTGTAATTAAATTTGTTTTTATCGGAATAATGATACCGCCCAAAACCCTCGGCTATATTTGCTGCTATAGAATCGGTTGCTGTTAAAAATTGATCACCCATTGTTTTTTTATCTTGCCAGTCAAGAAGTTCATAAAATCCCCAAGCGTTTTCACTCAATTCTTTGGCCAATTTGTATATTTCTAAATCTTTTAAATCCATTTCCTATTTACCAATTACCAATTACCAATTACCAATTACCAGTTACCAATTACCAGTTACCAGTTACCAGTTACTAATTACCTACTTGGCGGACCCGAAGGCCGCTTGGTTGTTAAATTAAGCCACAGGTTTCTTATTTTAGAGCCCGGCGTTTCGCTTGGGGTGGGAAGCATTTTTGGCAGAGTCGGCAATTGAGCGCCGATGCTTTTGCGCTGCCAAAGGTAAAGTTTAGGTTGCCAGAGGTAAAATAAGGCGTTTTTAAAGACGACCGTCAGGCGCTGGCCATTATACTTGCCGAACGCGAAAGCAAGAGTGATTGCCCCGATAAAGGCGGCGGCGATGAACCAAAAAAAGGTTTTCAAAACGAAAAAAAGCATAAAGATTAGAAGACCGGCCACGCCGATATAAATGAATTGCCGCAAGGTCAGCGGGCCGACGATTTTCGGCTCGGTTTCTATGAATTGCGGTATTTGAAATTGCGCCATGTTTGTCTAAATTTTTGAGCCCATGCGTAGCGAAGAAAATTTAACTACAAACATGAGCATCCGCCGAAGCCTTGCGCGAAGGCGAATTGCTTCATTATAATGACCCGCTACCCCAAGTCGGAGTCCTCTTTATATTGACCTTTAATTTTACCTGCTGGTCTTGATTCGGCGGGGGCGGCACGGTTTTTCTGACTTGCTCCTGGGCGCCAGCTTCACTAGAAGCCCCGCCCGCGTCCGAGCGATCCGCAGGGGCTGGAGCCGGATAATCTCTAACCGGATGAGCCGCTTCTTCGGTTTGGATTAAAGTTGGCCGAGCTTCTTTTGTTGTCATCTCAGATTGAATCTGGGACCCACTTGGTTCCTGCCGGAGCTTGTCCCGTGCTTGATATTGGGCAGGAATGGCAGGCGGCACCGGAGCCTGGCGAGGCCCGCCTTCGCTAGGAGCTACAGACGGGCGAAGCTGAATGGACGGCGGGGTCGGAGCAGTGCGTGGCGGCTCATAGACTGGCGAAACCGGAGGCTTTGGCGATGGTGCCGCGGGCGCAAGATAGATTACTTTTGTGTCCACGCCCATTTCCGTTCTTAAAGCTATTTCAATCGGGCGTAGCATTTTCTCTTCAATTTCTTGAGCGAGCGATTTTGCCGCCGAGAGGCTGATATCCAGTTGCTTGCTTAGCTCGGAAACGAAATTTTTCGGGTCAACTTCTCCGATAACTAATTGCCAAATCAAACGCGGAACGATTATTTGTTTTTCAATCGCAAATCCGAGCTTTTTATTAAGCTCAATAATCAAAAACATCAGTTGAATTGAGGAAAGCCAATCCCGTAGCTTTTCCGAAAGAGAGCTAAAGTCCTTTGTTGGCGGTTGTTTGATTTGTTGGTCCATGGGCGTTTAAGAAGTTTTTTTAGTCTTTGCTTCACGCTCCTCCTTTTTACTTATAATCCAATCGGCAAATGCCGTTTTCTCTTCTTTGAGAATAGCCGTCAACGCCCCCTGATAGGCCGGGGAGCTGATAATTGCCGATCGCACCGGGTGCTCATCATCCAAATCTTTTGAAGACCTAACCAGAGCAATTCTCTGAGCTTCTGTGCCTTCCTTGCCAAGCCTGCTTACGTGAGCTTCCGTAAATCCGGCAATAACCGCGGATTGTTCAAGAACATTAACCGGGAGATTTTCGGTGTTTGAGGGTTTGAATTTAATAATCGCGTTGCCTGTCAGTTTACGATCCACTTCAATCTTTATAAGCTCCGCGTTGCCGGCCAACTCTGGCTTTGTGGCTTTGACCTCGGCCTCCGCCTTATCGCGAGCTTCTTTGGTAGCCAACTTCGGAGCGAAGTCCGGCCTCTTTTCCAAGATCTCTTTAGTAGCTTCAAGGTCTTTAGCGGAGTTTAAGTAGTCATCAAGCTGGCCGGGATCCATTTTTTCGGCAAGGTTGCGTTTGACCACCTCGCTAACGATGGCGGCTTTCCGGATTTTATCGGCGGTGAATTGTTTGGACTTGATGAGCAGAGCCTCATCACTGTCTTTTTCAAATTCCTCTTTCTGGATCGCGCCAACCGCCGCTTTTCTTGTAGCGGCCAGATTATAGAGATTAGCGGCCGCCCCCTTAGCTCCAGGTAGCCAGCTCAAAGCTCTTGAACCAAGAACCTTCGCTGTTCCTTGAGCGAGCGCCCCCGCCGGGGCTCTTGCGGCACGCAGAGCCGCTGGCGCACCAGTTAAGGTAAGCGCCGCTTTTCCGGCGCCGCCGATTATCCGGTCCTTGATGTTGCCGAACATCTTCATCGCGCCGCTCGCGCCGCTGATGCCCAAGGAATTAGCAACCAAGAGTCCGCCAAGCAAAATGCCGATTTGGGCAATGACCTGAATGATCGCCGTTACTACGTCGCTGGCCACGCCGCCTATGCTGGCCGCCGCTTTGGCCGTATTAGATCCAACCACCCCGTCGCTAATTAGACCGTTAAGCTGTTCGGCGGTAACCACCGAGAGCCATAAGAAAAAGGAGATCGCCGGGTAGAAAAGATTCCAGTGCCAGAATTTTTCCCACCACTTGCTCCACATTCCCGAAAAACTTGGCAAAACAAACAATAACCAGGCAACCGGCATTAAAACCAATAAAATAGCCAGGTAAATATAGCGGACTAAAAGCATAACCGCGATGGCGAAGAAGGTGATGACCAAAAGAACATTAAAGATTGCCGTGACTGTCACGGTGGTCATGGCTTGCAGGAAGGCAAGGCCGAATTTTAAGATGTCTTCCCCGGCGCCCTGAACAACGCCGCTGTTCGGATTGGCTATGCTTAACTTGAAGCCGCTAAGCTTTTGGATTCTGGTGGAATTAGCCAGTTGCTCGGCGAATTGCCCGATGCTTTGGCCCGGCGGCCTGGCGGAATTTAAAAAGAAATTGCCGAAAACATTGCTGAAATCTATAATTGTGCCGGCGATGGTCAAGCTAAAATTCACCAACAGCGCGGCGACAATCAGATTCCGAAGCATTTTCTTGGTTTCGTAGCCGGAGACTCGGAAAATCGTCGTGTAACCGATAACAATAATGGCAAGGACAAATCCCAGATTGGCTATGTTTAGGCTTACTTTAAACCCCTCAAGCACGAGCGGACTGGAAGTAACTTGCCGCGACATATCTATCAGAAGCTGAATGAGCGTTGCCGCTAAAGAAATTAAAAAAGAGGCAATGTAGCTGATAATCTGGCCGATCAGTATGGAAACCCAATTAAAAAATTTGCTTACGCCGCAAAAAATATCAAGATAGCCGCAATCAAAATTCGTCTCTAACTCTTGCGCTTGCCGTCCTAAAGTCGGAACTCCTTGAGCAAGAGAAGCCAGCGGCGCGGCTAAAAGCAAGCCGATAAACAAAACCGCCCCCGCTTTTTTGATTAATTTGCTGTTTGGCATATCAATAAACGCTGGTTATAAGTTGCCAAAGCGGCGCTGATCTCTTGAGTAACGGTTTCATCAAGCGCCTCAATCGCTGATTTAAAGTTACTGGCTTCAGGAGCGTTCAAAAGCGCGTAGATTTCGTTGTTGATGTTGGTAAGTTCGGTTAAGCCGGCGTTATCGTTGCTTAGCCGATTGATCCTATTGATGGCGTCTAATAAAGCGGCGATGATCGTGTCGTTTTCCACCTTGTCTCCTTGAAGTTGAGCCAAGGTTGAGTCAGCTTCGGCTATATCGGCCGTAATTTCAGCTTTAGTTTGGTCAACATTTACAGATTGTCCGGGTCCTTGGGGAGTGCAGATAGCTCTCCCAATGGTGGTGAGAGCATCATGAATTCTTTGCAAGTCAGACTTATAACTGGTCAATTTTTGTATAAGTGCGTCTATTATAACGGCCGCTTGCTGGCGGGGGACCAGGGTCATATCAATACTGTTAAGAGTCGCGCTTTTATTAAAATTAAAATTGTTTTGGACGATATTGTTGTATTGCGTCTGGGTATTTTGACTGCCGCTAATACTAGTCTGAACTGCGGCAATTCCTTCAGTTAAAACCCGGTTAATCAGCGCGCTGGCAATGGCGGACGCGTAATCCCCGATTTGTTCAGCGTTTAGAATAAAATCAATATCCGATCCAATCGCTTTTGCGGTAACCGCTCCGAGGGTTGCTCCTGGCGTGACAATATTGCCGCGGCTGTCCTTGGCGCCGAGGAATCCTCCGCCTGATTGGGCCTCGTTATAAGCTGCCGCTTGCTCGGCTCCTCGTCGAATTTCCCGTTCCTGTAAAGCCATAATCAGAGTTCCGAAGAAGTTATTTTGCGGTTCCCAAGAAGCGCTATAGCCGATCCAGCCGCCGGCGCGGAAATCCTGCCGGAAGGCGTTGATATTGCCGACTATCTGATCCAGAGTGCATTGAGCGCGCTGGGCGAATCTTTTAACCGGCAATAGGAAAAGCTGAACCTCCAGATTAAACGGCTGACAAAGGAATCCGAGCCCGAGTTCTTGGACAAAATCACCCACCGCCGCTTGGCCGGCGTCTTCTAAAAATCCCTTCCAGTCTGTCACAAATTTTGGTTTATCACCGCCTTGAATATAAGCGATAATCTGATCCACAATCACATCCAGAATTTGTCTTCGGAGCGTTGAAGTGATAAAAGTTTGAAGCCATTTATTCAGATCCTGAACATTTTTAACGGTCGTATTGGCGGCAGTTTGAATAGCGGCGGCGATAAAAGGGGCATTGGTTTCAATGGTCGGCACGGCCGCCACAGCCTTTTTTTGAGGCAAAATAGGCAGAGCGGTTACCGCTACTGCCAGCAAAATTATGATTGCTAAAATTTTCGCTTTCATCTTAGATTTCCAACCTGTTTTTGACTACAAAAGCGGCTATTTCTCCTTTAAGATTGCTTAGCTGTCTATTAACTTCTGGCATCATTTGTCCGGCAATCAGAGCTTTTAATGGGTCGTTTTCATAGTTAGCGAGGCTCTTATAAATAATTTTTTGAACTAGCATCAGACGGATTTGCTCCCGATGAATATTGCTAAGCTCTTCGGGCGCTAAAAGACTATAAAATTCGTTAACTGATTTGTCTAAAGCGGAGGCGATTTTGAAAAAATCTGAAGTTGTAGGATTATCAAATTTAGCATCCAGTTTGGAAAAGTTGTGAAGCAAGATAGCTTGAAAATTTTTAAGATAGTTTTCCGCGAGGCTTTTTTGATTGCCAGCCGTTATTTGCAGACGAGCAACCTCCACTCGCGGAGCAAATTCGCTCAAATCTATTTTTCCAATCTGATCCTCAAAAATTTTCTCCACCATCTCTTCGGGATTTAGAGCGCTGATAAATTTTTGTTCTCCATCGGTGACAGGCCCGTTGGGATTGCGGGCGATTAATTCTCTAGCGATATCTTGCGCGATCTTTTCGGTTGAATTTTCAAGATATGCGCCAGCTTTTTCAACCGACAAACCATCTAAATCTTCCGCTTGAAAATTGGTGAGCGGATTTTGTTTCGGCGGTAAGCTTTTTTGGCCGACAATCAAAATTGCGAAGGTCAGCGATCCGCCGATTAGCGACAAAGCGATTATTTTTTTAATGATTCCCATTTTCTAAATTCTATTTTCTAGATTCTAGTTTCTAATCTTAGGGCGTGCACCAACAAGTTCCCGCGTACCACAAAGCTCCTTGGGGCGGCGGGCATAAAAGGTTTAAACAGCCGGGGATGGTGCCGCTTGGAGTGTGAATATCAAATGGCGGGCCGGGAATTGGGTAGCCGGTGGGAGCAGGCTGCGGGGCCGGATTGCCTCCCTGCCGCCAGACGAAAGGA
>Ga0187893_10006026_pt1 | contig 21105 bp, 19 predicted proteins | sample MA1701074metaG_FD_139574 | JGI IMG/M metagenome (GOLD analysis project Ga0187893, IMG submission 139574) | White microbial mat communities from a basaltic lava cave in the Kipuka Kanohina Cave System on the Island of Hawaii, USA - MA170107-4 metaG ...
GCGAACCTGTACACCGGCAAGCTCACGAAGGCTATGCGCGACGCGGTCGACGCGCTCGCCGAGGACCTCGAATAACAGCCATGTATGCCGGGACGGTGCCGGTACCAACCCGGTCGACCCCGGTCTTGCACGGTCTTTGGTCCGCACGCGAGCTGCGAATACGGTCTACCTCGTGCGGACCGGTCCGCACGGGTCAAGCGTTCGAATCTCTCCGACTCCGCCAGGCATTGTCGGCCTTGCGCATAGAACTCGCCGCGATGAGCCCCGGCATCGGTGGGGTGGCGATCGCAAATCGCGTTGCCGGGTCTTGGCGCTTACGGGTGGGGGCAGAAGGCGGAGGGGTCGTCGAACAGGGGGGCGAGGTCGGCGGGCTCGGTCTCTGTGATCCAGGTGAGGTCCCAACCGCCCCTGAACCCCTCGCCGGCGCCGAACTTCCACCGACCGTCGAGGACGCGTCGCTGGCCGCCCGTAGTGTGTAAGAGCCGCCACTCGACCTCGCCCGCGTTGCCGGGCGTCGTGCGGCCCGGCTCTTGGCACCACCAGCCGCGCAGGACACCGTCGCCGCCGATGCGGCCGACGATCGTGCCCTCGTCGTTACGGTAGACCCCGCGGACCTCGCTGCCCTCCACGCGGAAGACCATGACCCCGAACCCGTTGTCGGAGTTCCACACCCCGGCCAGGTCGGCGGGCGACAGCCTTGCGACCATCTGCGGGCCCAGCTGTCGAGGTGGGCCGTCGAACGCCCAGTAGCGGGCTAACGCGCCTTGCTTGAAGGGAGCGGTGCTGACCGCGGTCTGGCCCGCGAACGGATAGTCCAACACCATCGTGAGCAGGTAGGCGAACGACAGGAAGGCCGCGGCGATACCGACGAGCAGCAACCGCGCGGACATGCTGCGCACGGCGGCCGGGAACCCCAAGACCACGAACACGATGCCGCCGACCACCAAGAGTATCCGTAACAGCGGGGACAAGCTGACCTGGCTCTCAAGCAGGCGCTCCCTCCGCGCGAGCGTGACCTGACCCAAGTCGTCCACCGACGCGGAGTAGTAGGTCTGCTCGACCGCGGTCTGCGGGGTCAACCCCTGGTAGACGGCGTTCAAGGCCTCCAACGCCGCGGCCGCCCGCGGGCTGGACTGTCCCGTTCGCATGCTCGGCCACTCGTCGTCGACCACGGCGTGGACGTACTCGCGCAGCGAGTCGTTGATCGCGTCGCTGGTCTGGGCGGGAAACACGCCGGCGGAGCTCGCGAGCTTGGCCAGTGCGTTGGCCTCGCCCGCGACCGTCGACGACGCTGCCGACACGTTGCCCGACAGGTCGGCGATCGACAGCGCCAACACCACGGCGTAGACGAACGAGAACAGGTCTCGCCGCAGCACCACGACCGTCTCTTCGAAGCGGCCCGCTCGCTCGTGCAGGCTCGGGTAGGCCTTGCGTAGGGCGACGGTCGCGACCAACGCCACCAACGTCGACCCGCCCACGACCAGCATGACCAGACCCGTAGTCGAGAAGTGATTGAGCAGATAGCGCGTCATCCCCACCCTCCAAAAACACAACACGACCCGAACCGACACGCCGGCCGGCGACAACCACGATGGCAGTCGCACGGCGGGAAGCCGGCCGGTCACGGATCGTAATCCTCTATGGCAAACAGCGCAAACGGTGGTAAGAACGCGGATTTGGAAGTCTCAACGCCCCCAGGTGCCACGGAGACCAGGCGGGCGGCCCGGCCCATTCCTGTACTGTGCAGCGAGCAACACCTGAGAATGCGTAAGTTCGTCCCGGTTACCGGATCTGCAGCATCCCGGGGTGAGGCCCGCCAGCCGGCGTGAGCTGTGGGCCCGTTCAGAAGGGCAGGCTCGAAGCTGCCAGGTTCAGCGCCGCGTGCCCATGACGAGGAGGTACTGTCGCGGGTGGGAGACTCCGCCGTTCAACCAGTAGTTGCTGTCGAAGTATTCGACCCACGCCTGATGGAACCGGTCGCGCCGGTCCTCGTCGAGCGCGTCCGCCGCCGTCTTCGTCGGTCCGTAGCTGGAGGAGAACAGCTGCCAGTAGTCCTCACCGGTGGGGACGTTAAAGGTGCTGACGCGTTCCTCGATGTCGAGCTCGAAGGCGTCAGCGAGAAGCTTGCGCACTACCTCCTGGCGACCCCAGTCGAACGGGTTACCGGCGCCCGGCGGCGGCGGTGGCAGGAATGGCCTCATCATCTTGAACATCTGGCCCACGCCGCCCTCTGGAGTCCAGTTCGCCAGGGCGATCCGGCCGCCGGGTGCAACGACGCGCGCCAGTTCACGCGCCGTCGCTGCGTGGTCGGGCGCGAACATGATCCCGAAGGTCGAGGACAACCTGCCGTAAGCGGCGGCGTCGAGGTCGAGCCGCTCACAGTCGCCGACCCGGTAGTCGATCTCGAGTGCCTGTTCCTGAGCGCGTTGCCTCGCGGTTTCGATCATTGCCGGAGCGAGGTCAACCCCCGTGACGCTCGCACCTGCCCTGGCCGCTCGCTCGGCGACCGCGCCCGTCCCGCACGCCAAGTCGAGCCAAGTAGTACCTGGCTTTGGGTCAAGGCGCTCGATCACGAGCGCGTGGACGTCGGGAACTGTTTCGGTAATGTTTTGGTAGGGGCCATTCCCCCACATGACCGACTGTCGCTGCTTCAATTCTTTGAAGGCCACAACGAACTCCTCACGTCGCTCGACCAGCGGACGTCCCACCAGTCCCTACTGACTTTCCAACCAGAGCTTCTGGCGGCTCCCCTGATACAAGTTTGCCGAGGCAACCCCCCGTCCGGTTGTCGTAGGCTTAGCACGGCAGGGGCCCCCACGCCGTGGGGACCCCTGTTTGATGACCGGGCTCAATCCTTCAGCGCAGGCCCGGGTTAGACGCTCCGTTTACACGAGGCTGATGGATTGTTACCCAGGCGAGACGATACTGAGGATCGTCCCCACAAGGCCGGTCACGATCTCGAGCACTGCGAATATACCGCGGGGATGGCGGGTATCAACATAGGGTCTCCTTTTGTCTAGACGCGTGGGCTCTAAGCTGGAAAGGAGCTTCAGTTATTCTCTCGCGGTGAAAACCTAGTCGAGCCGCCCCGGATTTGCAACACGAGCTTTTCTAAGTCGCTTGCACTAGGCGGGAAACCTTCGTGCCATACTTCAAATGAGGTATGGCACGAAGACCTCAGGAAGATGTCTAGCGGCTTGTGGTTATGGCAATATCACGGCGCCGCGCCAGCCAGAGTACAAGGCTGGTGAAGACCGCCAAGGCCGTGACCTGGCCTACGGAGAGCTGCAGCCAAGGCACCTCAGCCCAATTCGCCTGGCCGGACGTGGAGGTGCTTACGAATCCAACGGCGGCGGCCGGCATCAGCAGCACCAGGTTGTGGAGGGTGTGCAGCGCCAGTCCGGCCTCTACACCTCCGGTACGGATAGTGAGGGCGCCCGTCACAATGCCAAATACACCGTAGTAGACCGCCGCCGGTAGGCTTTGGCGCGCTGCTGGGTGCATCAGCGAGAACAGCGCTGCGCTGATGACGATGCCTGGCCATGGGCTGCGAAGGTACGCACCGAAGGCTTGAAGAAGCCAGCCCCGGAACACATATTCTTGTGCCGCGGCGTCGAATGGGACGAGTATGGCCAGAACCACCGCCGGGACCAAGAATCGCTGCCATCCCACCCAATCAGCGCCGCTTGGCGCAACCGGGCTCTGGTCGAGCATCATCGCCCAGGTGATCAGCAGTACGGCCAGGTAGCTCACCGCCGCGCCCACGCATGCGAGCAGCCAGCCACGACGCAGGTGTCCCGCCACCGACGACAAGCTGCCGATCGGTCGTCGCTGAACCCACCATGCCGCGAGCAGCGTGGCGGGCAGACCCATCGTGAGCTCGACCGAGATCGTGCTGAGGTTCATGATCCTGCGGAGCACGAGCGTAAGCGGCAATGCCAGCACCAGCTGGAAGACGAGGTAGGCGCAGGCAAGCACCAGCGTGCCGACCAATGGGCGCCACCAACGATGCAGCGGCGTGCACGCCAAGCGGTCGAACCGTGAACCGGGTGGAGCGGATTGGATAGGCGCTCGCCCCGCCTCAATCAACGGGGACTGGCCACTCGACGGCCTTGGCCTTCTCTCATTTCGATCGGGTCGTCCGCGTGGTGGTCGCGGCGGCCGGGCCTGCCTGCGCAAGTCCGGCCGCGCGAACCCGTCGCTCGTCGGCACCGTCGGCCGCTTCACACCAGACCGGCCCTGGTCAACACATCTCTATGCGCATTGGCATTGATTGACATCATGTTGGCATGGCGATGAGGCGCGTAAATGCGCTGAGATAAGGCCTCCCGTCCTCCCTTGCGGCTGATGCTAACCCAAACTCACGCAAACCAAAACCCCAAACGCATGACCTCCGATATGACCGCGAACGCTTTAAGGCGCTTATTTCGATTTATTCATATTAACCAGTAACAGGTAGCTTGGGCGATATGCCCCCTATCGACAAGACGGCCTACTGCCGCGTGATCCGCGACGGGCGAGAGGGTGGCAAGCTGGGCGCGATGACCGGCGACACGCGGCGCGCTCATGCTCGAGGAAGATGACAGAGCGGGTTCGATGGGGCGCGGCAGCTTGCGGATCTACCTCGGCGCCGCTCCCGGCGTCGGCAAGACGTTCGCGATGCTGGGCGAAGGCTGGCGGCGCCGGGAGCGGGGCGCCGACGTCGTGATCGGCCTTGTCGAGACCCATGGCCGCGCGGTGGTGGCCGGGCAGGTCCGTGACTTAGAGATCGTGCCGCGCCAGCGAATCACCCGCGGGGCGACCTTCGAAAAAGAGATGGACGTCGGCGCGATCATCGCGCGCCGCCCACAGGTCGCGCTCGTCGACGAGCTCGCGCATACGAACGTGCCCGGGTCGCGCAACGCGAAGCGCTGGCAGGACGTCGAGGAGCTGCTCGAGGCGGGCGTCACCGTCATCTCCACGCTCAACATCCAGCACATGGAGTCCCTCAACGACGTGATCGAGCGCATCACGGGAGCGAAGGAGCCCGAGACGATCCCCGACGCGGTCGTCCGCGCCGCCGACCAGGTCGAGCTGATCGACATGAGCCCCGAGGCGATCCGCCGGCGCATGGCCCACGGCAACATCTACGCCCCCGAGAAGGCCTCAGCCGCGCTCACGAACTACTTCCGTCCTGGCAACTTGGGCGCGCTCCGCGAGCTCGCGCTGCTCTGGGTGGCCGATCGGGTCGACGAGTCACTGCACGACTACATGGTTGCCCACGGTATCGAGGAGCAGTGGGAGACACGTGAGCGGGTGCTGGTCGCGCTGGCCGGCGCCCCGGGCGGGGATGCCTTGATCCGCCGCGCGTCCCGCATCGCCCGGCGCGCGAAGGCGGAGCTGATCGGGCTTCATGTCCGGGCCCACGACGGGCTGGCCGCGCCCGCGCTTCTCGAACCGCACCGGGCGTTGCTGGAGCAGCTAGGCGGGAGGTTCCGTGAGACGGTAGGCGAGGATGTACCGAGCGCGCTGCTGCAGTTCGCGCGGGCCGAGCAGATCACGCAGATCGTGTTGGGGTCCACTCGCCGCTCGCGCCTTGCCGAGCTGGTCCGTGGGTCGGTGATCAACTCGGTGATCCGGGGGTCCGGGTCGGTCGACGTCCATGTGATCTCCCACGAGCCCTTGCCCGACGAGACCCCACGCCCACTGCCACGCCGTCCCAGGCTCGCGGCGCTGTCCCGGCGGCGGCGCACGGCCGGTGTCGGAGTCGCGCTCGTGGGGCTACCGCTGCTGGCTGCGATCCTCAATGCGTTCAGGGATGACGTCGAGCTGTCGAGCGTCGTCTTGGTGTACCTGTCGCTGTGCGTGGCGGCCTCGGCGGTCGGCGGCCTGCGAGCGGGCGTGGTCGCGGCGGTCGGGGGGTTCTTGCTGGCGAACCTCCTGTTCACCCAGCCGTACTACTCGGTCCGGGTCGGTGACCCACAGATCCTCGTCGCGCTGGTGGTGTTCGTGGTGGTCGCGGTCGTGGTGAGCCTCCTCTCCGACCTGGCCGCCCGCCGCGCCGCCGAAGCCAACCGTGCCCGAGCCGAGGCCGCCGCCCTGGCACGGCTAGCGGGCTCGCTGCTCGACAGCGACGACCCGCTCCCTCACCTTGTCAACGACCTGCGGGCAACGTTCCAGCTGGACAGCGTTGCCGTGCTGCGACGGTATGGGAGCGGCTGGACGGTCGAGGCCTCGGCAGGGCAGCCGGTGCTCGCGAGCCCGGAGGACGGCACCGACGCGCTGATGCTGTCCGGTGACGCGACCTTGGTGCTCGCCGGGCCACGCACGCCGGCCGACGACCGGCGACTGCTGGCCTCGTTCGCCGCTCAGCTGGCGGTGGCGGTCGCGACCCGCCAGCTGAGGGCGCGGGCCGAGGACGCCAGCGTGCAGGCGCGGGCGCATGAGCTGCGCTCGGCGCTGCTGGCCGCCGTGTCCCACGACCTGCGCACCCCGCTCGCGTCGATCAAGGCCTCGGCGACCAGCTTGCTGCAGGCGGACGTGTCCTGGCAGCCGGAGGCCACCGAGGAGTTCCTGAGGGCGATCGTCGCCGAGGCCGACCGGCTGAACGCCCTGGTAGGCAACCTGCTCGACATGAGCCGGCTGCAAAGCGGCGCCCTCCAGGTGCACAACCAGCCGGTCGGGCTCGACGAGGTCGTGCCGGCGGCGCTGCTCGGCCTGCCCACGGACGGCGCGCGCATCGAGGTCGACGTCTCGGAGACGCTGCCGCTGGTGGACGCCGACCCGGCCTTGCTAGAGCGGGTGGTGGCCAACCTCGTGAGCAACGCGCTGCAGTGGTCGCCGCCAGGCGAGCCCGTACGCATCCGCGCCGGTGCCGTCGCCGGTCGCATCCACCTAGGCGTGGCCGACCGCGGCCCCGGCATCCCACCCGCCGACCGCGACAAGGTCTTCCAGCCGTTCCAGCGGCTCGGCGACCGAGCGCCCGGCGGTGTGGGCCTCGGGCTCGCGGTCGCCCGCGGGTTCGTCGAGGCGGTCGGCGGCCAGCTCGTCGTCGACGACACGCCCGGCGGGGGCACGACCATAACAGTCAGCCTGAGAGTCGCCCATGGCGGTGGTTAAGGTGACGCGGGTGCTCGTCGTGGACGACGAGCCGAACATGCTCCGTGCGCTCGATGTCAACCTACGAGCCCGCGATTACGACGTCGACCTCGCGGCAACGGGCGAGGAGGCGCTCAAGATGGCGGCCGACCATCGCCCAGACGTCGTCATCCTCGATCTCGGCCTACCCGGCATCGACGGGGTCGACGTCATCCATGGCTTGAGAGGCTGGACTGACGTGCCGATCATCGTGCTTTCCGCCCGTGAGACAGAACCGGACAAGGTGGCGGCATTGGACGCGGGCGCCGACGACTACGTGACCAAGCCGTTCGGCATGGCCGAGCTGCTCGCCAGGCTCCGCGCCGCCGTTCGCCGGTCCTTCCACGACGGGACCGAGGAACCGGTTGTGGACACCGGAAGGTTCCGCATCGACCTGGCCGCCAAACAGGTCGAGACCGAGGGGGGCCCGATCCGCCTCACCCCTACCGAGTGGCAGATCGTCGAGCTTCTCGTCCGCAACGAAGGACGGCTCGTCACCCAACGGCAGCTCCTCCGGGACGTCTGGGGGCCCGAGTATGTCCACGAGACCAACTACCTTCGCGTCCACATCGCCCACATCCGTCGCAAGCTAGAGGCCGACCCTTCCCGGCCTCGCCATTTCCACACCGAGCCGGGCATGGGCTACCGGTTCACCCGCGCCTGACGGCAGCGCTAAGACCGCGTTAAGCACGCGACTACGGGCGTTAAGGCCGTGTGAAGAAACGCGCGAGGTGCCCGCCCGGGTCGTACTACTTCGCCGGTGACCGCCACTTCTCTCACCGGCATCAAGCGGGCGCTCATCGGTAGGCCCATGGCCAGCCGGGAGCTGCGGCACCAGCTCTTGCCAAAGTGGATGGCGCTGCCCGTCTTCTCCTCCGATCCGCTGTCCTCGGTCGCCTATGCGACAGAGGAGATGATGCTGGTCCTCGCGCTCGCGGGCGCCGGCGCATTCTCCCTCATCACGCCGCTGGCGGCGGCGGTCGCGCTGTTGCTCGTCATCGTGGTGACCAGCTACCGGCAAACGGTCCGCGCCTACCCGACAGGCGGCGGAGCCTACATCGTCGCCCGCCAGAATCTCGGCGACATCCCTGGGCTCACGGCGGCGAGCGCGCTGCTGATCGACTACGTGCTCACCGTGTCGGTGTCGGTCGCCGCGGGCGTCGCCGCCATCACCTCAGCCCTCCCGCCCTTGTTGTCTCACCGCGCCCTCCTCGCGATCGGGTTCGTCCTGCTCGTGATGGCCGCGAACCTGCGCGGCGTCAAGGAGGCCGGCACGATCTTCGCGGTGCCTACCTACGCGTTCGTCCTCGTGATGGGCGTGCTCATCGTCACGGGGCTGGTGCGGTGCTTCGGTGGCTGCCCGGCGGTCCCGTTCACCGATCTCCGCCAGCCGGTGGCCGAGGCCTCGCTCACGGTGTTCCTCGTGCTCCACGCGTTCTCGTCCGGGTCGACGGCCCTGACCGGCATCGAGGCGATCTCCAACGGCGTGCCCGCCTTCCGCTACCCCCAGAGCCGCAACGCGGCGGCGACGCTTGGGATCATGGGCGCTATCGCGGTCTCGTTGTTTCTCGGGATCAGCTTTCTGGCCACCCACATCGACGGTGTGGTCGCCTTCGAAGGGCTGCCGCGGACCGTAACGTCCCAGATCGCGGGGGCCGTGTTCGGCCCGCGGAGCGCCGGGTTCTACCTCGTCCAGGTCGTCACCGCCGCCATCCTCATCCTGGCGGCCAACACGGCGTACCAGGACTTCCCCCGCCTGTCCTCGGTCCTGGCGGGCGACCGGTTCCTGCCCCGCCAGTTCCTCGCCCGCGGCGACCGGCTCGTGTTCTCCAACGGGATCGCCGTGCTCACGGGACTCGCCGTCTTGCTGCTCATTGTGTTCGACGCCGACGTGAGCCGGCTCATCCAGCTGTACGTCGTCGGCGTGTTCACCTCGTTCACCCTGTCCCAGTCGGGCATGGTCCGCCACTGGCTCGCGGTCCGGGAGCCCCGCTGGCGGCGCTCGCTGGCGATCAACGCGATCGGCGCCGCGACCACAGCAGTCGTGCTGGTCATCGTGGCGTACACGAAGTTCGCGTCCGGCGCCTGGATCGTGATCGCCGCGATCCCCGTCGTGGTCTTTGCGATGGGGCGCATCCGCCGGCATTACCAGCAGGTAAGCATCGAGCTGCGGGCCGGCGTCGCCGAGGCCGACCCGCCGCGCCACCTCCGCATGCTGATCCTGGAAGACCGGGTGGATGCGGCAACCGCGGCAGCGCTCTCGTACGCGCAGGGGACACGCCCCGCCGACCTCCTCGGGCTCGTGCCGGCCGACGCGCCGCCCGGTCTCGCCGATCGCTGGCAGGCGCTCGCGCCCGATGTTCCCCTCGACCGGCTCGATCCCGGCCATGGGGCGGTAGAGGCATTCGCCGCGAGTGCGCGGAGCTACGCGGATCGCGACCCGGACAGCTTCACGGTCGCCGTCGTGCCCGAAACCCACTCGGGCTCGTGGCTCGAGGTCATCCGCCGCCACCGCCGCGCCCAGCGAGTCAAGTCGGCGCTCGTCGCCCAGCGCTGCATCGTGGTCGCCAACGTCATCGCCAATCCCGGCCTCGAGCCCTACACCATCGCCGAGCCGGTCAAGCATCACGTGGTGGTCCTCGTGGCGGGCGTCCACAAGGCAACCATGCGGGCGCTCGCCTACGCCAAAGGGCTCAACGCGACGACCGTGACCGCCCTCTCGATCAGCCTCGAGCATGAAGGCGCCGCGAGGATGCTCAACGAGTGGGAGGACTGGGGCATCGACGTGCCGCTCGAGCTGGTCGACAGCCCGTTCCGCTCCATCGCCGACACGCTGCGCACCTATATCCGCGGCTTCCACGCCGACGGCACGCACACGGTCGTCACCTGCGTCTTGCCCGAGTTCGTCCTCGACCACTGGTGGCACCGCCTGCTGCACAACCAGACCGCCCTGCTCATCAAGAGCGTCCTGCTCTTCGAGCCCGGAGTCGTCACGACCAGCATCCCCTACCCGATCACCCTCGATCCGGGTAAGGGATAGACGCCAATTTACGTGCTTGATCGTCGTTTATGCTTGCCTTCGGACGGGTAGATCCTTAATCTCCCGATACGTGCCAGAAAGGGGGGGCTTTTGACACTCCGTGAAAGAACCACCGACCACCTCTCAAGGAGGCCCCAAGACATGACGGCTCACAAGAGGCTGCGGCTGCTGCTGGTCTGCGCGCTGTCTGTCGGGATGCTGGCTGCCAGCTCACCGGCCCACGCCCTCGACACCACCAAGCTGGTCGACTCACTCGTCAATCCGAGCGGCCCGAACGGCCAGGGGCTCCTCGAGGCTCTCGGCCTCAACGTCGTTCCCGAGCCCGCGGCGTAACCACACCATCGCGAGGCCCAACGCCCACGCGGGCGTTGGGCCTCGCGTTGCTCAGGCTTCCGGGATCAAGCCGGTGGAGTGCGCGGCGAAGCCCAGAACGTCACTCCAGAGCTCGAGCATGCTGGCTGCCGACCCGGACGTGTGACCGGCACCGATCTCCCTTCGGACGAGGACCGGGCGCTCGCCCGCGGTCGCGTGCTGCAATGCCGCCGCCATCTTCCGGACATGCATCGTGTCCACGCGAGGGTCGACGTCCGGGCACGTGAACAGCGTCGCGGGGTACTCCACGCCCGGCTGGACCCGGTGATAGGGCGAGTACGACAGCAGCCGATCGAGCTGCTCGGGATCGGCCGCGCTGCCGAACTCCTCGACCCACATGTGCCCCATGCCGAACTGCTCGTAACGGACCATGTCGAGCACCGGGTTCGCGCAGACGACCGCCGCGCACGCGTCCGGGTGCTGCGTCAGCATCGCCCCGACGACCAAGCCCCCGTGTGACCCTCCGGAAAGTACGAGCTGTTCCCTCGTCGTCCAGGACCGCTGTACCAACCACTCGGCGCTCGCGTGAACGTCGTCGAAGGTGTTCTGCTTGTTCTCCCCGCGCCCCGCGCGGTGCCAGGCCGCTCCCTCCTCTCCCCCGCCGCGCACGCTCGCGACGGCGTAGACCCCTCCGGCCCGCACCCACGCGAGGGCGGTAGGGGAATACACGGGCAGGCAAGAGGCGCCGAAGCCGCCATAGGTAAACAGGATCGCCGGCCGCGGTCGGGATGGCTCCGCCTCGCCCGAGATGAGGAACATCCGTAGCGCCGTGCCGTCCTTCGCCGGGTAGGTGACCTGCCGAGTGTGGACGTCCTGCCCGGCACCGCGCGCTCCTTCTACCCGCTCGAGCCGGCCATCGCGGGCGTCGTATCGGTAGCGCGCCGGAGGAGAGGTGAAGTCGGTGTACGTAAACCACGCCTCGTGACCGTCACGCTGCCGGAGGTGGCGGACAGATCCCAAGCCTGGCAAAGGCACCTCGCCGACCCTCGCGCCGCTGAGCGGGTCGTGAAGAAGCAGCTCGCTCACCGCGTGCCGGGTCCGCGCGACGAGCAGCATCGGTCTGGCAAGATCCTTGCCGTCCAGGATGACGCAGTCGTCCAGAACGGCGTCGGGCTCCTCAGGGACGAGCTGGCTCCAAGAGGCCGGCTCGTCGGGATCCAGCGCGCAGATCCGCCCGTTGGGCGCGCCATAGTCGGTCAGCACGAGGACCTGGCCCTGGCCGCCGAACTTGAGGCTTGCCTGCGCGGTGCCCTCGTGGACGATCCGCAGGTCGGGTTTGCGGGGATCAGACCTCTCTAGATCCGCGAGGAAGAGGTGGTTGCGGGGAACCGCGCCAGGCGCGACCGAGACGAACAGCCACCGGCCGTCGGCGCTGGCGCCGACCCCAAAGCGGCTGCCCCGCTCATACCCCTCACCGATAATGCGGATGTCGCTGGCAGGATCGTCCCCGACGCGGTGGAGCATGACGCCACCCTCATCCTCAGAGTCAGGCTGGCGGACGTAGTAGAAGTCCCTGCCGGTGATCCATGCCACGGGCGACCGGCGCGTGCGTGAGATCGGGCCGTCCACGACGCCGCCACCGTCGACATCGATCACCCAAAGCGCGGACTCCTCGCTGCCCCGCCGGGCGAGCTGGTACGCGAGGAGACGCCCGTCCCAGGAGGGGCGCCACGCCACCAAGATCGTCTCGCCCGCCGGGTCGATCTGGTCGGGATCGACCAACGCGCGCTCCTGCCCGCCTGGCTCGACAACCCGCAGGACAGGGTGCTCCCTCCCCGCCATCTCCCGCAGTCGGAAGCTCCGCTCGCCCCGCCACAGGGGAGCCGCCACCGACCCGACCGAGAGCAGCTCGGTGAGCCGCTGCCGGAAGAATGCCCGGGAGCGCCAGGTGTCGCGGTGTTCCTGGAAGAGCGAGTCCTGCGCGGCCGACCATGCTCGCGTGTCGTCGCGGGAGGGATCCTCCAGCCACCGGTAAGGATCCGGGACGCGCGTACCCGCGGTCTGATCGGTCTGCGTTTCCCGCCGGGCTGGCGGGTATGACGGCCGGGTCATAAGACGCCTCCTCGCGCGCGCTCGACGCCCATCGGGAAAGACAAACGGTCCCGCCGTGAACAGCGGGACCGCCCGAGAATACTGAACAGCGCTTAGTCGTCCTCGCCCGAGAAGGCCTTCTCGCGCCAAGCCGGCAGGGAGACCTCGTCCACGCAAGGAAGGGCAAGCGAGGGAAGGATCAAGGAAAGGATAGGGAGGGTGTCCATAGGGTCCCCTTCTGGGTTCACGTCGTTGGGCGGCGCTTCACGGCGCCGTGGAGTAGCAGCGCTGAACTGACGATGACGATACTGCTCGGACAGCGATCGAACGCCAAGTCGCCACGCTAGAGACGATTATACTTGTATCGGACATAGGTTCAATCCCATGACGATACTATTCTTTCCGGGACAAAAGCGCCTCCACAGGAAGGCTCCGGGCGCCCTGTTGCGCTATTGGTCGTAATGCTCCACGACAGTTGGCGGGCGCGCCTCGGCGACGTCGGGCTCGTACCCGAACTCCCGCCTCGCCCGGCGCTGGCGGAGGAGGTCCCAGCACTGGTCGAGCGCGACCTCTACCGCCCTGAGACGCTTCAGGTCAGCGGCGTCGAGACCTTGCCCGCGACCCCGTAGCCGGTCTTCCTCCTCGACTAGCCCACCGATTTGCGCAAGGATGTCCTGGTCTGTGGTCACTGCGGGCTCCTCTTCTCGCTGGGCGACATCCTCGCAGCTGCCACACTGGGGTCGATGTCGAGAGGGAGAATTCGTTGAATCGCCTTGTTGGCGCACCAGTGCTCGCCCACGCCAGCGCGACTCCCGCGCTCGCGCCGCTGCCGTTGCTCCTGCTCGTCGTGATGGGCGCGGTGGCCGCCGTGGCGACGCTCGTTGCCCGCCAGAGCGCGGTGACCCAGGGTTCAGGGCTGTTCCTCCCCTCGGTACCGGCTCAGGTCGCCGGTCACGGGTGGTCGCTTCGGTGGATAGGCCAGGCGCTGGGGCTCGCGGGGGCCGCCGCCTTGGTCATGACCGCCGCGCTGGGGGCACCGGCACCCGCCGCGCGCATGACCCATCTCGCCCTCTCGGATCTCTGGGCATGGGTGGCCGTCCTATCGCTGCTGTTCGGGCCCGTCTGGCGGCTCGTCAACCCGCTGCGGCCACTCGCCGCCGCGCTCCTCCGCGTCTCCGGCGATCCCGCGGGTGAGACGGTACGCGCGCTGCCGGCGACGCTCGGCTGGTGGCCGGCCGCCGCGGGGTTGCTCGCGACCGGATGGGTGGCGCTCGTGCTTCCCGGCCGCCCCATCGCCCTGCTGAGCCTGCTCGCCGTCCTGCTGCTCGCCCATCTCGGGGGGGTCGCGGTGTTCGGCGATCGGTGGCTCGACCGGGGCGACCCGATCGAGGCGTACTCCGCGATGCTCGGCGCCCTCGCCCCGATCGGGCGGGGAGCTGGCGGCACGCTCCACGTCGGCAGCCCCCGCCACCGGCTCGCCACGCTCCCCGACGTACCCGGCACCGCGGCCCTGGTCAGCGCGCTGGTTGCCTGGTACGCCACCGACGCGATCGTCGAGACAGAGGCGTGGCACGCGAGTGTCTTCCCCGCGGGCACGTGGGGACTTTCCAGGACCCTGGTGCTGCTCGCCTGCGCGGCGGTTGTCGGGATGCTGGCGGCGTGGGCGACTGGCCGCCACGGGCTGACCCCCGCGCTCCTCCCGATCGCGGCGGGCTGGGCGTTGGGGCACCACCTGGCGCCCCTGGCGCCGGCGTTGGGGCTGGTGGGGCTCGCGGCGGGTCACCTCTTCGCCATCGTCGTGGCCCATGACCGCGCCGTGCTCCGGTACGGGGCACAGGCGCCCGCCGCGCTCCTAGAGTTCCGCGCGCTCGTGGTCGTGCTCCTGGTGGCGGGGCTCACCTTGCGCTTCGGCGGGTTGTGACATGGTGGTGCTCGCGCATGCGGCGGACGGTGTCGCGATCGTGGCGGTGTTCGTGCTCTGGGTGGTGCTCCAGCGGAGGCAGCGGCGGCGATAGCCTGTGGTCTCATGACGCCGCCGCCTCTCTCACGCCCGTACTCCGGTTACCTTGAGCGCCTGGTCGCGCGGATCGCGGAGGAGACCGCGACCGCCGAGCCGTTACGGTCGTCGCATGTGGGCGCGCCGGCCGACCTCCGCGCCGTGGTAAAACGGGCGGTCGAGGCGAGCGCCGCCGACCTTGTCGCACTGTCGCACGACGTTCACGAGCACCCTGAGCTCGGCTACGCCGAGCACCACGCGGTCCAGGCGGTCGCCCGGCTGCTCGCCGCGCATGGCCATAAGGCCGAGGTCGGCGCGTACGGGATCGACACCGCGCTGCGCGCGAGTGCCGGTGACGGCCGGCCGAGAGTGGCGATCCTCGCCGAGTACGACGCGCTCCCGGGCATCGGTCATGCGTGCGGGCACAACGTCATCTGCGCGACCGCGGTGGGGGCATTCCTCGCGGTCACGCGGGTCATCGGCGATCTCGAGGGCAGCGTCGAGCTGATCGGGTGCCCCGCCGAGGAGGGCGGGGGCGGCAAGGAGCTGATCGCGCGGGCCGGCGGCTTCGACGAGATCGACGCGGCGATGATGCTGCATCCCCTCGGGTTCGAGGCCGCCGAGCATCCCTGGATCGGCGTCCGCCAGGTCGAGGTCACCTACCGCGGGTTGGCGGCGCATGCCTCCCTGACACCGTTCTTGGGCCGCAACGCGCTCGACGCGGTCGTCCAGGCCTACACCGGCATCGCCGCGCTGCGGCAGCACATCCTGCCGAGCGACCGGATCCACGGGATCATCACCGACGGCGGTCAGAAGCCGAACATCGTCCCCCAGCGGGCCGCCGCCGCCTTCTACCTACGGTCGGCCGAGCCGGAGACCCTCGTCGAGCTGTCTGAGAAGGCGCGGATGATCTTCGAGGCCGCCGCGACCGCGACCGGCACGGCGGTCGAGATCGGTTGGGATCCCATCCCGACCTACCTCCCTGTGCGGAGCAACCATCAGCTCGCGGCCCGCTGGGCGACGAACATCGCCGAGCGCGGCCGCCGGTCGCTCCCGGCGGGCATCCTGCCCCCCAATATCAGCGCCTCGACCGACCTCGGCAACGTCAGCGTCCGTGTCCCGGCGATCCACCCGACGCTGGCGATCTCGCCGCCGGACGTCTCGATCCATACTCCCGAGTTCGCCGAGTGGGCGCGCAGCGACCTGGCCGACACCGGCTGCGTCGATGGCGCGACAGGCCTCGCCCTCACCGCCCTCGACTTCCTCACCGACGCCGCGCTGCGCGCCGCCGTCACCGACGAGTTCGAGGCCGCCGGCGGCCGCCTCGACGTCGATGCCCTGCTGGAGTAGCCCGCCAGGATCTGCACCACCAACGCGCCTGGCGATCGTTAAGATTGGGGCAAAAGGGGACCGCAGGGCAGGTGATGAAGCGTATGCGTATGGGGTCGAGGTCGAAGAGCACCCGGCGACTGCTCCTCATCGCGGCGGTGATCACGTTGGTGGTCGGAATGGTGGTACTCGCGGTGTGGCCGTCACCGCCGGCCTGGCTCTTGCCACCTCGCTCGATGGCGCGGTCCGCGTCGCGCTGGGCGGGCCGGAACGTCCCGGTCGTGGTCACGATCACCGGGCTGATCTCTTCAGTCTTCGCCGTATGGATACAGCGTCGCTGGCACAAGCGGGGAGCCATCGACGAGCGGCGCAGGGCGCGCCACCGCAACCTGATGCTTAAGCGAGTGCTCACTCGCTGGGTCAAGGGTGTGCTCGAACAGTCGCTGGCGTGCGAGTGCGGATCAGGCTAGGGCTGGCATCGCGGTCGGACCTGGTCAAGCGCCGCGTGATGATCCGGCGGACCGAGGGGGGCAGGTCGAGCCGCTGCCGGCCGGTACGGCGGTCGGCAGCGTGTTCGACGGGCTTGGCGGTGGGCTGCTCATTCTCGGCGCACCCGGGTCGGGCAAGACCACTGCGCTGCTCGAGCTAGCCCGCGACCTACTCGAGAAGGCCGAAGCCGATGAGCGGCAGCCGATACCGGTGGTGTTCAACCTGTCGTCGCGGGCGGCTGGGCGCCTCCCGCTGGACGAGTGGCTGATCGAGGAGCTGCACACGCGCTATGACATCCCACGTGCGATCGCCACGCAGTGGGTCGAGGGCAGCGACATTCTGCCGCTGCTCGACGGCTTGGACGAGGTGCCAGGGCAGCTCGCGGCGAACTGTGTCGAGGCGATCAACGCCTTCCAGGGGGACCATGGGCCTGTCCGGTTTATCGTGTGTAGCCGAACCCGGGACGAGACTATGAGGAGCTGGCCACCCGCCGCAGCCGCCCCACCGGTGGCCCACGCCCGACCTAGCTCGCCAGGCGCGTGACCGCGAATATCAGGGACGTGCTGGCCGTCACGCTGCCCAGCATCGCGAAGACGATCGCTCGAGTCTGAGAGGTCATGGCCGTGTTCAGCTCACCCCGAAAGGCCGCCAGCATCTCGTGCTTCACGGCCTCGATCCGCTGCTCAACCGAGTTGAACCGCTCGTCAACCGAGTTGAACCGCTCGTCGATAACGTCAAAGCGCGCGTCGACAGAGACGAAGCGTGCTTCGACACTAGCGAAGCGCGCGTTGAGCCGCGCGTCGACAGTCTGGAAGCGCGCGTCCATGCGGTTCTCCAGCGACGCGAGGTCCTGCTTCGTCGCCACGTCGGCCCATCCCACTGGTGGCAAGTGGGCCATCAGGGTGTCGGCCTCCGCGATGCCGAGCACCGTCTCGAGACGCTGGTAGAGCTGATGCCGGGACCGCTCATCAACCACCATGTTCTTCCCTCCCCCCTCTAGATGCAACGTCATGGACGGTATGGCCGATCGGCGATTTCGTCCATTCCCGTCGCAGCCACCCTGTGGAAAACCACCAACCTCCCCCGCCCACCCACCCTTGACGGAGCTGTGACCTGATTCAGTCCAGGTCGATGCGGATCACCGTGAGGTCCGTGGCGAGGAGGCGCGCGGTCGTGGCGGTCACCTTGGCGGGCATCAGGCGCGCGATCCGCCGGGGGTCCTCACCCGCAGCCCCTTGGGCGCGGCCGGATCGCCACCGGCCACCCACCTTGACCCGGACATGTGGGTTGACCTGCAGGTTACGGACGTATTGCGCATTGGTACCGCGCTCGGCGAGCACCCAGAAGACGTCCCCGTCCAGGCCGTTCGCGATCGGCGTCCGCCGCGGCTCGCCGGATCGCCGGCCGGTGGTCTCGAGAAGGGCGACGCCCGGGACGGGCAGCCCGCGGTCCATCATGGCGCGATGGAGGGGGTTTGCGACATGCTTCTGGGTTAACCGGACGAGCGGATCGAGCGATCGGATCATGGCTGCCTACGGTAGCGCGTACCGAGCCGCCGGAGCGTGGTCCGGCGCGCCTCCTCGCAGGCCACGGCGCGGCGGCCAGCGTCGAGCGCGTTCAGCCCCATCGCGCGAAGGTCGGCGACCGACGGAGTGAACGCCACCACGCGAGTGCCCGCCCGCCTCACCTTTGCCGCCTCGGCGGCCAGCCGCCCCTTGCGCACGACCCGCGCGAGTGGCGCGCTCACCACGACGACGTCCAGCCCCAGGCCGGCGAGGAGGTCGAGGTTGGTCGCCGACCATGCCCCGCCATCCATATAGCGGTCGCCGGAGATCGCGACCGGCGCGAACCACCCGGGCACCGCGCATGAGGCGGCGACCGCGGTGCCGACGTCGGTGACCGGCTGGGCGTCCCGGCCGAGCACGACGCGCTGCCCGTGGTCGATCCTGGTCACGCAGATCCACAGCGCCCGCTCGGGCCAGCCGCCGCCGAACAGTGGGCGCAGGTGGGCGGCCAACGGCTCGATCGAGGTCTTGCCAGCGGGCATCGCCGCCGCGAGCGTCATGCCGGCCCGGGCGTTCAAGGGCCGGCGGGCCGCCTTCCACAACACGTCCGGCGCGGCGGGACGGCCGATCATCTCTACCTTGATCGGCGGGATCGGCAGGGGAGGGCCGGCGGGGGCCAGCAGTGCCTCACCGTCCGGCGACAGCGGCCTGCCGGTCGCCCGCGCGGCCAGGTCAGCCGCGCTGAGCCCCGCGCGCAACAGCGCGGCGACCTCCGATCCGGCGGAGGTGCCGACAATGACGTCGGCCGCCCGTGGGTCCCAACCGGTAGCCTCGTGGAGCGCGCAGAGGACACCCGCATGAAATCCATGACCAGTCACACCTCCAGCACCGAGCACGAGCCCCCACCGGCGCCGCGCTCGGCGCGTGTCCTGGCGCTGTTGCTTGGTTTCACGGGTAGTGCGCACTTCGTAGCAACGGACTTCTACGCTTCCATCGTTCCCCGTGTGTTCCCGGCGCCGCGCGCGCTGGTCCTGGCCAGCGGGGTCGCCGAGCTCGCCTGCGCGGTGCTGCTTGCCGTCCCACGAACCCGCCGGGCCGGTGCGTGGTGCACATTCGCGTTGTTCCTCGCCGTGTGGCCGGCCAATGTGCAGATGGCCTTGGATGGTGGACTCCCGGGCCGCGAAGGTCTGCTCGCCTCGCCCGCCGTCGCCTGGATCCGAGTCCCTCTGCAGATACCCCTGCTGTACTGGGCGTACCGGATCGCTAGAAGGGATCGCCGTGTTCACGACCCGGCCTGAGCTGCTCGGGACGTTCGGCATGGTCGCGTCGACGCACTGGCTCGCGTCGGCGGCGGGGATGCGGCTGCTAGAGGAGGGCGGCAACGCCTTCGACGCCGCGATTGCGGCGGGGTTCGTGCTGCAGGTCGTCGAGCCTCACTCGAACGGGCTGGGCGGGGAGGCGCCGATCATCGTCGCGCCGGCGGGCGGTGACGTCGCCGTCGTCAACGGCCAAGGCCCGGCGCCGGGCGCCGCCACGATCGAGCGCATGGCGGGCCTCGGCATCGACCTCATTCCCGGGAACGGGCTTCTCCCCGCGTGCGTGCCGGGTGGGTTCGACGCGTGGATGCTCCTGCTCGCCCGCTACGGCACCAAGACGGTGGGCGATGTCCTCGCTCCCGCAATCTGGTACGCCCGGCATGGCTACCCCGTCTTGCCCCAGCTCACGGAGGCGATCAACGGGTGCGCGGGGCTGTTCCAGCGCGAGTGGCTCAGCTCCGCGGCGCTATGGCTGGATGGCGGCCGTGCGCCCGCGGCGGGAACCCTCTGGCGGAATCCCGATATCGCGGCGACCTACGAGCGCATCGTCGCCGAGGCCGAGGCCGCCGGTCCCGACCGCGAGCGCCAGATCGAGGCGGCGAGGGCAGCCTTCTCCACCGGGTTCGTGGCCGAGGCCATCGTCGAGTTCGTGGAAGGCGACGAGGTGTTGGACAGCACCGGCCGCCGGCACCGGGGCCTGCTGAGCGGCGAGGACCTGGCCGGCTACCAGGCGCGTGCCGAAGCCCCGGTGGCGCGTGACTATCACGGTCTCACCGTCTGCAAGGCCAGCTCGTGGAGCCAAGGACCAGTGTTCCTGCAGCAGCTTGCCCTGCTGGAAGGGTTCGACCTCGAGGGGATGGACGCCGGCGGCGTTGACTTCGTCCACACCGTCGCCGAGTGCGCGAAGCTCGCGTTCGCCGACCGGGAGGCGTGGTACGGCGACCCTGACCATGCGGACGTCCCGCTCGGCGAGCTTCTCAGCACGGCCTACGCGGACGAACGGCGCAAGCTGGTGGACAGCATGGCGTCTTTCGCGTTGCGGCCAGGCATGGTCGGCGACCGCCAGCCGGTACCGCTACCGGAGACCGCGCGGGGCGGCTGGGGCGACCCGACGCTCCCTCCCGCGGGTGACACGGTCCACGTCGACGTGGTCGATCGCTGGGGCAACCTCGTCTCGGCCACGCCGAGTGGTGGGTGGCTGCAGAGCTCACCGGCCGTGCCCGGGCTGGGCTTCTGCCTGGGCACGCGCGGGCAGATGTTCTGGCTGACGCCGGGGCACCCGAACGCCCTCGCACCTGGGAAGCGACCGAGGACGACGCTCACCCCTTCCATCGTGTTGCGCGACGGTGAGGGCTACCTCGCGTTCGGCACGCCGGGCGGCGACACCCAGGACCAGTGGACGCTGACGTTCTTCCTACGGCATGTCCACGCCGGCTTGAACCTGCAGGCCGCGATCGACGCGCCGATGTTCCACATCGAGCACTTCGCCAGCTCGTTCTCCCCACGCATGCACGATCCGGGCTCGCTCGTCGTGGAAGGCCGGTTCGGCCCCGAGGTGATCGACGCCCTCCGCACCCGCGGTCACCATGTCACCGTGCGCGACGGCTGGTCCCTCGGCCGCATCACCGCCGCCGGCCGGGACCCCTCCCTCGGCATCGTGAAGGCCGCCGCCAACCCCCGCGGCCTCCACGGCTACGCCGTGGGCCGGTAGCGGCGGCGCTAAGGGCCTGGGCGAGAATAAGGTTTCTGTTTGCTGTCTTGCGCACATGCCGGAAACCGATGTGCGGCTGCGGGCGTCTGCGCCCGCAACCGCGCTCGCCTGGCTGCCATCCCCGTTGGCGATGGGTTCGCGCCGCCGCACACCTCGGGGTGTGTCGACTGAGTCACCATATAGACGACTCAGTCGACACA
>Ga0187893_10006027_pt1 | contig 21100 bp, 20 predicted proteins | sample MA1701074metaG_FD_139574 | JGI IMG/M metagenome (GOLD analysis project Ga0187893, IMG submission 139574) | White microbial mat communities from a basaltic lava cave in the Kipuka Kanohina Cave System on the Island of Hawaii, USA - MA170107-4 metaG ...
CACCAGCTGGTTGATAAAGCCTTCGGTAGTGATGCACTGGACCTTTAGCTTCTTGTGGTTGTCTTTGATGTAATGGCCGATGCTGTGTAAAAGATGGGTCTTTCCAAGGCCTACGCCGCCATGAATAAAGAGCGGGTTATAGGAAAATCCAGGACGGTTGGCCACACCCACGGCGGCCGATTTCACAAACTGGTTAGAGTGGCCCTCAATAAAGTTTTGAAAGCGATAGGCTTCGTTAAGCTTGACTTCGAAACAGGAAAAGTCTTCTTGCGGCGTCTCGCCTTTGGGAGCGTCGAACATATTGGTAGAAAAGGAGGGAGCCGAAAGGCGAGGGCGTCTCTCCTGTTTTTCGATGACAAATTGGATGTTTGGCTCGCCGCTTGCGGTCAAGGGCAAAAAGAGCGTAAGTTCGCGGCGAAAGTTGGAAAGGAGGTATTCTTTAAAGAAGATATTTGGAATCTTCAAGACGATCTCTTCAGGCGAGGAACTCACCACTTCGATTGGCTCCAGCCAATTTCCAAAAGCCGTGCTCGAGCAGCGACTTTTGACGTAATCTAAAAACTGGGACCATACTTCTTGCACTTCGCATGTAATCATAAAAAGCGATTCCTTTAAAACGTGCGTCTTTTTCCCACCCGCTCTCAGCGAGAGTGATGGGTGAACATCTACTTTGTTTCGTGCCAGAGATTAACAATCTGTTAAGACCCGTCGCAACCTATTTGTCGTTAATTAACTTTTTTAAAACTCAAAGTCTTGAAACTCAGAACCACTTGCGTTTTCTTCCAAATATTTTGTTAGTTGTTTCTGTGCATAGAAATCATAAGTGTCTGATTTTCAGTTGTGTGATTGTGAACAGCAAATCTCCAAATTTGTCTAAGAAGGTGATCTTGAATGTCTTATGTTGTGGAAAACTGGGAAGATAAGTTGCCATCAAATCAGATCATCCTTGGCAACATAGAGAAGTTTGGCAAATGCCCCCTCTGCCCGCACCACACTAACCTCTTGATAATGAGCACTTTTATTGTTTGCAGTGGCCACTGTGAGCCTATCGAGAGAGAGGCAAAAGCCTGAATCGAGAGGAAGGATTTTGGCCTGGCTTTCTTGTTCTTGAGTCAATTTTTTGATCAGCTCAAGGCGAATGTCGCCATCTTGTCGCGAAAATTCGGAAAGGAGCACAAGCTCGAGCCCTGGAAGCGCGTGGAGCATCTGACACAGTCCAAAATAGCCCAGATTGCCTGTCTGTAAAGTTACCATTTCTAAATCCTCGGCGGGCGTTTTGCCAATCCCAGAGAGCATGATTGTGCATGAGGCAAAAAAGCGCTTCAATTTTTCTTGCCAGCCTGCCCCAGTAAGTAGGCCGATAGAGGCCTTTTTTGTCTCAAGTCGTAAGGCAATTGCCTCCTCTTGAGTATTTGTGTAGTAGAGCGTAAGATCTTTGTCGATTGCATAGCTTTCTTCGTCAGAGGTTCCCGCGTAGGTTTCAAGGGCAATAACGCTGTGGCGCTCTTGGCGATATTCAGGGCGAAGCTCAGCGCTAATTTCGCTATAGAGCTCCGGATGCAAAAGAAAGCGTATGACGTGCGGCTCTTGTTCATAGGACAACAGCGTGCGATTGAGCTCGCGATTGAGGGCATGAATAACGCTTAGCACTTGTTTGGTAGCGGCACCATTGGAGGAGGCGATTACCAGGTCGATATCAAAGAGGGTAAAGCCCTGTTGGAAGAGCCGTTCAAAAAAATCATTGCCCGGGTTAAACACAATGCCTGTCTCCTCGAGACGAAGGAAATATCCACCCTTTTGCTCGTCAATTTCACTCGGCCCAAATAAAAGCTTATGCTCAGCTAAAGAAAATCCAGGCTTTTTTTGTGTCTTTGCCCCTTCCCATTCTGAAAAGCTCAAGAAAAGGTCCTCTTTTACCTCATCAGGCCGTTGCATGTAACCACTAAAAAGTTGGCGTATCTCTGCCAGATGTTCCTGCCTGCGAGATTCAAATAGTGTATCATTGAAAGTTTGAGTCTGCATCTTTATCCCCCGTTTCAAACTGAGGCCTACAGTATTAAGGCAACGAGATATTCTCCGCCATTGCAATCTAAGCATACAGGACATAGTATCGAGGCAATGCGAGAATGCTTATGACACAAGACAAATTTCTTCCTTATGCCAAACAGTCAATTGACGATTCGGATATTGCTGAGGTGACAAGCGCGTTGAAACAGGAGCTCATCACGCGCGGAAAAAAAACGCAAAACTTTGAGGCGGCACTGGCCGAACGGCTCGGTGCAAAGTGGGCAGTGACCTTTACTTCGGCAACGACCGCACTTTATGCGGCAGCGCAAGCGGCAGATATATCAAGTTTTGATCGCTACATCACCACGCCCAATAGTTTTATTGCCACGGCTGCCTCTGGCATGCGCCTCGGAGCAAGACTGCATTTTGTCGATATCGAAAAGAAAAATGGCAATATCAATGCAGAACTTGTCAAAAAGGCCTTGGCGGAGCCGCTATCTCGTGGTCGCCACATCATCGTCCCGGTTCACTTTTCTGGTAATGCTGTAGATATGAAAGAGATTGATCGCGCCATCAAGTCTCCCAATACCATTGTGATTGAAGATGCCGCTCATGCCATCGGCTCAAAGTATCCATCGGGTGAGCTTGTAGGAAGCTGCCCCTATTCCCACATGACCGTGTTTAGCTTTCATGCCATTAAGACCTTGACGACAGCAGAAGGTGGTGCTGTTACTACAAACGACGATATGCTCTATCAGCGGCTCCAAAAGATCCGCAACAGCGGCATGGAGCGCTCCCAGAGCCACCTGCAGTTAGGAAAAGAGGCTCCATGGTACTATGAGGTGCAAGAGATTGCCGCTAATTATCACATGAGCGAAATGCAGGCCGCCTTAGGCCTTTCTCAGCTCAAGCGCCTAGACAGCTTCATTGAAAAGCGCGCGCAGGTTGCCGCCTGGTATCGCACCCACTTGCAAAATCTTCCAAACATCCTGCAACTTGACATTTCAGCTGATGCCAGATCGACCTATCACTTGATGGTGCTTCTCTTTGACTTTGAAAAGATGAAAAAGAGCCGCACAGAGGTCATGCAAGCCTTGAAAGCCAAGGGCATTGGCACTCAGTATCATTACATCCCACTCTATCGCCATCCGGCATTGCAAAAGCAGTATGGCCATTTTCAAGAGCTCTGTCCTGAGATGGAAAGCTATTACAAGCAAGCGCTCTCCATTCCCTTTTACGCCGACTTAGAAGAAAGTGACGTAAAGTTCGTCTGCCGCACACTCAAAGAACTTCTTTAGAAAATAAAAAAGCCGCCAAGTTTTACACTTGGCGGCTCTTTGGAAAATGATGCTCAGGGTCGTTTAGGCCTGGTGCACAAGACTTGTATCATCGTCTACGCGACCTTGTACGAGGATGTCATCACCGCTCTTTACAAAGTAGTAGAAGGTTCTGTCGATATACAGTGGCGTTTTTGCTGGGCCTTCTTGGGCAGCTGGTGGCACAACATCTGGAATCTCTTCATTAAATTCAATATGCTGGCGGCATGAGCCCAATTTTTCGCCTGCAAGCAAGGTCAATGAGACCATCTCATTGAGGCGTTGCAGAAGGTCATCTCTATCGTATGAGATCTCAAGTGCTGGCAGATAGACAGTTGTTTTTTGCACGCCATCTTTGCTCAATTTTGCTTGGCACTCTTTCACAAAATTGGCGTTGAGCTTTTTGCTGAATTCGTTCAGGTTGGCATCTTTATTGGGGATAAAGAGTACCTTTTCTAAAACAGGCTGTCCTTCTGCTTGAGCATAAGGCATTACAACCATTTTAAAGTTGCCCTCTTCTAAGACTTTCACATCATAGTATCCGAAAAAGTCCACTTTGACCGCCTTTTCATTTTGGAAGGTAAAGAGGCGCTTTTCGATCTTTTCTTTCGGAGCTTGGGCGATGGTTGGGGAGAAACTCAATACATCCAGCACAAGGTTATGCTTGGTCTTGGTGTAGGAATCATCTAGCACGACGAAATCTTTAATGCCAGTCTCATCAGACATGGCTTTGTTCAGATTGCGTCTTGCACTCGTCGTTGGCTTAGAAGTTGGTTGCGCAACAATCGCGCCAAACCCTTCAAGCTTTGCCACAAACTCTTTGGTAGTATCTTTCAATTCATAGCCTGAAACATACGCAGAGCGCAACACGATCTCTTGATCATCAAGAGCGTCCCTGATTGCTTTTAGCTGATTGTCGACAGCATCAAATTTGATGTGACCGAATGAGAGTCTTTTTACAAGAGCTGAACGCTCCGCATCAGTTGCCCCTTTTAAGAGCATTGCAGCCGTGTTCATAAGCGCGATTGGGCTGAAGCAGAAACTACCCCTTTTCTGTGCTTTTGAAATGGAGCTATGCACATCATAGGCAAAGTGGTTTGTTGTTGCGGTAAGCTGGCGCTTTGCAAGATCAATTTCGCCTTGCGTCAAGGAAACAAGCGCTGGGCTTGCTGCAGGCAATCCTTGGGCTGGATTTGCGGCTGGAGTTGCAGCAGCAGCTGCTGCTGGACTTGCAGGATTGGCCACAACATCTACTTTTGTGGCGGTTGCTGCGTTTACAGGTGCTGGGGCATCTTTTGGCTTTTCAGCTGGCTTTTCCGCGGGTTTCTCTTTATTTTCAACCGGTGCTGCAGGTACTGCAGGTGCTGGTGCAGGGTTCGCAGGCTGTGGTTCTGGTTGAGCTGGTTTGAGAATATCCTTAATGGCAGTTTTTTGCGCATCAACGGCAGGTTTTGCATTTTTGCGGTTTAAGTGATCGAGAATTGTGACGACCTTTGTCGTGACCAACTCTTCTGTTAAGAACTGCTTGTTGGCTTGGCAGTAGCGGAAGAGCGATGAAGCGACGTTTATTGCGCGAAATGGAGCAAAGGCGTCACTTTTTGCTATGCCGTAAAACGGTGTAAGTACTTTTCGCATCCAGAAACAGGCGGTGGTAGAAGTATAAGGAGTTAGTGTCTCATCGAGATACTCTCCCTTATTTAGACCTTGGTTCATTGCGTCAAGACGTGAGACAAATTGGTCTCTGCTTGCAGCCACTGTAAAATCTACGCTCATAAAATCCCCTTTTGTAAAGATTTTTACTCTTTTAAAACCTAAGAGGACTTTTTCGTCTACTTTATTTTCCGTAAGTCATCAGTAATGCCGAAGCAGTACCTGATATAAATGGATTGGGATCATATTGCAAAACTTTGGCAAGGCGAATGCCATCTGCGAGCTTGCCTGCCATGAAGAAGGCTTTTGCCAAGTTGAGCAGAGTGGGAGAGTGATCAGCCTCAAGCTGCAAGGCGCGATCGAGGTATTTGATCGCCTTTTCAGGCTGGTTAGTCTGGACGTAGAGTGCACCTAAGGCTTGGGCATCATAGGCGCTATCTGGATCTAAGATTACTAATGCTTCAAAGAAGGGAAGGGCGATGTTGTATTTTCCCTGGCGAATGTAGGAATAGCCGGCGTTGCGGATCTCATCGAGGTGCTCCTCGGTCCATCTAAGATGCTTTCGCCAATCGATCCGCGTCATCATATCTATCCTTGTAAGAACTGGCCAATTCTTCCCCCAATATAGCGCAAGAGGGAATTGATCTCTTCAATTTGCTTAAAACAGGCCCTCAACACTTTTCTTTCGCGTTCTTCTTCAGGGCTTCTGCACTCGATCTCTTCGATAATTTCCTCATCGCGCTTCTGCTCTTCTTCTTCCTCTTTTTCGTGCTGCCCTAAAATAGGCACGACGCGATGGAAAGCAAAGGGCGAGCGCCTTTGTGTAGAATAGCTGCGGGGAGCATAAAAATAGGCCCAAGGAGATGCCAGAGTGCTGATCCCGAGTAGAAGGTCGAGTTCAGCAAGCTTTGGATAGAGGTCTACGATTAACGCTTGCGCCGGTACTGTAGTGGCCTCGCGCATGTGATACTGCGACATCACCTGCTCGATGAGCTGGGTGCGTCTGGCGTATTGGATATAGATTCCTATATCAAACTTATCTATCGTAACAGCAGGCATATAATAATATCTTCCTTGATTTTTCCTATATCGATACTCTATTATTGTAGCACGAATTTTTTATTTTTACACCTATTCTCTCGTGCATATATCTGTTTTACAAGAGCCAATTTTAGCCCTTTTTCGTGCGATAAAACTCCATTCATTTGTGGATGCGACTTTGGGGGCTGCAGGCCATAGCCTCGCTATTTTAAGCGAACATCCTGAAATTACGCAGCTTATAGGCTTTGATCGCGACGAGTCGGCACTGGCGATAGCACGAGCAAAACTTCCCCCATCGGCTCTCTTGATCAACAGCAATTTTTCCAAGATGAAAGAAGAACTTAGCAAACGGGGGATTTTCCAGGTCGATGGCATTCTCTTTGACATAGGGGTCTCATCGATGCAGCTTGATAGGCCCGAGCGCGGCTTTAGTTTTCAAAAAGATGGCCCTCTCGACATGCGCATGGATCTCAACCAAAGCCTCACAGCTGAAGATGTGGTCAATAGCTACCCCGAAGAGCAGCTTGCAAAGATCATCTATGAATTTGGCGAAGAGCCAGGCTCAAGAAGAGCCGCAAAAGCGATCTGCCAGGCACGAAGAAAGGGACGCATCGACACTACGCAAAAGCTGGTCGATGTACTCTCTTCTGTGCTCTTTCGGCGAGGCCGTACCCATCCTGCCACAAAGGTGTTTCAGGCGCTGCGTATGGAGGTAAATCAAGAGCTTTTATCCCTTCAAGTGGGACTTGAAGAGGCTCTTTCGCTTTTGGCCCCTGAGGGGATTTTGGCAGTGATCTCCTTTCATAGTCTCGAAGATCGCCTGGTAAAGCAGACCTTTCGTAAGCTTTCAGATGATGCCTACAGCATACTTACAAAAAAGCCAATTGTTGCTACAAGGCAAGAATTTCTTGCAAATCCTCGCGCACGCTCTGCGAAACTGCGTGCCATTCAAAAAAAGGGGTAGAAATGGTAGCGCCCAATGAGCAGATGATTTTGCATCTTGAACAGCAGCTGAGCGAAGTGCCCTTAGAGGCCCTTGGTGACTACACGCTGAAAAAAACTGACACAGGGTATGAGCTGAAAAAACTTTCCTGGGCCGATCGCTTTGTGCGCTTACTTATGCCTTCAAGATATGACAAGGCCGAAGAGATCATCCAGATCGTGCAGATGATGAAGTTTGCCTTTCATTCAGAATCTACCACGTTAGCTTATGCCAAACTTAATGCTGGCCTTTTGAAACTCTTGCCGCAACAGCCCAAAGCAAAGACTCCTGCGAGCATTGCAAGACAAAAAATTGCAGAGCTCAACCAGCGGCTAAAAAAGTTGGAAACTGAGGATTTTACCAAAGTCTTAAAAGCCATTGAAGATCTTCCAGAAAAAATCCGCTCGGTAAGTAGCGATGACGAGGTATCTCTATTCGTTCAACAAGCGCTTACAAAGTTAGTGCTTCCTCAACCTTTACAGCGCCTTCGTGGGCATGAAAACTTGCAGAAGGCCAGAGATGAAGTGGTACGGTGTGTGCACACACGCCTTCTGAAATCTCCCACCAGTTTTCATCTTCAGGAGGCTCATAGAATTTTGCAGGCGATCGAGCGCTTTGATGCAAACTTTGGCACCAATCAGGCAAGTAAAGTCGATGCTATTAAATCCTTTCCAGACCTTCTTTATAAAATCAAGTATCGCCCCGAGGAAAAGCAGCTAGTCACTCTTGCCAATAGGTTCATCCAAAAACCCTTTGAGTATGCCAAGGATTTTCAGGGACGCGTTACCCGCTATCGACAGGAAGTCGGAGAGGAGCTCTACAGCCAATTCCATCAAGTGCCAAAATTTCGGGCGCTGGTAGGCTATATCAAGCTCGAGCTGATGAATCGCTTCAAAGAGAGCTCCTTTAGCGAAAGGGTAAAGCTTTCAGTAAAAAATCTACAGCCAACGGGCGCTCGCGAAAGCATTACATTACCTGAATCATCAACAGAGCTCGTGAAAAAATGGGCAAAGCTCTTTCCCAATTACTATTCGGCGATCAAGACATTTCAAAGAGAAAAGTTAGATGCCATTGTCGTAAATGGAGAGCCTTTAGGGCCTAAAGTGGAAGCGGATGATGGTCCCCAAAAAGTTGCGCTTTTGGCTGTTGCTTTAGTGCAGATTGCCCAAGAAAAGTTGCCGAATGTAGCTAAAGAGAAAATAGAAAAAATAGTCGCTGAAGCCATCTGCGTGGCTTGTGGCGATCTCAATCCACTAAGTAAATGTAGTTTTTTGATTGAGGGATTAAACGAACTACAACTTCCTGGATCTGAAGGAGAGCGCCTGCAGCTCCAACATCTGCCCATCTATCTGCAACCCTCTGAGCGTGTCCAGTTTTCTTTTGAAAATGATGGCACTTGTCGGGTAATGATTGCTAAGAATTATCTTAAAGTAAGTCAGACAGGAGAAAAAGTTCCTGTGCAAATTGTCTCGCGCTTGGAAAAATCGCTGCACCACCCAAGAGATGATTGGAAAGGCTCTATTCAGATGTCTCCAGAAAACCCTCTTCCGTGATACTATTTGCTCACATGGAATTGGAAGACTAGCTATGGGATTTCTCGTCCGACTTTTTCTTTGTGTGTTGATTTTAGGAGTGACTCTCTATGCCTATGTGAGCAAGCACAATGTGCTTACAGAGGCCCGTATGCGCGTTCCCAAGCTGCAGCAAGAGCTTTCTAGCATCGAAGAGGAAAATGTACGCCTGGGATTTGCGATTGAAAAATTTGAAAATCCCTTACATCTCATGGAGCTGGCAAGAAAACCTGAATTTTCTCACCTCAAACATCCCTACACAACAGAAATTGTTGTGGTGGAACTTCCTAAAAAAGAGGGGGAGGATCGGCCATGAAGTTGAAAGTGAGAGTCCTGGTACTGGGAATCGCTCTTTTTGCTCTTTTGTCATTGCTCATACTCCAGTTTTTTCGCTTACAGATAGTTGAGGGCACTAAGTGGAAAAAACGGGCCATGGCCCAGCACTACTTTACGATCTTGGAGCCTGCCCAACGCGGGACCTTTTGGTCCAACACCTCGGTAAAAAAGGGCCATCCAGAGATTCCACAAAAACTTGCCGTCGACATTCGCAAATACCATCTCTATATCGATCCTAAATCGCTTCCACAAGAGCATAAAAAGCATATTTCAGAAACGCTGTTTGCCTTGAGTTTGCCCAATGAGGTAGAAAAAAAGCGCTTCATGGTGCAATTTGATAAATCAAGTCGCAGCCGCAAGCTTGTCTCTTGGATGGATGAAGAGAAAAAAAAGGCGATCGGCACCTGGTGGTACCCATACGCCAAAGCGCACAAAATTGCCTCCAATGCGGTCTATTTCGTTCCCGATCATTTGCGCTCACACCCCTTTGGTAAGCTCTTTGGCCAGGTGATGCACACGGTACAGATGCAAAAGGATGAAAAAACGTTGCGTGCCCTTCCGACAGGCGGTCTTGAGCTTTCATGCAACCGCTACTTGAGCGGTACCTCAGGCAAGAGACGCCTGATGCGCTCGCCAAGGCATAGTCTCGAAATTCAACAGTTGCTCAAAGAGCCTCAAGATGGCGCTGACGTCTATTTGACGATCAATCATGTGCTTCAAGCGATTGCGGAAAGCGAGTTGGAAAAGGGGGTGAAGCAGTGTAAAGCCAAAGCGGGCTGGGCCATCATCATGAACCCCTTTACGGGGGAGCTGTATGCTTTGGCGCAATATCCCTTCTTTTTTCCCGATCAATACCCTGTCTATTTTGCAAAACCTGAATTGATGGAGCATGCCAAGATCAAGGCAATTACCGATGCCAATGAGCCTGGTTCTACGATGAAGCCTCTTACCATTGCGATTGCCCTACAGGCCAATCTTGAAAGGCAAAAGCAGGGGAAACCGCCACTTTTTCATCCCTCAGATAAAATTGATACTTCGCGAGGTAACTTTCCAGGAAGAGGCAAAAAGCCCTTGAAAGACACACACTTTCATCACTACCTCAACATGAATCTGGCCTTGCAAAAATCGTCAAATATCTATTGTGCCACACTTGTGCAGCGCATAATCCAGAATTTTGGTGACAGTTGGTATCGCGACCAATTGCAAAATCGTTTTGGCTTTGGCATAAAGACCAATATCGAACTTCCTGGAGAAAGTTTAGGCGTGTTGCCAACACCCGGAAAAAAGCATGCCAATGGCCGTCTCGAGTGGTCGTTGCCTACTCCCTACTCTCTTGCTATGGGTCACAACCTGCAGGCGACAAGTCTGCAGATGACTCGGGCATTTGCTGTCCTTGCCAATGGTGGCTACCTCGTCAAACCGACACTTATCAAAAAGATAGTAAAGACTAATGAGGTTCTCGTAGATAATACTGTTTCTCAGGACTTTCCCAAAGTGCTCGACGATGAGGTTGTGGCACAAGTTGTGAAGGGGATGAAGTATGTCACAAAGCCAGGCGGTGCAGCAGTTGTGGGTGATATTTGGGGATATACTGAGGTGGGAAAGACGGGAACGACGGAGAAACTTGTGGGTGGTCAGTATACAGATCAGCGTCACTTTTCGAGCTTTGTTGGCTTTGCACCTGTCAAAAATCCGAGCTTTGTGATCTTTGTGGGAATGGATGAGCCTAAAGTTGGCTTTGTTCCAGGCAAAGGGCTAAATCATCGCGGATCGATCTGCTGCGCGCCAGTCTTTCGTGAAATAGGAAGTCGCTGCTTAGAGTATCTCGGGGTGCTACCCGATGATCCCGGAGGCTATCCAAAGAGCGATCCGCGCTTTAATCCAAAGACAGCCGATTGGTATAAAGAAACTGAAGAGATGAAGATTCTCTATGAACAATGGAACAGAAAGGCACATTAATGAAACTGAAAACCTTGCTTAAAGACCTTCCTGAGCTCCAACTCAAAGGATCAAAAGAGCTTGAGATTACTGGCATCACGTCAAATTCAAAGCTGGCAGGACCTGGCAATCTCTTTATCGCGAAAAAGGGGATGCGCTCCGATGGCTCGCAGTTTATTCCTGAAGCCATCTCCAACGGTGCTCACGCCATCTTGACCGATATTTATGACCCGACGCTAAAGCAGATCACCCAGCTCCTCTGCTCCAACGTGGCCAAGATCGAGGGAAAAGTGGCCTCTCACTATTACCAGCAGCCATCGCGCAAGCTTTTTATGGTTGGGATTACGGGGACCAATGGCAAGACGACCACAACCTTTGCCATTAAGCACCTCTTTGATGCTAGCGAGCTTCCTTGTGGCTTGATCGGCACGATTGAGTATGTCGTGGGAGCAAGGCGCTACACAGCCAGCCGTACGACACCAGACGTTTGTGCCAATCACAAGCTCCTGTGTGAAATGTATACTTCTGGTTGCAAAGCCTGTGTGATGGAGGTGACATCGCATGCGCTTGATCAGGGACGAGTAGATGAGGTAAACATCGATGTGGCTGTCTTTACCAATTTGACCCATGAGCATCTAGACTACCACCACAACATGGATGAGTACTTTAAAGCAAAAGTAAAGCTCTTTTCACGCTTAAAGAGCCACAATGTGGCGCTTTTGAATGCTGATGATCCATGGGCCATGAAAGTAAAGGGCCAAACTCCTGCTGGCATCCTTACCTTTGGCATTCAAAACGAGGCCGATATCGTTGCCAAAAATATTGTCTTTAACCCATCTGGAACGAGTTTTCTCGTGGCCTATAAAGGCCAAGAAGTGAACTTTCATTGGCCGCTTGTTGGTCGCTTCAATGTCTACAATGCGCTCTCTTGCATAGGTGTGGGGCTTGTAAAAGGCTTAAGTCTCGAAATGATTGCCTCGCGTCTTGCCACCTTCCAATCAGCGCCTGGTAGACTCGAAGCGGTGCCAAACCCACTTGGCCTGCAGGTCTACGTCGATTACGCCCATAAACCTGATGCCCTAAAAAATGTACTTGAAACTTTGAGAGAGCTTGCTCGCGCTCGCATCATCACCGTCTTTGGCTGTGGCGGCGATCGCGACCGCGAAAAAAGACCCTTAATGGCCAAGGTATCAGAAGAGCTTTCAGATCTCAGCATAGTCACAAGCGACAACCCAAGAAGCGAAGATCCCTTAATGATCATTCAGGAGATAGTGACGGGCTTTAGACAATTGAAGGGGCATCTGATTGAAGTAGACCGCAAAAAGGCAATACAGTTGGCGATCGATCACGCTCAAGCTAACGATATTGTTTTGATCGCAGGCAAAGGCCATGAAGCCCAGCAGATCTTTGCCTCGCAAACGATCGATTTTGATGACAAACTTGTGGCAGCAAGCTGTCTTGAGCTTTTGGCAAAATCAAGAAAGGGATAACTATGGCGCGACTTTTTGCTCTTTTTTTTCTCCTGATTTTTTCCTCCTGTGCCCGCAGTCCAAAGGGTGATCGCTACACAAAAGTGGCCATAAAACCCACTGAGAAGCCCATCGTGGTGCTTGATCCTGGCCATGGCGGATCAAACGCTGGCACGAAAATGGCGATTAAACCCTATACCGCCGAAAAGACCTTGGCCCTTTCTACTGCAACAAAAGTGAAGGACCTCCTTGAGCAGTGGGGCTACACAGTGCGTCTTACAAGATCCAAGGATGTTTTTGTGCCCCTTGCAAGGCGCGTGGAGCTGGCAAAAGCCTATCGCGGATCGCTCTTTGTCAGCCTGCACTTCAACCACGCCCCCAACAAGCTGGCAAATGGCATCGAAATTTTTTATTACGAAAAGTCAAAGTTTGCCAAAAGTTCCAAGAGCCTCGCCCAAGAGATCTTAAAAAGTGTGGTCTCCAACACCAAAGCCGCCTCGCGGGGCGTGCAGCCCGGAGACTTTCACGTAATTCGCGAAAACACAACCATGCCCGCTGTCCTCGTAGAGGGCGGCTTTTTCTCCAACGCCGAAGAGGCCAAAAAGCTCTCCTCCCCCAAATACTGCAACAGCCTAGCCTTTGCCATCGCCAAAGGCATCGACGACTACATAAGAAAGTGATGAACGCTGAATGATGAACGAATTCGTTCATCTCTTCCTCTTATGTCCTTCCTGCAATGCCCGTGCTATGTGTGAAATAGCGGCTCAAGCGATTCATTGAAGGTCATTACGTGAAATGGGCCGGATTCTGCGATCCGGTGCCAGCACCCGCAGTAATCATTGTTGACCCAGCAATTACAGCTGATGGTGTAACACAATTTAACACGATTCAAGCTGCTTAGTTAATCAGTGAACGAAAAAGAGATCATCCAAAGTGATGATACGATCAAAATAGCCTAAGTTGTGTAATGCCTCACTTGCACCGCTTGCGCTAATAAGCACTTTTTCGATGGTCTGGCTCTTCACATCAGAAAGAAGTTGCAATTTCTTTTCAAATTCTTCAATTACTTCAGGCCCAGTTTTTGCAATCGTGTACTTGATTTCGCAGACTGTTAACACATGATCTGCCCGATCAAAAATCAAATCGATCTGAAATCCTGGTTGCTCTTTGATGGTTGCTCGATTAAAGAATGTCCCGCTCTTGTAGCGTACTGCAGAAAACCCAATGATCCTCGCAATAAGCTGGCTATTTTTTCGACAAAAGCGTTCAAATGAGAAGCCGAGCCATTTCTGATAGGACTCTTTGTTGAGAGCATGAAGCGGGGCGCGGTTGTAATCCCCTTGTTGGATACGCTCAGCATATGGAGCTATGAATTTAAAATAAAATCTTAAATAGCTATCTGCAATACAGTATCGAACCAGATTGCTTTTGCTTTCTACTTGATAGGGTATATACTTTTCAACAAAGCCACAGAGCTCTAGGTCATTGAGCACGCTGGTTAATGTGCCTCCGCCTTTTATTTGCAGCTGTTTCTCAATATCTTTCTTTGTTGCAAATTTTACCTGACTCAGGAAATCGATGATTTCCTCATAATGCACATTGGATGCAAAGCTACTGATGAAAATCCGTTTTTTTTCTTTGCTGAAGTAGCTATCTTTTTTAAAACTCTCCTCGCAAACGCCTATCTGAATTGAAGAGTGTTTTTTTAAGCGCTTAAGATACTCGGGTATTCCTCCAATTGTGAGGTAGGCCTCCATGACTTCGCGGTTGGATCGGTTTCCTAAGAAATTTTGCGTCTCATTAAGAGAAAATTCCTGCAGGTGTATTTCATAGATTGAGCGATTATAGAGCGCCTTTGAATGAACAACTTGGTTTAGCATGAATGAAGGTGACGATCCGCACAAAATAAGCAGCAGCTTGTGATTATGTCTTAGACTATTGTCCCACACATATTTAAGATCAGAGATCAACTCATTTTTGTATTCGGCTAGCCACTGCAATTCTTCCAAGTAGAGCGTCCACTCCCCTTGAGAAATCTTGTTGGCTATAAAGTCAAATAACTCTAACCACGTAACAAACTGCATACGAACGATATTGGGATCATTGAATGCCTTAGAAAGCTGGTAGAGGACGCGATGCATCTGTGACTTTGTGTTCCCATCTTCTACCCCTTCAAGTTTGAGAAGATTGCGCGTGTTGAGAGCGTGCTCGATCAATTCGGTTTTCCCGATGCGCCGACGCCCATAAACAATAAGTATAGAGGCTTCAGGAGCAGTAGCTGCCCGACTGATGGTTTGCATCTCATCTTGTCGCCCTACAAACATCTCTTCCATAAGTGCTCGCTCCTTATTTTGGCCACATACACCATAATTTTGCCATATCTGGCCATAATTGCTCAAGAATTTATGGCCAGATAGGCAGAAAATTGAGCATATCTGGCCAGATTCGCTCATTGGATGTAAGACCTTCTGTAAGGAATATGGGCAGAATTAGGACAATTTATTATGAAAAGTCAAAGTTTGCCAAAAGTTCCAAAAGCCTTGCCCAAGAGATCTTAAAAAGTGTGGTCTCGAACACCAAAGCCGCCGCTCGCGGCGTGCAGCCCGGAGATTTTCACGTGATCCGCGAAAACACCACCATGCCCGCTGTCCTCGTAGAGGGCGGCTTTTTCTCCAACGCCGAAGAGGCCAAAAAGCTCTCCTCCCCCAAATACTGCAACAGCCTAGCCTTCGCCATCGCCAAAGGCATCGACGACTACATGCATTTAGATGGTGGGAGTCTGATCAGGCATGAAATTGATGATGAAAACCCCACTCCTGTACTTCTTTTTACTAGCTTGAGGTACGAGCTATCCATGGTGCTATCTTCCTCTCTAAAATCTAAAGTTTGCTTTCGTTTTAACATGAAAAATTGAAATCTTCATTTATTTTTTTCATGTTAAATGAAAAGCTATCAATGAAGAACGAATGAGTTCAGCACTTATCGTTCATCACTTCCTCTTAGCTCCAGTTGGTGTGCAGGAATTCGCCGCGGGGGCGGTCGAGGCGCTCGTAGGTGTGGGCGCCGAAGTAGTCGCGTTGGGCCTGCAGCAGATTGGCTGGGAGTCGTTTGCTGCGAAAGCCGTCATAAAAGGAGAGTGCGGTGGCAAAGCAGGGGGTGGGGATGCCGCACTCGGCAGCTGTGGCTACTACTTTTCTCCAGCCAGCTTCTGCTTTTTTTAGGGCCTGCACAAAGTAGGGTGCTAGGAGGAGAGAATGGAGGTCTGGGTCTTGTTCGAAAGCTTCCTTAATTTTGCCTAAAAAGGCAGAGCGGATGATGCAGCCGCCGCGCCACATGAGGGCGATCGCACCAAAGTTGAGCTTCCATTTGTACTCTACAGCAGCCTGTCGCATGAGCAAAAAGCCCTGGGCGTAGCTGACAATTTTGGAGGCGTAGAGTGCCTGCTCAAGGGCATCGCTGAACTCATGACCCTTTTGAGAAATAGGCTTGGTTTCGTCGCCGAGTACTTGACTTGCCTCTTGGCGCTCTTCGTACATCGAGCTCAAGAAACGGGAAAAAACGGCTTCACCGATTAAGGTGAGTGGCATGCCCATGTTTAGGGCATCGATGGCGGTCCATTTGCCTGTCCCTTTTTGTCCGGCGACGTCTAAAATTTTATCGACGAGCGGCTGATTATCGCCATCAAGGACAGTAAAGATTTTGCTCGTGATTTCGATCAGGTAGCTGTCTAAAACGCCTTTGTTCCAACGGGTGAAGATATCAGCCATCTCGCGCGCTGAGAGGTTGAGGCCGCGCTTCATCAAGTCATAGGCTTCGCAGATAAGCTGCATGTCGCCATATTCGATGCCGTTATGGACCATCTTGACGTAGTGTCCTGCGCCATCTTCGCCCACCCAGTCGCAGCAGGGCTCATTGCCGACTTTGGCGCTGATCGCTTGAAAGATCGGTTTTACGGCAGGCCACGCCTCGATCTGACCTCCCGGCATAATGGAGGGACCATGGCGTGCGCCCTCTTCGCCACCGGAAATACCAACCCCTAAAAAGTTAATGCCCTTGGCTTTAAGCTCTTTCGAGCGGCGATTGGTGTCAAAGAAGTTGGAATTTCCTCCGTCGATGATGATATCGCCAGGTTCAAGATAGGCTAGGCATTGATTGATGAGATCATCGACAGCATTTCCCGCCTTCACCATGAACATCACGCGTCGTGGTCGCTTGAGCGTCTGGAAAAATTCCTTTATGCTGTGGGTGCCAACGATCTTTTTGCCCTCTGCTGGCCCTTTGATAAAGTCATCAACTACGGAGGTGGTGCGGTTGAATACGGCCACAGTAAAGCCGTGATCGGCCATATTTAAGACGAGGTTTTGGCCCATGACGGCAAGGCCTATTAAGCCCAAATCAGCTTGCAGTTGCATTCTCGGATCTCCTTAAAGTAGACAACAAAAATACCTGAAGATGGGCGAAATCGCAATGGCAAACATAATTGTATAAAAATAAATTGAATTTGGTAGTATAAAGAGGGAAGTACCCAGGAGGTCGATTATGAAGATCGAGAGACGTCCAACAGAAGATGATTCTCAAAAACCTGAAGATGTGAAGAAAGCAAAGACACAGCCGGCCAAGGAAAGTCTCTCTGGAAAAGAGATTAAGCGTACGTTCACTAAAGACAAACTTTCAAACATCTTCGATAAATTTAAAAAAGAGTCGTAAACTGGTCGCGTAAAAGACAGATCTCTTCGTGAAGCTTTTGAGCGATTTGTTGCTGGAGAGCCTTTCCTTCAAGATCGGGAAAATGCTCGAGTAAAAGTGGCTTTCCAAATATGCAGGCGGTTCTTGCAGAAAAGAGCGAAGGATACTTGTTCTTTTTAGGCCAAGCCTCATGTGTTCCATGGATATAGGCAGGGATAATGGGGCATTTGGCGCGCGTGGCCAGCATGCCTATGCCCTGTTTAAAGGGGCCTATCTCTCCATCTTCGCTTCTGGTGCCTTCTGGGAAGATAAGTATCTTCTTTCCCTCTTGAATAAGCTTACAGGCAAGCTTTAATGAGTTTAGATCAGACGCGCCGCCAAGTGGATGAGCATTGAGATTGCTAATGAGCGGCTCTAATAACGGGACTTCAAAGAGTGTTTTTCTCGCCAAGAAATGGATAGGCTCCGGCCAGGAGGCGGCAATCAGCGGTGGGTCCAAAAAGGAGGCGTGATTTGCCGCGATGATGGCGCCTTGAGGACAAAATGCTCCCTCTTGGAGAATGCTTTTGTGTCTGTAGGCAAGCTTGAAGAGCCCTTTAAGGAAGTTTCTTGTAAAAGTATAAAAGATCATGATGTCGTCAAGGGTTTCATTTCAAAGCGCTCTTTGAGCACTACTATCTGGTTGACGACCTCTTCTGGGGTGAGGTTGGATGTGTCGATGATCGTGGCATTTTCTGCAGGTTTCATGGGTGAAAGATCGCGGCTTGCATCGTACTTGTCGCGCTTGATAATGTCTTCGAGCACACTTTCTAGGGTCTGACTCGCGGCTGCATTGGGATCTTTGACCAAAAGTTCTTTGTAGCGCCGTTCGGCCCGCACGCGTGCGTCTGCATCGAGATAGACCTTCACTTCGGCATAGGGAAAAACGCCAGTTCCCATATCGCGTCCTTCAACAACAGCATTTATCCCTTTGACAAGTTCTCGTTGTGTGGTCACGAGCTTATCGCGTACCGCTTTGATGGCGGAGATCTTCGAGACAAGGAGTGTTACCTCTCTTGAGCGTATTTTATTGGTCACATTTTCATCGCCAAGGTAAAAGCTCTTTTCGCCGAGATGGCGCTTGATCGTGACTGGGTACTTATCGAGAAAGGCTTGCAAAGCGACTGGGTCGTCGGGAGTAATGCCATACTTTATGATGCCATAGGTGATGGATCGGTACATGGCACCAGTGTCAAAATAGGTAAAGCCGAGCTCTTCAGCCAGCTGACGGGCAACTGTTGTTTTTCCTGTACCTGCTGGTCCATCGATGGTGATAATCATAGAAGTCCTTTACATTGTAGCCAAAAGTAGAGAAGCGGTGTCGTAAAAATCATCGAGTCGACAACATCGAGCATGCCCCCAAAGCCAGGAAGAGTGCTTGAATCTTTCACCTGGGCGTCGCGCTTTAAGAGCGATTCTGCCAAGTCCCCAATTTGCGAGATGATGCCGATAGAGAGGCCAAGTAGGATCGCTTCCAGCCAGCTAAAGGAAGTTCCATAAGGCAAGCCGAGCTTGTCCCAGGTATAAAAGAAGGCCAGGCTTGATGCAATCGCTCCAAAAAGACCGGCTATAGCGCCCTCTCTGGTCTTTTTCGGCGAAAGCATCGGTGCAAGTGGATGGCTTCCTAAAAGTTTGCCTGCGATATAGGCTGCTGTGTCAGTAATTTTTGTCGTGACAAGCAGGTAGATGATCCATGCAGAAGTTTGCATGAAGTTGATGTCGAGCAAAAAGCCTAAAGGAATGGTGATGTAAATTAGCCCGAAGAGGGTGCACGCCAAGTTTGTTATGGCCTGTTCTGCTCGAGAAAAATGGCAAATAAAGGCCAAAGCCAGCACCACGAAGAGAAATGGGATTACAAGGGATGTATCTGGCAAAAAGAAGTGCAGGACGATGTAGAGGCCAGAGGCTATCGTGGCAACCATTTTCAAGGGTTGTACGCCCTTCGTTTGGCTCAAGGTAAAGTATTCCCACAGGGCGCATCCTTGAGCAAAGGCCAAGGCGGCGACAAAGAGGTACTGAAAGGGGGGTACATGCGAGCTGAAAATAAAGAGAGCCAAAAAGGCGATGCCCAAAAAGCTCATCAAAAAGCGCTGCTGAAAATTATTGAGTCTTGCCAACATGCTCCACTTCTCAATAGATGGCGCTCGCTGCCTGAAGGGGAGGGGCGGTATCAGTAGTGGTACGCCCTCCAAGGCGACGTTCGCGTGTTTGATAATCACACACTGCTTGTAAAAGATGCTTCGGCGTAAAATCGGGCCAGGCTACGTTATCGACATATACTTCTGAGTAGGAGCTTTGCCAAAGTAAAAAGTTGCTCAAGCGCTTCTCTCCACTCGTGCGGATCACAAGGTCTGGATCGGGCCAGAGTCGAGTGTCAAGGTGTGCTGAGATTGTCTCTTCTGAAATATCTTCAGGTGTCATTTTGTTGGAAATCATGCGGCAAATCGCGCGCACAATTTCATCTCGCCCGCCATAGTTGATTGCCAGTACCAGATCAAAGCCACTACATTTGCAGGTGCGCTCGATCGTTTGCTCGATTGCAGCCTTTAGCGACTCAGGCAGGGTGTCAAGCCGGCCTATGACACTCAAGCGGATATTGTACTCGATGAGCTTTTCTTGGTAGGAGAGTAAGTACTCCTGAATGATCTTCATGAGATAGTCGATCTCTTTGGTAGGTCTCTTCCAGTTTTCAGTGGAAAAGGCGTAGAGGCTAAGCACCTTAATGCCAAGCTCTTTTGCCGCGCGCACGATGCGCACCACGCTATCGGCCCCGGCTAGGTGTCCCTTTTCAGCAGGCAGGAGGTTGTTCTTGGCCCAGCGGCGGTTGCCATCGGGAATAATGGCGATATGGCAGGGAACCTTGGCTTTGTCGACCAGCTTCTGTTCGTCATCAGTATAAAATATTTCTTGGTTCAAAACCAAATTATCCATGCAACATAATCCAAAATTTACATGTATTATATAACATTATTGCTTTGGCCGTCTAGTGTCTAATTGCAAGAATTCATAGACAAAAAACGAGAGATTTTTCGCCAGATCTCTCGAGCGCAGCGCAGCCCAGATTTCGACATACCCAATCGGGTAGGCGAAATCTGGGCTCGAGAGAGTTGACGAAAAAGATCCGTTTTTTGTCTATGAATTCTTGCAATTAGACACTAATTTTCTGATATGCGAAGCACATCCATAAAGGCCGATTGGGGAATATTGACCTTGCCAATCTCCTTCATGCGCTTTTTACCCTCTTTTTGCTTCTCCCAAAGCTTCTTTTTGCGCGTGATGTCGCCGCCATAGCATTTGGCGGTGACGTTTTTGGTGATGGCGCGAATTGTTTCGCGAGCGACAATTTTGCCCCCGATAGCGGCTTGAATCGGCACGCGAAAGAGCTGCTGGGGGATTACTTCGGCAAGTTTTGCGCAAAGCGCTCTTCCGCGGCTTTCCGCTTTTGAGCGATGGATTAGGCAAGAAAAGGCATCGACAGGCTCTTCATTCACCCGGATTTCGAGCTTGATGATGTCGCCATCCTCGTAGCCATCAAATTCGTAGTCAAAGGAGGCATATCCCTTGCTGACCGACTTGAGACGGTCGGCAAAATCGGTGACGATTTCATTGAGCGGCAGTCGATAGGTCAATAACAAACGTTTTGCATCGAGCGTTTCCATTTTAAGGCAGGTGCCGCGCTTTTCCATGGATAAGTTCATCACGGCCCCAAGGTAGTCGCTTGGGACGATGATATGCGACTTGACATAGGGCTCTTCAACCCAGGCGATGTGGGCAGGATCAGGGTAGTGGGCGGGGTTATCGACCTCTTTTACGCTATTGTCGTTGAGCATGAAGCGATAGATTACGCTTGGAGAGGTGGTGATGATGTCGAGGTTAAATTCGCGGCTGATGCGCTCGACCACAATTTCGAGGTGCAAAAGGCCCAAAAAGCCGCAGCGAAAGCCAAAACCTAAGGCGGTGCTACTCTCCTGTTCGATGTGCAGGCCTGAATCGTTGAGCTGCAGCTTGGCTAGTGCATCGCGCAGCGTCTCAAAATCTGCTGAGTCCATGGGGTAGATACCGGCA
>Ga0187893_10006028_pt1 | contig 21100 bp, 18 predicted proteins | sample MA1701074metaG_FD_139574 | JGI IMG/M metagenome (GOLD analysis project Ga0187893, IMG submission 139574) | White microbial mat communities from a basaltic lava cave in the Kipuka Kanohina Cave System on the Island of Hawaii, USA - MA170107-4 metaG ...
ATCCAGCTGCAGAACGAGTTCGGCCTCGCCTATATGTTCATCACCCATGACCTGGCGACGGTACGCGCAATCGCTGACGAGGTCGTCGTCATGCTTCGCGGTGAAGTCGTTAGGAAGGGAGAGAAGGAAACCGTTCTGCGGCCACCATATGATCCTTACACCGAGCTCCTGTTGTCGTCGGTTCCAGAGATGAACCCGGACTGGCTGACGACGATCCTCGAACGGAGAGCCTCTTCTGCTACGTCACGGGCGGGCCGGGCATGAATGCGCTCTCCCGGAACACGATAGAACTGCATTAATCTGACTGCGCGGAACCGAGTTGAAGCGTTGCGGATAGGTCTCCGGCCTGATATTGCGAAACGGAGGCGTTAGTCAGTGAATTCTCATAGGAATCTGTTCAAGTCTTGCGAGCTTCCAGCGGCGTCGCACTTGCTGACTGGCGAAACACGCCCCGGCGATCCAAAACACAAACGTCGATCGACGACTAGGCGCACGCGGCTCAAGATGCGGCTGCGCTGCCGATCCATGTGCTCGATGAGAAGTTGCCGAGATCCAGGACATGCTCGGGGAATGTGCAGCGGACCTTGAAACTAACCGTGTAGCCCATGGCCGAGCGCCTTCATGGACGCTTCCTGGAAGGCCTCGCCCTGCGTCGGATGGGCATGGATCGTCGCAGCGATATCCTCGAGCCGGGCCCCCATCTCGAGGGCAAGACAGAAACTCGCCGACAGCTCCGACACACCCCTCCCCACGGCCTGAATACCGAGCACCTCATGGGTGCCGGCGCGCGCGGTCACGCGGATGAAGCCCGTCTCGGCTTCCATGGTCATGGCGCGGCCGTTGGCGGCGAAAGGAAAGACGCCTGTGACGATCTTCTGTCCCCGCCCGCGCACCTCCTCCGGTGTCGGGCCGACGCTCACGATTTCAGGGTCTGTGAAGCAGACGGCGGGGATCGCGACCTTGTCGAAGGCTCGCTTCTTGCCGGCGATGATGTCAGCGACGAGCTCGCCCTGCGCCATCGCCCGGTGCGCCAGCATGGGTTCGCCTGTGACGTCCCCAATCGCCCATACGTTGCGCATGGATGTGCGGCACATCTCATCGATCGCGATGGCGCGACCGTTCATACTGAGGTCGAGCGTTTCGAGGCCCGAGCCCGATGTGCGAGGGCGGCGCCCGACGGTGACGAGGATCTTCTCGGCCGCGACCTTCAACCTGTCACCGGTGCTCGGCTTAATACTAAGCGCGCCCTCGGCAGGATCGATGCCAAGCGCTTCGGTCTTCGTGTGAACGGCGATTCCGAGCTCGGTCGCCCTTGCGGTCACGGGACGAGTCAGCTCCGCATCGTACTGGGGAAGCAAACGATCGGCCGCCTCGACCACGGTCACGGTAGCGCCGAGCTTACGGTAGGCCATGCCGAGCTCGAGTCCGATGTATCCGCCGCCGACAACGGCAAGATCGCGCGGCACCTCGCTCAGAGAGAGTGCCTCCGTCGATGATATAACGCTTTCACCAAAGGGCAAGGTCGGCAGCTCCAAAGGCTCGGATCCCATAGCGATCACCACGTGCTCGGCCGTAATGACCCTGCGCCCGGAGGCCGTGTCGACGAGGCACGTCTTGCCGTCGCGCAGTATGCCCAGACCCTCGATGACCGTCACCTTGGCCCGGCGCAGGAGACCGGCGACGCCGTCGCTGAGCCGTGCGATGATCTTGTCCTTCCAGGCTGCAGTCTGGCTCAAATCGATGGATGGGTTCGAGACCTTGACGCCGAGCGCGGAGCCATTCGCGAAGTGTTTGGCTCTTTCGAACTCGTCAGCAACGTGAATCAGCGCTTTGGACGGAATGCAGCCGACATTGAGGCAGGTACCGCCCAAACGCTCGGGCGCGACGAGAACCGTGTCGAGCCCCAGCTGGCCCGCGCGAATTGCGCAAACATATCCACCCGGACCACCGCCGAGCACGAGCACTTTGCAGGACATCGGCTCCATCTAGCAGACCTCCATGAACATCTTCGCCGGCACCTCCAGGAGCGACCTGACCCGCTGGATGAACTGCGCGGCATCCCATCCGTCGATGACGCGATGATCAAACGAGGATGACAAGTTCATGATCTTGCGTGGTTCGAAGGTGGATCCGCGCCAGACCGGACGCACGGAAATCTTGTTGATGCCAACTATGGAGACTTCCGGCGAGTTGATAACCGGCGTTGTCGCGAGCCCACCGAGCGCACCAAGGCTCGTGATCGTGATGGTGGAGCCGCTGAGTTCCTCGCGCTTAATCGTTCCGGCGCGCGCGGCCTCCGCGAGCCGCCCAACCTCGCGCGCGCAGTCCCAGATCGAAAGCACCTCGACGTGACGCACGACCGGCACCATTAGGCCGTTTGGCGTCTGCGTCGCGATGCCGATGTGGACACCGCCATAGCGGTGGACGACCTCGGCCGCGTCTTCGAAGTGCGCGTTCATCTGTGGGAACTCCGCGAGCGCAACGACGAGCGCCCGCATCATGAACGGCAGGACGTTGAGCTTCGGCCGGCCCGCGCGCTTCTCCGCATTCAAGTCCGTCCTAAGCGCCTCGAGGTCGGTGACGTCGACCTCCTCGATATAGGAGAAGTGCGGGATGCGGCGCTTGGTATCCTGCATCCGTTCCGCGATCTTGCGCCGGAGCCCCAGGAGCTTGACCTGCTCGATCTTGTCGTTCACGACGGGCGTTCGCCGCGGACCGAGGGTGACGAAGGCGTCTAGATCCTCGTATCGGATTCGCCCCGCTGGGCCGCTGCCGCGCACGAATCTCAAGTTGATGCCAAGCTCGCGCGCCCGGTCGCGTACCGCAGGAGACGCGAGCGGCCGATATTCTGTGGCACGTGCCGGGATCACTGGAGCTGCCGGGCGAGCGACCGACTGCGCAACAAGCAACGCCGCTGCGGAAACGGCGGGCTCCGAAGGGTCCGTGCGCTCGACATGGATTGGTTGCACGGCGGCGGACTCAGACGCGGACGCAGGCACGTGCGTAGTCTCCTCGCGCGCGGCCTCGACGGCGTCGACCTCGAGCTTGAAGATTTGCGAGCCGATAGCAACTGTCTTGCCAACCTCGATGCCAACCCACAGCACCTTCCCCATGACGGGCGAAGGGATCTCCACTGTCGCTTTGTCGGTCATGACGGCAGCCAGCGCCTGATCCTCGCGCACGGTGTCGCCGACCTTGACGTGCACCTCGACGATCTCAGCCTCGGCGATGCCCTCGCCTACGTCGGGAAGCTTGATCACGCGCTCCGCCATCTCAAGCCTCCATCACGTGGCTCAAGGCCTCGCCCACGCGATCAGGGCCGGGGAAGTACTGCCATTCCTGGGCATGCGGATAGGGTGTGTCCCAGCCGGTCACCCGCTCGATCGGAGCCTCGAGATGGTAGAAACAGGCCTCCTGCACGTGCGCCGAGAGTTCTGCGCCGAAACCGCTCGTGCGCGTCGCCTCATGAACGACGAGGCAGCGTCGCGTCCTTTTCACCGATGCTTCGATCGCTTCCGCATCGAGCGGCACGAGCGTGCGTAGGTCGATTATCTCGGCGTCGATGCCCTTCTCCGCCGCAGCCGCTTCTGCCACGTGCACCATCGTTCCGTAGGCGAGCACCGTGACCGCCGATCCGGGACGCCGCACGACCGCCTTGCCGATGGGCACCGTGTAGTAACCCGCGGGGACCTCGCCGAGAGGGTGCTTGGCCCAGGGCACAATAGGCCGATCGTGGTGTCCGTCGAACGGGCCGTTGTAGAGTCGTTTCGGCTCGAGGAAGATCACGGGATCGTCGTCCTCGATCGCCGAAATCAGGAGGCCCTTCGCATCGCAGGGGTTCGACGGCACGATGGTCTTAAGGCCGCACACGTGCGTGAACAGCGCCTCGGGGCTCTGGGAGTGCGTCTGCGCCCCGAAGATTCCGCCGCCCGTCGGCATCCGCACTGTGATTGGTGCGGTGAAGTCGCCTGCCGATCGGAAGCGCATGCGCGCCGCTTCCGACACGATCTGGTCGTAGGCTGGGTACATGTAGTCGGCGAACTGGATCTCGACGCACGGACGCAGGCCGTAGGCGGCCATGCCGATTGCGGCGCCGACGATGCCCGTCTCGCTGATCGGCGTATCGAAGCAGCGCTGCCCGCCGTACTTCTGCTGCAGGCCCTTCGTGCAGCGGAACACCCCGCCGAAGTAGCCCACATCTTGGCCGAACACGACGACGTCGTCATTGCGCGCCATCATCACGTCTTGCGCATCGCGGATGGCCTCGATCATGGTCATGCGTGCCACGGTCAAAACCCCGCTTGCTGCCGCTGGCGGCGAAGCTGCGGCGGCATCTCCTTATAGACGTCCTCGAACATGTCGCGCGGCGACGCCTTCGGCGCCGTGTGCAGCGTGCCATAGCCCTCCGCCTCCCTCTGTGCCACGATCACCTCCGCCTCGATCTTCGCAACCGCCTGCGCGTGCCGCTCCTCAGACCAGACGCCGCGCAGGATGAGATGCGCTTTCAGCCTTTCAATAGGGTCACCGAGCGGCCAAGCACCACTCTCCTCCTTCGCTCGATATGCCGACGGATCGTCGGACGTGGAGTGGGCCGCGGCGCGATAGGTGACGTACTCGATGACGGTCGGCCCGAGATTGCGCCGTGCGCGCTCAGCGGCCCAGGACGCAACGGCGTGCACGGCAAGATAATCATTGCCGTCGACCCGCAAGGCCGAAATGCCGCAGCCGTGCCCGCGCGCCGCGAACGTGGCCGAGCCGCCCTTGGCGATCGCCTGGAATGTCGAGATCGCCCATTGGTTGTTGACGATATTGAGGATCACCGGTGCCCGATACGTCGAGGCGAATACCATCGCAGCATGGAAGTCCGATTCGGCCGTCGAGCCTTCGCCGATCCATGCGGCGGCGATCTTGCTATCGCCCTTTATCGCCGAGGCCATCGCCCAGCCGACGGCCTGGATGTACTGCGTGCTGAGATTGCCGGAGATCGAGAAGAACCCGTGCGCCTTCGAGCTGTAGAATACTGGCAGCTGCCGTCCCTTCATCGGGTCGCGGCTATTCGAATACACCTGGCACATCATGTCGACCATGGAATAGCCGGCCGAGATCAGGAGTCCTTGCTGCCGGTATGTCGGAAAGTTCATGTCGCCCGGCTGCAGCGCCTTCTGGAAGGCGCAGGCAATCGCCTCCTCGCCGGTGCATTGCATGTAAAACGACGCCTTGCCCTGGCGCTGCGCCAGTAGCATGCGGGCGTCGTAGGCTCTGACCCGCATCATGTTCTTGAGGCCAACCAGCAGCTCCGCGTCGCCGACCATCCCGGCCCAGGGCCCCACGGCCTCGCCCTTCCTGTCGAGCACACGAATAAGCGCGTAGGCGAGGTCGCGGATCTCCTCGGGCTTGCAATCGATGGGAGGCCGTCGGACAGAGCCTGGGTTGGGGACGGCAAAATCGCTGAAATCGGCCGCACATCCGGGCCGGGCCGGAGGCTCTGGGACGTAAAGGGAAAGCGGTGCATGGCTGACCATCGGATCACCGGCCTTTGAACGCGGGCTTCCGCTTCGCGACGAAGGCAGTCATGCCCTCCTTCTGATCCTCGGTGGCGAATAGCGCGTGGAACAGGCGGCGCTCGTAGAGCAGGCCCTCCGAGAGGCCGACTTCGAGAGCGCGGTCGACCGCCTCGCGGGCCATCATCACCGACGCCTTGCCATAGCCGGAGATCGTATGCGCTGCGGCCATCGCCTCGCTCATGAGCTTGTCGGCGGGGACCACGCGGGCGACGAGCCCGCAGCGCTCGGCCTCTGCGGCATCCATCATCCGCCCCGTGAGGATCAGATCCATCGCCTTGGCTTTGCCGATGAGCTTGGTCAGCCGCTGCGAGCCGCCCATGCCGGGGATCACGCCGAGTTTGATCTCGGGCTGCCCGAACTTCGCGGTTTCGGCTGCGATAATCATGTCGCACATCAATGCGAGCTCGCAGCCGCCGCCGAGCGCGTAGCCGGCGACCGCCGCGATCTTCGGCGTGCGAAGCCTCGCAAAGGCGTCCCAGCCGGCGAAGAAATCCTCCATGAACATGTCGATGAAGAGCTGGTGCTGCATCTCTTTAATGTCGGCACCGGCCGCGAAGGCCTTCTCGCTGCCGGTGATGACGAAGCAGCCAACGTTCGCATCCCGGTCCAACGGGCTGAGCTTTGTCGTCACCTCCCGCATCACCTCGGCATTCAGGGCGTTGAGTGCTTCGGGCCGATTCAGCCGGGCAACGACCACGCGGCCCTCGCGTTCGATCAAGACGCTCCCGGACATTAGTTCAATCCCTCCGCTCGAGCGCAGTCAGGTAGAGCAGGATCGCCGAGAAGTCGCGGCCTTTGCCGCTAGCACCGACGAAATCGTCGTAGAGCGATGTCGCGAGCGTCCCGAGCGGCGTGGCCGCGCCCGAGATCTTCGCCGCTTGCTGGGAGAGCAGCAGGTCCTTCAGCATCAGCTCGGCGGCGAAACCTGGCTTGTAATCGTCGTCGGCCGGCGTCTTCGGTCCCACGCGAGGCACTGGGCAGTAGGTATTGAGTGACCAGCAGGATCCGGACGAGGCCGAGGCGACATCAAAAAGCTTCTGCCGGTCGAGGCCGAGCTTGTCGGCGAGGGTGAACGCCTCACACACGCCGATCATGGAGATGCCAAGCAGCATGTTGTTGCAGATTTTCGCGGCCTGCCCCGCGCCGGCCGCGCCGCAGTGCACGGCCTTCTTGCCCATGTTCTGAAAGAACGGGCTAGCCGCGGTGAACGCCTCGGCGCTGCCACCCACCATGAAGGTCAGGGTTGCTGCCGCTGCACCTGCGACGCCGCCAGAGACGGGCGCATCGAGTGAAAGGAGCCCGGCCTCCTCCGCCATCTTGTGTGCGGCCCGTGCGCTCTCGACGTCGACCGTCGAGCAGTCGATATAGCAGGCGCTGGTCGAGCCGGCCGGAACGATCTCGCGGTACACCGAACGCACGATGTCGCCATTCGGCAGCATCGTAATGACCGCATCCTTGTCTGCTGCAGCTTCGGCGGCCGACTGAGCCATTACCATACCGCAAACATCGACCCGAGCGGTATCGTAGCCCGTAACGGTGTGGCCGGCCTTTGCCAGATTCGCCGCCATGGGCCGGCCCATGTTGCCGAGTCCAATAAAGCCTATCGTTGCCATGTTCCTGCTCCGTCAGAGTGCGAGCTCGTCAGCACCGAGCGGCGCCAGCATCGCTTCGACATCACTATCTCGCACGTCGTGGATGGTCCTGTGGGACCAACGTGGCGACCTATCCCTGTCGACCACCGCCGCGCGGATGCCTTCGATGAGATCGCCCTCCGTGAGCGCGCGAGATGTGAAGCGATACTCCGTGGCGAGCGCGTCGCCTACGCGGGTCATCGGCCGCGCCCGCCGGATCGCCGCCAACGTGCAGTGGAGCGAGAGGGGCGATCCGGTTGCCAGAGCCTTCTCGGCGGATCGCGCCCAATCACCGGCCTCCACCTCGAGGGCATGGAGAATATCCGCAAGCGTTTTTCTTCCGAAGATCCGGTCGACGGCCGGGCGATTGCTGTCGAGATGGGACGGCGAAGGATTCTTCGCATATCGAGAGATCACCCCGACGTCGCCTGTCTCAACGAGCGTTGCGGTCAGGGCTTCAATCTGACTCGATTCGACAAAGTGCGTGGCGAAACCGGCGGTGATCGCGTCGGCCGCCGTCATGCGCGCTCCCGTCAGACCGAGATACTCCCCAAGGTGACCAGGTGCGCGGGCAAGCAGAAACGTCCCGCCAACGTCTGGGATCAGGCCTATGGCACACTCGGGCATCGCCACCAGGGAGCGCTCGGTGACGATCCGGTGGGATCCGTGGCCCGCGAGTCCGACGCCACCGCCCATGACGGTGCGGTCGGTCAGTGCGACATAGGGCTTCGGATACGACGCGATCTGCGCATTGAGGCGATACTCGTGCTGGAAGAAGCAACGCGCCTCCTCGAACCGTCCCGCACGGCCCGCCTCGTAGAGGCGCATGATATCGCCGCCGGCACAGAACGCGCGGTCGCCTGCACCGTCGATGAGGACCAGCTTGACCCGCGGATCCTGCTCCCAGCTCGCGAGTGCCCCGCTGATCCGGTTCACCATGTAGAGGGTGAGCGCGTTGAGCGCTTTCGGGCGGTTGAGCATAATGCGTCCGACGTGTCCCTCGACGCGCGTGATCACATCGTCCATCAGGCGATCTCAGCGATCAGGGCGCGCGAGATGATAACGCGCATGATCTCGTTCGTGCCTTCGAGGATCTGATGTACCCGCAGGTCGCGGACGAGCTTTTCGATCCCGTACTCCGAGAGGTAACCGTAGCCGCCGAAAAGCTGCAGCGCCTCGTTGGCGACATTGAAGCCCGCATCCGTCACAAACCGTTTCGCCATCGCGATGCGACAGGTCTTGTCCGGAAGATCCCGGTCGTATGCCTCGGCTGTTGCGTAGAGAAAGATGCGCGCCGCCTCGAGCTCGGTCGCCATATCGGCGAGGCGGAACTGCAGGGCCTGGAACTCCGTCAGGCTCCGCCCGAACGCCTTCCGCTCAGTCATGTAGCGTAGAGCCCTTTCGAATGCGACCTGCGCGCCCCCGAGCGAGCACGCAGCGATATTCAGCCGTCCGCCGTCGAGCCCCGCCATGGCCATGCGGAAGCCCATCCCCTCGGTCCCGAGCCGGTTGCGGACCGGGACGCGCGCATTGTCAAAGATCACGGCGCGGGTCGGCTGCGCATTCCAGCCCATCTTCTTTTCGTTAGCTCCGAAACCGAGACCGGGCGTGCCGCCCTCGACAACGAGCGCGGAGATACCGTTGGGCCCGTCCTCGCCGGTGCGCACCATGACGATATAGAAGCCGTCCTCGTTGCCCGCGCCGGAGATGAACTGCTTCTGGCCGTTGAGGACATAGTAATCAGCGTCTCGCACCGCGCGGGTCTTAAGCGCCGCCGCATCGGAGCCGGCGCCCGGCTCGGTGAGGCAATAGCTCGCCAGCCTTTGCATGCTGACGAGCGAGGGAAGCCAGCGACTTTGCTGCTCGTCGTTGCCAAACGCGCTTACCATCCATGCGCACATGTTGTGGATCGAGATGTAGGCGGAGATCGCCGGGCAGCCTTCGGCGAGGGCTTCGAAGAGGAGAACAGCGGCAAGCCGGGAGAGGCCGGTCCCGCCGTGGTCCCCTGGCACGTAGACGCCCCCCATCCCGAGTCCGGCGGCGGCCCGCAAGACATCGACCGGAAAGTGCTTGGCTTGGTCCCATTCGACCGCATGCGGAGCGAGCCGCTCTCGCGCAAACTCGCGCGCCATGTCGTGGATCGCGACATCCTCCTCTGTCAGCGCAAAAGGCATTTCGAGCCCCGTATCGGCTCCAGAAAGGGGCGCGCCTCGCACCTTGGCGAGGCGCGCCAGTTGCCGCCTAGGGAGGCTGGAGGCGGTTTGCGGGAAAGGAGGAGCATGGACACAGGGGCTGTGGTAGAGCTCGTCGCTGGCCATTACTTCATCGTTGGAATCACGAACTCAGCGCCGTCCTTGATGCCCGACGGCCAACGAGAGGTGACAGTCTTCGTCTTCGTGTAGAATCGGAATGCGTCTGGGCCGTGCTGGTTCAAGTCGCCGAAACTCGATCGCTTCCAGCCGCCGAAGGTGTAGTAGGCGAGCGGGACCGGGATCGGCACGTTGACGCCGACCATGCCGACGTTGACCTTCGAGGCGAAGTCGCGCGCCGCGTCGCCGTCGCGGGTGAAGATGGCAACCCCGTTGCCATACTCGTGGTCGTTTGCAAGCTTCAGGCCTTCGCTGTAGTCCTTCGCACGCACCACCGAGATCACGGGGCCGAAGATCTCCTCTTTGTAGATCCGCATGCTCGGCTTCACCTCGTCGAATAGGCAGGCGCCCATGTAGAAGCCGCCCTCGTATCCCTGGATCTTGAAGCCACGGCCGTCGACAACGAGCTTCGCGCCTTCCTTCACGCCGAGATCGACGTAGCCCTTCACCTTCTCAAGGTGCGCCTTGGTCACGAGCGGGCCGAAGTCGGCCTGCTCATCCGTGGATGGCCCGACCTTCAGTGCCTCGACGCGAGGAGCAAGTTTCTTGAGGAGCCTGTCTGCCGTGGACTGACCGACCGGGACTGCGACGGAGATCGCCATGCAGCGCTCGCCGGCGGCGCCGTAGCCCGCGCCTATGAGCGCGTCGACCGCCTGATCCATGTCGGCGTCAGGCATGATGATCATGTGGTTCTTGGCGCCGCCGAAGGACTGCACGCGCTTTCCGGCAGCGCACCCGCGCGTGTAGATGTACTCGGCGACCGGGGTCGAGCCGACGAAGCCGATGGCCGAGATGTCCGGGTCGTCCAGAATGGCATCGACCGCCTCTTTGTCACCGTTGACGACGTTGAGGACACCCGGCGGCAAGCCCGCCTCCAGCAGCAGCTCCGCCAGCATCAGGGGCACGGATGGATCGCGCTCCGACGGCTTCAGGATGAACGCGTTACCGCTGGCGAGCGCGGGACCGAACTTCCACATTGGGATCATGGCCGGGAAATTGAAAGGCGTAATGCCGGCGACGACGCCCAAGGGCTGGCGCATCGAATAGATGTCTAAGCCTGGACCGGCGCCCTCCGTGAACTCGCCCTTCATCAGTTGCGGCACCCCGAGGCAGACCTCGATCACCTCGATGCCCCGCTGTATGTCGCCCTTGGCGTCGGGGATCGTCTTTCCGTGCTCGCGAGCGAGCATGAGGGCGAGCTCGTCGTTGTGCATAGCGACGAGCTCTATGAACCTTCTCAGCACACGGGCCCGGCGCTGCGGATTGGCCGCGGCCCAAGCAGGTTGTGCGGCCTTAGCGGTCTCGACGGCGGCCTGCACCTCGGTTTTGGACGCGAGCGCAACTCGGCCCTTCACCTCACCCGTCATAGGCCAGCAGACGTCCAAGTGGCGACCGCTCGTGACGCTCACGCGCTTGCCACCAATGAGGTGAGGGATCAGGTTCACCACGGGAGTTCCCTTTGTTGAAATGGTTGCGGAGCTAGCGGCCAACCGGTAGGGACGCCTTCAATCTCGTGCACAGGACCAGCATCGATGCAGACAACCTCGGTGGTGCCTATGAAGCCCTTGAAACGGTGCACGAGGATTTCTGCTGAAAGACTACCTCGCTGCAAAAACTCGATGCCGACCGCAAATTCTCCGAGCGCGTTGCGGGATAGGCGGAAAGCAATAAGCTCGAAGCACATCTTGCGCATCACATCAAGCGCTCGGCAGATGTGATCTGCCGGATCGGGCGTCGAGAACTCGATCCTGTGTGCCATTCGCAGCCTCCCAAACCGCAAAAGTCTAGCGGAAAGCGCTAAAAAGGTTCTTTCGAAGATTTGGCGTTTCTGGCAGATTTCAGAAGACACTGCTGTATGGATAGGTGTTCCGGACAAAGTTCTTCTGCGAACGGTCCATCGGACCGGGTAGCAGGGAGCACCAACTTCGAAAGAGCTGTCGTGAAGCCCCTCGACGACATCGACCGCAAGATCTTGAGCGAACTCCAGAACGACGCTCGACTCTCGAATACTGATCTCGCGCAGCGCGTTGGGCTATCGGCCAGTCCTTGTTGGCAGCGTGTGAGGCGGCTGGAAGAGGATGGTGTCATCGAGGGATATTCAGCCGTCCTTAACCAGAAGCAGTTGGGTTTCCCCGACACCGTGGTGATCGAGGTCACGCTCGAGCATCATGATGATGAGATTCTAGAGAGGTTCGGGCGTGCCCTGTCCGACCTGCCGGAGGTTTTGGAAGCGTACCTCACAACCGGTGAATATGACTATTTCGTCAAGGTTGCCATTGCGGGAACAGAGGGTTACGAGCGTTTCCTCCGTGAGCGCCTCTATAAGATTCCGGGAATACGGCATACGCGTTCGTGCTTTGCCCTAAGGTGTCTGAAGAGAAATATCTCCGTGACACCGTAGGCCGTGCACCATAGCTCGCATGTGCCGGGCCAGAGGGACCCTTCCTCGGAATGCACGCATGCCGGCCCGAGGCTAGATCGATCTGACCGCCATCCCGTGAGTCTCGACCTCGACCAGATTTAGGTGCTGGTGCCGAGCGTCACCGCATCCAGATTGACTTTGAGGCTTCTTTTTCGCGTCCCATACAGTTATGTATTGACAGGGCGGGCAGTTCCTGCCTACCTTCAGCAAAACTGTACAGTAGTGTACTGTCGCTCGCATCGCGGGGCCTGATGGAACCTAGCGTGCCTTCGCATAATCCCAGGCGACGGAATCGCTTGGGATGGTGTTAGGCGCCCATCCCAGTGGTTTCGAAGCGTTACGATATGACGCCGGGCACGTTGGCGAGGGCTTTTCGAGCCAACAACAGTGGCAATGGGGGTTGCCACGCAAGACAGGGCCCCACGGGGCGGGTGGAAAATTGGACCGACTCGGGTCGCCTCACAAGAGCTCGAGTCAGCAAACAGGGAGACGCTGAAGATGAGCATGAGAGATCACCTCGAACAAACGCATGCATATCTGCCACGACTGACCCGACAGTTTAAGGAGGGCAAAGTCAGCCGCCGCGAATTCCTGCGGACCTCGACATTGCTTGGCTTGTCCGCCACCGCGGCGTACAGCATCATCGGGCTGGCTGAGCCGGGGAAGAATCAGGCACGCGCCGCGGCGGGCGGCACCGTTCGCTACGCCATGCGCGTGATGCCCATCGAAAGCCCGCATACCTACTCGTGGCTCCAGGATTCAAACATCACCCGCAACGTGTGCGAGTTCCTGACCCGCACTGGTTCCGACAATGTCACACGGCCTGCATTGTGCGAGAAATGGGAAGCCAGCGACGATCTCAAAACCTGGACTTTACATCTGCGAAAGGGCGTCAAGTGGTCAAACGGCGACGACTTCGTCGCCGACCACGTAGTCTGGAACTTGAAGCGGTTGCTTGATCCGGCCGTCGGATCATCCACCGTGGGGCTTATGAAGGGCTATATGATGAACGACGAGGGTTCGGCCCTCTGGGATGCGAACGCGATCGAGAAGATCGATGATCACGCGGTCCGGCTGAACGCTCGCGCCGCACAGCTCGCCGTGCCCGAGCATCTTTTCCACTATCCGGCGCACATCCTGCACCCGAGTGAGAACGGCAAGTTCGGTGTCGGCTCGATCGGAACCGGCTGGGCCAGCCTCGTGGAGCACGAGCTTGGCAAGAAGGCAGTGGTGCAACGGCGCGACGGCTATTGGGGCACACCGGCGTCGCTCGACGCAGTGGAATTCGTCGATCTCGGCGACGATGCGGCGGCGATCGTAGCGGCGATCGCATCGAATCAGGTGCATGGCATGCACGAGGGCACCACAACGCAGTACGCTGCACTCCAGAAAATCGAGCATGTCCAGGTTCACCAAGTGGCGACCGCCCAAACGGCCGTGGCGCGAATGGTCATGACCAACCCGCAGTGGCAGGACGCCCGCGTGCGCAAGGCAATGCGGCTCGCCATTGATGGTCCGAAGGTGCTGCAGATCTCGTACCTTGACCTTGGCCTACCGGGTGAGGATCACCATGTGGCGCCGGTGCATCCCGAGTATGCAGAGCTGCCATTCCTGAAGCAGGACATCGAAACGGCGAAGAAGCTGTTGGCCGAGGCAGGTTTGCCGAACGGCTTCGAGACCGAGATTGTCTGCAAGAAGGACCCCGATTGGGAGCCCATCGCCGTGCAGGCAATGGCCGAGATGTGGAAGCAGATCGGCGTCACGGTGAATATCCGGGTACTCCCGTCGGCACAGTTCTGGGAAATCTGGGACAAGGAGACGAACCCGTTTTCCTTTACCGAGTGGACGCATCGTCCGCTCGGCGTGATGGTGCTGGGTCTTGCCTATCGGACTGGCGTGCCGTGGAACGAGAGCAAGTTCTCGAATCCGAAGTTTGACGAGTTGCTGACGAAGGCGGAGGGCATCCTGGACGTCGACAAGCGCCGCGAGCTGATGGCGGAGCTGGAGACCATCCTGCAGGAAGAGGGACCGATCGTACAGCCCCTATGGCGCTCCGTCTTCACTGTGATGGACAAGCGGGTGAAGGGTTTCGAAGTCCATCCGACCCTGTACATCTTCTGCGAGAACTGGTCGCTAGAAGCCTAAGACATTGCACGAAGCGGCGGACACCGAACACTGTGTCCGCCCCTTCTCCCTGACGGCGATGTCGGCTGCGACAATCGCGGCGTTTGAACGGAGTCACCACATGGTCACGTTCTTTGCCAAGCGCCTTGGCATCCTGCTCTTCACCATGCTGGTCGTCTCATTTTTGATCTTCATAACGTTCGAGTTTTCGCCGGGCGACGTTGCGCGCAACGTCCTGGGCCCATTCGCGACCGATCTCCAGCTCCAGCTCTATCGGCAGGAACACGGATTGGATCGGCCGTTTCTCGTGCGTTACGTGGAATGGCTGGGCAATTTTCTACAGGGCGATCTCGGCTACTCCACGCTCTACAAGACAGACGTTAACGACTTCATCTGGGGCCGCATCGGTCGCAGCCTGATCCTCGCGGGAATCGTCTTTGCCATCATCGCGCCGGGATGCGTCATCTTCGGTATCCTCGCAGGCATGCGGGAAGGTTCGCGGCTGGACCGGGTGGTCTCTGTGCTGAGCATGGTCACCACCTCGATTCCTGAGTTCGCTTCCGGCGTGTTTCTCGTCAGCATCTTCGTCATCTGGCTCGGGTTGCTGCCAGGAACCTCGCCGTTGGAGGCGGCCGGCGGCTGGTCGGTGACGTCGCAACTGGTGCTTCCGGTCTTGGTTCTCGTCGGCTTTTACCTTGGCTACCTCGTGCGGATGGTGCGCGCCTCGATGGTCGAGGTCATGACCCGGCCCTACATCCGCACCGCCGTGCTCAAGGGTCTGGTCTATCGCGACGTCATTCTGAAGCATGCCGTGCGCAATGCCATGATCACTCCCTTCACCGCCATCCTGCTGCAGCTCAACTTTCTCGTCAGCAGCGTGGTCATCGTCGAGGCGGTGTTCGCCTATCCGGGCTTCGGCCGGATGATGCTGGAAGCCGGACTCTACAAGGATGTGGCGACGGTCGAGGCGGGCGCGCTGTTCGGTGTGTTCTTTGTCGTCCTAACCCAGATGGCCGGCGACTTCAGCTACATGATGCTGAATCCGCGGATCAGATTCAGCTAGGAGCAGTCGATGGCCCTCGAAGCCGGCATCCGCCGACCCGCCCCAGCCCTGCCCCTGTGGCTCTACCGGATCAGTCTGCTCCGGGAGTCGCCCATCGGCATCATCGGCGCGGCGCTGGTGATCTTCTGGGTGCTGGTGGCACTGTTTGCGCCCCTGCTGGCGCCCTACGATCCGAACGTCAACGACTATCTCGCGGGGACCTCAATGCCGCCGTCTCCGGCGCACTGGCTCGGTACCGACAACCAGGCCCGCGACATGCTCTCGCGGATCATCTGGGGCTCGCGCACCGTTCTGACGGTGGCGCCCATCTCCGTACTCAGCGCCTACGTCGTCGGCTGCGTCATCGGCCTGCTTGCCGGCTACTACCGCGGCTGGGTCGATACGGTTCTGATGCAGATCGCCAACATCATCATGTCGTTCCCGCCGATCATTCTCTACATCATCATCATCATGAAGTTTGGGCCCTCGGCGCTCAACATCATCCTCGCCGTCGTCTTCGTCGCCTCTCCGCAAATCGCCCGGCTCGTGCGCAGCCAGGCGCTGGAGCTGCGGGAGAAGGAGTATGTGGCAGCGGCGAAGATGCGCGGCGAACCGGCCTGGTACATCATGCTCATGGAGATCCTGCCTAATGCCCGCGGGCCGCTGATCGTCGACGCCTGCCTGCGCATGGGTTACACGACCATCACCATCGGCGCCCTCGGCTTCCTCGGCCTCGGCCTGCCGCCGCCGAATCCGGACTGGGGCGGCATGATCAAGGATACCTACGGCTACATCATGTCGGCGCCGCACATGGCGCTGTTCCCTTGCGCCGCGATTTCATCGCTCGTGGTGGGGTTCAGCCTGCTCGCCGACGGCATGCGCGAAATCAGCTTGCGGGATTGAGGTCGGCATGCCCCAGGTAGCGCACAGCGGCACGCCTGTCCTCAAACTGGACAACGCGCGGATCTCGTATTTCACCCGCGCTGGCGAAATCAACGTCGTTCCCTCCATCAGTTTCACGCTGAACCAGGGCGAGGCGATCGGCCTGGTCGGCGAGTCGGGTTGCGGCAAGTCGACGGTGGCCTTTGCCATCATGAAGTATCTGGGCGGCGCCGGTCGTCTGACCGGCGGGCGCATCCTGTTCGAGGGTCGCGACCTGGCCGAGATGTCGGCAGAGGAGCTTCGTCTCATCCGCGGCCGCCGCATCGCCATGGTCTATCAGGACCCCATGAGCAGCCTGAACCCGGCGATCCCGATCGGCCGGCAGCTCATGGAGGTGCCCATCGTCCATCAGGGCGCCAGCGAGGCCGAGGCTCGCCAGCGGGCGCTGCAGCTCTTGACCGAGGTCAAGTTGCCGGACCCGGAGAGCATCTTCGGCCGTTATCCGCACCAGCTGTCGGGCGGTCAGCAGCAGCGGGTCGTCATTGCCATGGCGCTGATGGCGGAGCCGTCACTGCTGGTCATGGACGAACCGACGACGGGCCTCGACGTCACGGTCGAAGCGGCCGTACTCGACCTCGTGCGGGATCTCAGACGCATGCACAACTCCTCTCTCGTCTTCATCAGCCACAACCTCGGCACCGTCGTACGCGTCTGTGATCGCATCGGCGTCATGTATAGCGGCGAACTGGTCGAGGAAGGGCAAATCGTCGATGTGTTTCGCAATCCTCGGCATCCGTACACGCGCGGCCTGCTTGACTGCATCCCCGTGCTGGGCAGCGACAAGCGTTCGTCGCCCCTGGTGCCGATTCCCGGCACGGTAACGTCGGCGCTGCGCCGCCCAGACGGGTGCATCTTCGCCAGCCGCTGCAGCTTCATGGATCCCGCACGCTGCAAGACCGGACGGATGCCAACCCTCGACGCCGGCCACCGCCATCGCGTGCAGTGCGTGCGTCATGCCGAGCTGCCGCCGCGCCGGCTCGCCATCGCAGCCAAAGCGACAGTGGCAAGCCAGGAGCCGTCCGGCGAACTGGTCCTCAACATCGAGAATTTGCGAAAATTCTACCACCAGTCGGCAAGCATCTTCAGCGGCGCCGGCGGCTACGAGGTTCGGGCCCTGAACGACATCAGCATTTCAGCCAAACGCGGCATGACGCTGGCGATCGTTGGCGAGTCCGGCTGCGGCAAATCGACCCTGGCCAAGGTGCTGATGGGCATCGAACGGGCGACCGGCGGCAAGGTCATGCTCGAAAGCGCCGACATCGGCGGCATGCGCATCGAGGACCGGCCGTCAGACATCAAGCGCAATCTGCAGATGGTGTTCCAGAACCCCGAGAGCACCCTCAATCCCAGCCATTCCGTCGGCTTCACCATTGAGCGTTCGTTGCGACGGCTGAAGAAGATGGTTGGGCTGCATGCCCGGGAGGAAGCGCGACGCCTAATGGAAACAGTGCGGCTGCCGGCCGACTTCGTCGACCGCAAGCCGCGTCAGCTCTCCGGTGGCCAGAAGCAACGCGTCGCCATCGCCCGGGCGCTCGCCGGCGACCCTGATCTGGTGATCGCCGACGAACCCGTGTCGGCGCTCGACGTATCCGTGCAGGCGGCGATCATCAACCTGCTGATCGACTTGCAGGCATCTCGCCATGCTACGCTGGTGTTCATCTCCCATGATCTGTCAGTGGTACGCTATCTTGCCGACCGGGTCGCCGTGATGTATCTCGGCCGCATCGTCGAGTTCGGCACGGTCGAGGAAGTATTCGCCCCGCCCTACCATCCCTACACCGAATCGCTGCTTTCCGCCGTGCCCGTCCCCGATCCCGACCGGCAGCAAAAGCGCATCCTGCTCGAAGGCGCGATGCCAAGCCCAACCAATATGCCAAAGGGCTGCCCATTCTCGACCCGGTGCCCGCGCAAGCTCGGCGAAATCTGCGACACCGCGCCGCCGCCGGAGCACCGCACCGGCACCGGCCACCGCATCCTCTGCCACATCCCGCTCGAAGAGCTGCGCCAAGTTGAGCCGATCATCTCGACTGCGGCGGAGTAGTCAGAAAAGTGAGGACAGTCCCGCGATCGGGGGTGCTAACGGCAGATATGATTACGCCGGCGTTAGACAGAGGAGTCTTAGTTTCGTGAAACGTACGACGATTCCAGTGCGCTCTAGCGCACCGTCGCTGTTTACAAAAACAACACGGGAAAACGAAATGAACGAACCCGAGCCGGCACTCGATCTCGCACGGCTGCGGGCGTATCGGCTCCAAAGAGTGAGGGAACAGTTGAAGTCGCGAGAGCTCGCTGGCGTGCTGCTCTACGATCCGATCAACATCCGCTATGCCACCGGCAGCGTCAATCAGGCCGTATGGACACTGCACAACCCAGCCCGATACGCCTTCGTTCCGACCGAAGGAGGCGTCGTACTGTTCGAGTTCCATGGCTGCGCGCACCTGGCTGACGGCCTTGAGACCATCAGCGAAGTCAGACCAGCGACGTCCTGGTTCTACTTTGTTGCAGGCCCACGCGTGGAAGAGAAGACGGTCGGCTGGGCACGCGAAATCGTGGAGCTCGTCACGTTGGCCGGAGGACCCAGAAAAAAGCGACTCGCGGTTGACAAATGCGATCCGATGGGAAGTGCAGCCCTTCGCAGCCTGGGTGTGGAGCTGTTTGATGGCCAGGAAATCCTTGAACAGGCGCGCGCCATCAAGTCGCCAGACGAGCTTATTCAGATGCGTGCGGCGGTGTCCGTCTGTGAACAAGGCATGACGGCGATGCGAGAGGCGCTCCGGCCCGGCATGACCGAAAGCCAGCTTTGGTCCATCCTGCACCAGGTCAATATCGCCAATGGCGGCGAATTTATCGAGACCAGGCTTCTCACCTCGGGTTCACGGACCAATCCTTGGTTCCAAGAGTGTAGCGCAAGGGTGATCGAGGCGGGCGACCTCGTCTCCTTTGACACGGATCTCATCGGTCCTTATGGCATGTGTGCCGACATTTCCCGGACGTTCCTTTGCGGCGATAGCAAGCCCACAGATGAGCAGAGCCGCCTCTACGGACTCGCGATGACGCAGATTCACCACAACATGAACATTCTTGCACCTGGGGTCACCCTGCGGGAGATGGCGCACCAGGCATGGCAGCTCCCGCCGCCCTGTCTGCCGAATCGATACGCTGTGGTGATTCACGGCGTTGGAATGTGTGACGAGTATCCTTATTGCCCGTATCGGGAAGACTTCGATTCCGCTGGATACGACGGCACGCTGTTACCCGGGATGACTGTCTGCGTCGAAAGTTATGTTGGAGAGGCCGGTGGTCTCGAAGGTGTCAAGTTGGAACAGCAGGTCTTGATCACCGACAGCGGCGTCGAACTCTTGTCCGGCTTCCCATTCGAGGAGCGGCTGTGCGGTTCCCGCTGGATCTAAGTGCGGACCGGCCATTCCGCATGCGAAAGCAATTGCTCGATGACATCGGGTGCCGCGACAGAGCCGTCAACATCGGAAAACACGGCAAGGCTCCTCTTCATGTTTCCCGCTCCCCACGATCAGAGGGTCGGCGAGGAAAACGCTGCCGTCATCTTTCGGTCCGTTCCTCCCAGGGGCCTCGTGCTGCTCGACCAGGTCGATCACTTTCTGAGCCGGCCCGGGACGCGATTTACTTCGCCGGCGTGCTGGGGGGCTGGGCTACGCGCGACGCCAGCATACCACCTCGGCGTGAAGCAGTGGCGCCAGCCGAGGGGGAGGGGGCCGACCTGATCCAGCGCGGATTCAGCCGCGGCGCGCGGCACCTCAAGGTCGGCTCCCGCGCCTTTCCAGCGATCTGCTTCGCGGTTCAGGCCACCGCCGAATGCGACCTCATCTCCCGCGTTCCCGAGAAGTTTGCGAAGCGCGGGTTGATCCCCGCAAAGTTTGTTGCTGATAGCGGCGATGAGGCTGGATTGCTGTAGATTCTGCTTCCTGACATGACGCAAAAGGACGGCGAGTAGATCACTCACGGCCTGCGCGGTATTGTCGGCGTTTGCCTGGCCCTTACGATCGAGCAGAACTGTCAGCGGGGAGGCGCAAGCCTGATCATGTCGGGACGAATGACACCGGCCGACCTTGGCCATGCGGTCTCAAGTAGCTTACACTGCCTCGGCATCCTAACCGGACGATGGAGTGTGTTCGGCAATGCAACGACGACTGACTGACAGCGGCAGCAACGGGCGTTTGGGCCCGCAGGACTGGCTGACCATGGCTCGTCGAATGTTGATCGCCGAGGGCGTCGACCGCGTGAAGGTCGAGCGGATAGCGGCGCGCCTGGGAGTTACGCGCGGCGGCTTCTATTGGCATTTCAAGAACCGGCAGGCATTGTTGGACGGACTCCTCCGCGAGTGGGAGAGGACCAATACCGACGCCTTCATTGCCGCCATCGAGGCTGCGCCACCCCGATTGGAAGATCGCATTCTGAAGCTCTTCACCATCTGGATCGAAGCTAAGGAGTTTGATGTGGGCCTCGAGGTCGCCGTCCGAAACTGGGCGCGCACGTCGAAATCGAGAAAGGTCAATCGGGCAGTCCACCATGCGGATACACGACGGCTGGAGTTCATCCAGTCGTTGTTCGAGGCCGCCGGCTGCGACAAACAAGAAGCCGGCGTAAGAGCCCGTGTGCTCTATTACACGCAGATCGGCTACTACGCCATCGAGGAGCACGAGACGATCCGTGCACGCACCGCGGTGGCTCACTTGTACTACGAAGTATACACTGGAAGAACGCTGAGCCCAGCGGGTGCTGCAGAGTTCAACGCACGATTCGAGCGTTATCGCGAACCACTGGCGCAGTCCCCCGAGGTCGAGGTGCGCGAAAGCTGAGTCACCAGGACGTACTCGCGGGACGGCTTGGCGATCGTCACTGCGCGTCCGGCACCATTACAACATGTTTTTTCGCTGGTCGTACCACCTAAACGATCTCGTCGATCCAGTTCCAGCTGCAGCGCGGTCAAGCGGACGGGGTGCCAAAAACCGACCTTCCTTGCTCTTCTC
>Ga0187893_10006029_pt1 | contig 21096 bp, 19 predicted proteins | sample MA1701074metaG_FD_139574 | JGI IMG/M metagenome (GOLD analysis project Ga0187893, IMG submission 139574) | White microbial mat communities from a basaltic lava cave in the Kipuka Kanohina Cave System on the Island of Hawaii, USA - MA170107-4 metaG ...
CGCGGCGCTCCAGATGGCCCTGGCCCTCCGACAGCCCGCCCCCGGCCTGATCCATCACTCCGATCAAGGGGCGCTCTACACCAGCGGCGCCTATCAGCAGGTGCTGGCCCAGCAGGGCCTCGTGGCCAGCATGAGCCGCAAGGGTAACTGTTACGACAACGCGGTGGTGGAGAGCTTCTTCAGCGCGCTCAAGAACGAGTTGGTTCATGACCGGGACTACCCTACACGCGAAGAAGCGCGGGCGGAGGTGTTCGAGTTCATCGAGGTGTTCTATAATCGGCAGCGGCTGCATCAGACGTTGGGCTATGTCAGCCCCGTGCAGTTCGAAACGCACAACCCTGTCCCCCTTCGCGGGTGTCCACGGAATTGGGGGTAGCTCAGAATGTCCCCATTTTTATTCGTCCCGCTAGAATCCAACCGACAGACCGATGGTTCCCGTGAGTACCGACCGGTCCGACGGGCCGTAGAACTCTGTTCCCAGTCCTGTATCCACCACGATCCGCGAGCTCAGCTGGTGACGAAGGCCAATCTCGACACCCGTGTTGTTCCGTTGCCCCCTCAAGTCAGACTGCCGTGAATACACGTCCATGATCAGGGTGTCTTGAAAGCTCGTCGGATACCCCAGCGGATAGTTGACGGCGGCGATCACTCGGTACGTTCCGCCCCGTTCCTGGCCCTGCGGCGACCCCAGCACTGTGTAGCCGGCATTGAGGTGCGCGCGCCACCGCCCGAAGGATCGCGTCATGATGCCGGTGAATTGCGTATCCACGCCCCGTGAGTCCACCCCTGTCGGCAAGTCCGCTTCCACCCGCGCCGCGAAGGCGGGCAGGCTGAGGGTTTCCGTGTTGAAGTTGTACAGAACGCCCAGGTGGAGGTCGCCGGACTTGTTGGCGCCGACCAGCGAGGACGGATTGGTAAACAAATCGCCCTGGATTTCGATCTGGGTGTTGTCGAAGGCGCCGTAGATGATCTGCGGCTGGAATACGACGCGCGTCCGGCCCTTCCGCCCATCGTTGACGCGCACGCCGCTCTCGAGCCCGATCTCGCCCTTGGGGATCGCGTAGGCGTCCTCCATCGCGATGGGCCGGTTGGGGTCGAGGTTGTCGTGGTCGAGGGCCCAGACGGCGGTCGGCACCATCAAGAGCCAGAGCACGGCTATTTGGGCTGTGTGCTGGTTCACGAGTCCCTCCTTCAGTGCCCTGAGTGTCCACCCGGCGCCTGGCCGGGAAGGTGTGACGGCCCGTCGCGGACGATGAAGGGATTCGCGGCATCGGCGCTGGCCCAGTAGTACGACCGGGTGATGCGGTAGATTTCCTCGCGCTTCTCCTCCCACGTGGGAAGCTGGTCGGTGGTGAGAATGTCGCTGATCGTGTCATGCATCATGTGGAGGTTGTCGAAGATGTTGGCGATCTCCGAAAATTCCGCCGCGAACTTCGGACTCAACTCTCCCGTCATCGGCATGAACGTCCATGCCACCGGGGGGTCATCGAGGTAGCCTCGATAGGTGCGAAGAATGGGTTCCACCGCCTTCTGTTTCGCTCGGAGGTCCGGGCCCGCCGCCAGGACGTCGTACACGACGACCTGCAGGTAGTGATAGGCCCAGATCGTGGCGTTGAAGAGCGGGAACTTCTTCCGGAACGATTTCGAATAGGGCAGGGCATCCAGTCGTCGATGGTCCAGCCGCCTGGCCGTGATCGCATAGTCGCTGTCCTGGTAATAGGCCAGCACCTTGCGGATTGCGGTCTCCTTGTCCGGGAGGTCGGAGACGTAGATGTCGTAGGTCGCCCGATGGAGCGCATGGGCTTCGTCGAACGTGTTCTGCGCCTTCCAGGCCAACCGCATGTAGGTCGGCGCGATCGCCTCTTCGTTGGGGTTCAGGGCCGGCCGGGACCGGATGAACCGCAGCGTCTCCTTTCTGGCCCTCTCCTCGATCGCCGGCACATCCCTGGCTCCGGTCAGGAGGAGATTTTCGTACAGGTTGGAATGACCGAAGTCGACCCCGTTGAACTCGATGTCGAGTTCCTTCAGGTCGTCACGCAGCGCGAAGTTCCACAGGGCGCGGTAATAGAACCGCTTGTCCCGCTGCTCCAGCTCGGTGCAGGCCGCCGCGGCCAGGGCCAGCAACAGCCCTGCCGCGACGCCCACGAACATGGACATTCTGTGTTCCATGACGATCGGCCCTTCCCTCATTCTTCAGTGATGCCCGTGATGGGCATGCACGACTGCGTGCCCGCGGCCCCGCGCGATCAGCCAGCGGTTGACCGGCACGGCCGCAACGAAGGCGACCGCCAGCGAAGCCACGAGGCCGCCCCAGAACAGGGGGTCGGCCAATCCCGCGTCCATCGCGCCGGGAATCAATAGCATGGCGGCGTTATCCGCCACTTCCATGACCGTGATCGACACGGTGTCGGCTGCGAAGGCCACGGCGGCAGCCGCCTTGAACGGCATCCCATCTTTCAGCAGGGGATACAGGGTGAAGGCATAGCCGAAGGCAAAGGCCAGTGCGACGGCCAGGGAGATCGAGGCCGCGGTCCCCCAGCCCAGCGCCGTGGCAATGACCAGGCCCAGGACCTCCCCGATTCCGCACCCGATGAGGCAGTGGGCCGTGGCTGTGATGGCCGTTCGCGTGAGCGACTCGCTCTCCTCATGGCACTGGTGGTGGTCGTGATGTTCTGCGTGCCTTGTTGCGTCCATCTTACTTCCTCCTTGGTGAATTGTAAGTCCGTGGCGCCCATGCGCCCTTCGTCTCTACAGACGGAGGAGAGGACCTGTTATTACAGTGCTGCTAAGTGCTCGATGTAAGAGGATTATTCGCAGGCGCAGTTCAGACAGCCGTGCTTGCTGCAAATGCCGCAGGTTTCCTCCAGACCGGCGCGCAGTGCCTGGCGGGCACGGTGCAGCCGGACGGTGAGGTTGTTCCGCGTGAGGTTCAGTTCCTTCGCCACGGTTTCGGGCGATTCGCCGTCGAGGTCGATGCGGCGGAGCAGGTCGGCGTAGGCGGGCCGGATGGACGGCAGGAGGGTGTGCAGGCAGGCGCAGACCGTGGGCCGTACCGTGTCGGGCGGCGCCGATTCCGTTTCCCCGGAGGCCGTCAGTTGTTTCAGAAAAGTGTCCAGCTTGCGCGACTCGGAGGCCTTCGCGCGGTAGGCATCGATGATCGCGTGGCGCAGGATGCGGTAGAACCACGGGACCACGCTGTCGTGCCGCTCGAGGGAATGGTGGTGTTCAACCGCGCGGACGAGGCTTTGCTGGAGCAGGTCCTCCGCCAGCGCCTCGTCGTCCACGCGCCGGCGCAGGAAGGCGCGGAACAGGGCCTCCTGCCCGAGGAGTTGCTGAACGACGTCGTCGAGGACGGCGGTCTGTCCGTGGGGCGGATTGGACCCGGGCGGATGTTGTGTCGGCGAGGGTGATTTCTTCTTCATCGTCGGTCGGGGCGTCACGCGTAGAGCGCCTGCACAATCTCGCCCGTATTGAACAGCATCGCGTTCGTCCGCGTGTAGGCGGCGTGGCCGTAGAGGTGGTCGCGGGCGCTGCTCGAGCCGGTCGAGTCCCTGTAATCCACCAGCAGACACTGCCCGTCGTTCTGACAGCGGACGCTCTTGCGCGCGCATTCCAGCCAGCGTTCGAATCCATCCCAGGGTTCCAGCAGTTCCCACAGCGCCTTGTTCACGGCCTTGGCCTGTTCGGTGGCCGTCACGGCGTCGCTGCCGGCCACGGCCAGTTGCTGGACATAATCACCGCCCCAGGCGATCGGCATCTCCATCGTGATCTGCGGCAGTTCCATTTTAGCGAGCCAGCGCTTGCCGTCCACGCGCATCGGGCGGTGGTTGACGACGTGAAGCAGTTTGCCGATTCCCGACAGATCCCATCCGTAGCGGACCGGCGTACCGTAGGTGACGATGTCCAGCGAGGCGCCGTTCAACAAGCTGCCGTTCGGCGTGAGCGACTCAAGGAGGGCGATCTCGCTATCGGGCATCATGCTCTTGAGAGTTTTGAGGACTGCCTCCCGGATTGCCGACTTGCCGGGGGCCAGGAGGTTCGAGAGCAGCGCCATGATGAGTCCCGCCTGGCCGTGGGCCTGGACGAGGATGCGGTCGCCCGTTCCCAAATTGTGTTCGGCGCAGAGCGCGCGCAGCCGATGGAGCAGCCGCACGGCGGCCTCGGCGCGGCCCAGATGGTGCTGCTCGCAGGACCAGAGGTGGCGCGTGCAGAGGATCGGGCGTGGCGCGTTGCGGTTTACCGCTTTCTTGAACCGCTCGACATAGGTGTTTGTGAAGTTCCCCGCGTCGCCGGTCTGCTCGTCGAGCAATTTTTTCGTGGCCTCGTCGTTGGCATAGGGCGGTTTGGCGCCGCCCGGCATGGCGGGCACGCCGTTGGTGTCCTGCCGCATGCGCGCCAGCAGTGCTTCCATCCCCGGAATGCCGCGCGAATAGCCGCGCTTGAGGCCGCCTGCTTCATCCAAACGCCCCATACCGAACAGGTCACTGCTTAAATGCGTGCCGTGAAAAAAGATCACAGCCTGCACACCGGCTCCGGCCAGTTGTTTGCCTTGTTCGGCCATGGCGTCGAGCCAGGCTGGGGAGTCCGGCGGAGCGCCGGTAGGGAGTTCACGATAGGCGACGCGCTCGCCCGGATCCTTGCGGTCGTATTCAGAATGTTGAAAGTTGTTTCCGATAGGCATGGCGCTGTGTTCTTACCCGAAAACCGATCTGAACTGCAACGCAGAGCCTCTGTTGACCCGCTTGAAAACCCCATGCTAAGTTGAGTCCTCTTATGGTTATTCGAATGACCCTCATGGCGCTGACAGTAGTGCTCGGTCTTGCGTGGGCCGGCCCATCTTCGGCTGCGCCTCCGGCTGCTCCGGCCCAGCCCGAGCATGTCGTGCTGTTCGTGCTCGAAGGCTTCGGGCAGGACTCGCTGAAAGCCGGCGCGATGCCGGTGGTGAGCAGGCTGGTCAAGAACGGCTCGGTGGCCTGGTCTGCCACGGCGGTCAATCCGCCCCTGCGCCTGCCGACCATGGCCTCGATCTTCACCGGCCTGCCGGTCGAGAAACATGGCATGGACTGGGACACCTTCGATTTCGCCCGTGGCTATCCCCGGCCTCCGCTGATGTTCGATTATCTGGACCTGGGCGGCGGCAAGGACACGGCGGTCTTTTTCATGGACGAGTCGCTCTACCAGCTGGCGCGGCCGGCCTCCTACGTGGACTATCAGGTCTGCGGACGGCTGCGGCCTGAATGCCGCGCCTCCATGGTCGTGACCTACGTCCGGGAATATTTCAAGAAGGGCGAGCAGGGCGGATACAACCATTATGTCTACGCGCTGCCTCACTTATTGATCGTGCATCTGCCTGACGCAGGCCGCGCCGGGGTGGAACAGGGCTGGACCTCCAGGGCCTACGCCGCTGCGTCGAAGGATGTGGATGACGCCATCGGGTCCATCCTGGACCTCTATAAAACATACAAGCTGCTCGACAACACGATGGTCATTGTGACGTCGCTGAGCGGGATCGGCGAGCCGAAGTCGAACGGCTCGCTGCCGCACGTGCCGTGGATCGCCTCCGGCGCCAATATCAAATCAGGCCATACGATTGCCGCGCCCGTTTCCATCATCGATACCGGCGCGACGGTCATGCGCGCATTCGGTCTCGAAACGCACATGGAATGGCAGAGCCGCCCCGTCGAGGAAATTTTCCGCGCGCCGCGCGCGATCGTGCGTAACCAGCCGGCCCTGAATCTCCATGGCCAGTAAGCGCGTCACGATCGTGATGGGGGCGTTGGTCCTGTTGGTCGCCTCGCCGATGGCGTTGGAAGCGGCGCCGCCCGCGGCGCATCTGAAGGAATACTCGATCACCTTCGACGCGACGGCGCTGACGCCGCCGACGCGCTGGCAGGTGCCGGGCATGACGCCGATGATCATGACGCTCGATCCGGAGAGCACCGACGCCTACAGAAGCACCGAGCGGAAGACGCTCCAGCTCAAGCCCGGCTCGTACAAATTCGGGACCTTTACCTTCGATTTTCCGTTCAACGTGACACTGGAAGGGAAGCTCGACTTTGCCGCATCGCTCGATCAATGCGTGACGGGGCGCGAGACGCAAACGTTGATCATCAAGTGCAGCCGCACGCATCCCTATGGCGGCACACGCGATTACGACTATAAGGACGTCAAGTAAGGACCACGATGGCCCAATCCATTGACGATCTCCTGGAAGCGCTCGAGGACGTCGACGACGCGACGCGGGAAGAAGCCGCGAAGGCGCTTGCCGAACGGGCCTACCCCGCCGCGCTCGAGCCGCTGCTCAACGCGGTCGGCGACGACTTCTGGACGGTCCGCGCGCACGTGGGCTGGGCGGTCGCCAGAATCGGCGGGGCAAAAGCCGTCGAGGCGCTTATCACGCTGTTCAACGATCCGATCATGGAGGTGCGCAACGAGGCAGTGGCGGCCATGGCGCATCTGGGCCGCGGGGTCGTGGACCGGCTCATCACCTGCCTGAAGGACGAGCGGTGGCGCGTGCGCGAGCATGCGGCCAAGGCCTGCGGCGAACTCAGGGAGACGAAGGCCGTGGAGGCGCTGATCGTCGCCTGCCGCGATCGCGACGGGGCGGTGAAGAGCGCGGCGGCCGAGGCGCTCGGAAAGATCGGCGACGCAAAGGCGATCCCGGCGCTCGTCAAGCTGTTCCGCGACACGTCGAAGATCGTGCGCGAGACGGCGGGCACGGCGCTGGTCGCGATCGGCCAGCCGTCCATCGATCCGCTGATCGAATGTCTGAAGGACAAGGATTTCGTCGTGCGCTGCCACGGCGCCCGCGCGCTCGGCGGGATGACGACCGACTACCAGATCGGCAATGCCTGGGCGAAGGATGCCAGGGTCATCGAGGCGCTGATCGCCACGCTCAAGGACCCGGACCGGGCCGTGCGCGAGGATGCCACGATCGCGCTGGGCATGATCGGCAGCCCGTTGGCCATCGATGCGCTGATCGAGGCCATGAAGGACGGGGCGGTGAAGCGGCACGCGATCATGTCGCTCGGCATGATCGGCGACGTGCGGGCCCTGCCGGCGGTGATGGATGCATTGAAGGGCAAGGGGATCCGCCAGGAGGGAACGCCGACACCCGGCTGTATCGTCAGCGAGGATGCGTTCATCAAGGAAGCGGCGGCGACGGCGCTGGGCCATTTCCGCGACCCCCGCGTGATCCCCGACCTCATCATGCTGCTGAAGGATCAGAATCTGCGCGAGCGAGCGGCCCCGTCATTGGTGCTGATCGGCGACACGGCCATCGAGCCGCTGGTCGCGTTCCTGCACGATCCAAAGGCGTCGGAAACGGAATCGGAGGGGGAGCGCGTCGTCTCGTTTGCGACCGCGCGCCTCACCGTCGCCGACGCGCTCAAACAGATTACCGTGGAGACGCTGAAGAAGCTGGGCTGGGAGCCGCCGTCCGGAGACCATGCATGGGACGTCGATTCCAGCCGGGCCGACAATCTCAGGACCCACCAGCCGCTGGGCGAAACTGGCCGGTTCGGTGCGACCGGAGATATCCCAAAAGGCAAGGTGTAGGCTGGTGAAAAAGAAACGCCAGCTGCGTTCTCGGTCGCGTTCCTCCCTGCGACGTACCGAAAAACGTACGTCGCAGTCGTCTCGCTCACTGCGGCCTTGCCGGCGTCCTTTTTGACCAGCCTTTCGGAGATTCTGATTATTTCCTGACGGCGATTCCGTGCGGGTCGGCCGTTTCCTTCCCATCCTTCATATTGCTCACCCGCGCGACTCCGACCAGCTCGCCGCCCTTGCCGCCGCCCGACACTTTCACGACGCCCACGCCCGGCGTCGAGCCCACCGCGTTGTTGACCGCCTTGTCGTTGCCGGTGAGCGGGCTCGGTCCGCGCAGCGCGATGAACACGTGACTTCCATCCGGCGCCACATCCATCAGGTCAGGGGCCGGGTCGTCGCTGACCTTGCCGGCCAACTCGATGGTTCCGATGCTTGCGTTGCTCGCGGCATCAATAACTTCAATGTTGTTCCCGGCCCGGTCGCCGCTCCAGACGTTGTGTCCCACAGCCACCATGCCGTGCGAATCGGCATTCTTGCCGTCGCGCGAGGTGATGAGCTTGGCCTCCACCGACGTTGGCAGGGTGCTGAGATTCACCGCATAGACGTCATAGGCCAGCGAGGCCGATGCCGGGAATTTGTCCGCCGGCCATCCGCCGCCCGAGTTGATGTACATCGTAGTGCCTGCCTGGATGCCGCCGCAGCCGGCCGGATGGACCTGCTTGTTGTCCAGGGTTGCCAGCACCCTCATCGGCGTCTCCGTGACGTCCGCCACGATGAGCCCGCCACCACGCAGCGTCACGAAGGCGTACTTGCTGGTGTTCTCGGTGATCGGGCAGACCGGCGCCGTGTCCGGGCGTTCCGGACCTTCCATCAAGCCGAGGGCCATCACGTCCTTGCTCTCATCGAAGGTGAACTTGTGGTCCTTGTAATCCGTCCAGATTCGAATGAACTTCTTCTCCGCCATGTTGGCAGCGAGCGCCATCTTCTGGTCCGGCGTCGGCCAGGCCGCGTGCACGTTCTTGCCCATGGAGAGACAGGCCTCCGGCTTTTTTGTGGCCGCGTCCATGAACAGGACGTGCCCGCTCAGGAAGGAGATGATGACGTGCGATTGATCCTTGGTGAAGAACAGCATGTGCGGCCGGCGCACCGGTTTCTTGGTCGCCTCTTCGCAGAGTTTGTTGACCTCGCCCGAAAGATCCATCGTGACCGTCGGCTTGGCGCCGGCCGGATCAGCCGCCAGTTGGGCGCCGTCATAGATATGGAGGTACCCGCCGCTCTCCTTGCCCGTGTCCGATTGGTCGGTGAGCCAGACTTCGTAGGCGGCGGCCGGCGTGCCGGCCCAGGCCACGAGGCCCAGGACGAGCGCGGCTGCGGTGAACGGCAATTTCCAGGTCGTGGCGTGATCTCTGGTTGGTACTGTGCGCATGGATGGCCTCCTTCGCTTGATCGAACAACTGCGCGGTGTCGAACAGAGAAAATGCCGGGAGATAACTGCGGGATGAACACGCTCATCCTACGCACGGCCTTATTTGTCTGTCAATGATGGGCAGCAGGACCGGGTGGCGGGGGAGTCTTCATGATTGGTTGACCCTCCAAAAAAGCATGTGTTACCGTCTGAAGCTGCTGAAAAATCAATGCATCGTCAGCAACCGACAGGTGGGCATGGCCGACACGGTTCTGGAACAGATTGCCGCGCTGAGGGATGAGGACTGGGCAGTCCGCGAGGACGCGGCGATGGCGTTGGGCGGCTTGCGAGACAAGCGGGCAGTCGAGCCCTTGATTGCCGTGTTGCGGGATTCGGACCGCGCGGTGCGGGAGGCGGCCGTGGCGGCGTTGACGACCATCGGGGAGCCGGCCGTCGAGCCTTTGGGCGCCTGCCTGCGTGATCAGAACCTGACCGTCCAGGAATCCGCCGCGGCGATTCTGGCTGCCATTGGAGATGCCCGTGTCGTGGAGGCGCTGGTCGCCGCGCTGTCCAGCGCCGATTGGGTCGTCCGCATGCACGCGGCCAAGGCGCTGGGCCGCATCGGCGAGGCCCGCGCAATTCCGGCGCTCATGCCGCTGCTTCAGGACAAGGTCAAGGCCGTGCGCGAAGAGACCGGCGGTGCGCTGGCCCGGATGGGGCCGGCGGCGATCCCCGTGCTGGTCGAGGCTCTGACGCATCAGGAATGGCTGGTGCGGCTGCACGCCGTCGAATCGCTGGGCAAGACGAAATCTCCCGACGCGGTGGACCCGCTGCTCCGCCTGCTGTTCAACGACCGGGATTCGTCTCTGCGCGAGGATGCCGTGCGGTCGCTGGGTGAAATCGGCGATGCGCGGGCCGTGGAATTTCTGCTGACCGCGATGAAGGAGCCGGGCTTGCGCCCGCTGATTGCGGAGGCGCTGGGGAAGATCGGCGACAAACGGGCCGTGCCGGCCCTGGTCGCCGTGGTGAAGGGCACGGACCGGCCCGAGCAGAACCGGACGGTCGCCGGCTGCGGCGATGAGTGGACCGAGGAGATGGCCGCGCAGGCGGCGGCTGCCCGGTCGCTGGGGCAGATCAGGGAGGTTTCGACCATTCCGACCCTGGCCGCCGCGCTGAAAAACACCGTGATGCGCGCCGAGGCGGCGACGGCGCTGGTGGCCTTCGGCCAGCCGGCGATCCCGCACCTGGTGGCGATGCTGAAAAACGAACAGGACGGCAATATTCTTTTCCATGTCAAGGAAGCCCTGGCCCAACTGGGCTGGCGGCAGGGCAGGGTTTAGGCAGAAACAGAGAGATGCATGGCGCATATGCAAGTGACTATGCGAATCCATTTTTCGGCGAACTGAGAGACGATGGCCAAAGAATCCATTGAAACGCTGATTACGGAGCTGGTCCACGAAGAGGACTGGCGGCGCATGCGCGCGATGGCGGCCTGCGTGCAGGGCGGCACCAAGGCCGTGGAGGCCTTGATCCACGCTCTGGAAACGAGCGAGGCCGGGCTCAAGACGGAAATCGCCGGCATGCTGGCGCGGCTCAAGGATCCGAAGGGCGGGGTGCCGCTGGTCCGGCTGTTGCGCGATCCGGACGAGACGGTCCGCAAGGCGGCGGCGCTCGCGCTCGAACAGGTGGCCGGTGTATTGGATGCGGCGGCGGCCGAAGCGCTGGTGCACGAACTGTCAATTTTGCAGGACGAGACCCAGCGCCACATCGTCATCACGTTGATCGGCGCCATGCCGAACGCCATCGGGCCGGTCTGTGCCATGCTCAAGCACAAGGACGAGGCGGTTCGGGTGACGGCGGTGGAAATGCTCGAGCATCTGCTGGAGCCGAAGTCCTCCGACGCGCTGGTGGACGCGATGATGGACCCGGCCTTGCGCGACGCGGCCACCCGCACGTTGAGAAAATTGAGCGCCGTCCGCGAGCGGATCGACCAGATGTTCAACTCGCTGCGCGACGTCGAAGGCTCGTCCGAGCGGGAGGAGGCCCGGATGGCCACGGTGATCGGGCTCCTGCCGATCGGCCGTCCCAGCGTGGACATTCTGATCGAGTATCTCGACGACGACGACTGGCTGGTGCGCGAGGCGGCAGCGGATCTGCTGGGGAAGATCGCCGACGTGCGGTCGGTCGAGCCCTTGATGGAACGGCTGCGGAAGGACAAGGACACGGGCGTGAAGGAACTGGCCCTGAAGGCCCTGGGCCTGATCGGCGATGCGCGGCCGATGGAGCTCTACATCGAGGCGATTCCAATCCGGCCGCTCCGCGTCTTCGCGATGGAGGCCCTGGCCAAGATCAAGGACGTGGAAACGCTCCGCCCCTACCAGGAATTGTTCGAGCGATTAAAGACTGACCGGGACGGGCTGGTCTCGTATAATGCCGGGATGATCGTGGACAAGCTGGCCGCGCTCACGATGCAGGCGGAAGTGCAAGCAGGCCAGGCGGCGGAGGAGAAGCGCGATGAGTGACGCGGAACGGATCGAGCAATTGCTCTCGGCACTACGAGATGAGAACGAAGCCCTGCGCAACCACGCGGTGGCCAGTTTGGGGCAAATGGGCGTCGAGGCCCTGCCGCAGTTGATCGCCATGCTGGAAGACGAGGATGCAGTGATCCGCGAGGCGATCACCAGCGCAATCGTGCGGATCGGGCCGGCAGCGGTCGAACCGATGATCGAGGCCCTGCGGGAGGATGTCTGGTCGGTGCGCGAGCAGGCAGCCTCGGCCTTGGGCAAGCTCAAGGACCCGCGCGGTGTCGAGCCGCTGGTGAAGGCGTTGAAGGACCGTGACGGCGCGGTGCGGACGGCGGCGGTGTGGGCGCTGGAACGGGTGGGCGATCCGAGGGCCGTGCCCGGCCTGGTGGAGGCACTGGGCGACAGCCTGGTGCGCGAGGACGTCGCCCGCGTGCTCAAGAAGATCGGCGACGCGCGCGCGGTCGAGGCGCTGATCGAGGGGCTGAACGGGAACAATTGGATGGTGCGCCGCCATGCGGCCGAGGCGCTGGGAAAGATCGGCGACCCGCGCGGCCTCGACTCGCTGATCGGGGCTCTGCAGGACGAGGACTGGCTGGTCCGGCGCAATGCCGCCGAATCGCTGGCCCGGCTGGGTGACAAGCGGGCGGTGGACCCGCTGCTGCCTCTGCTGGAGGACGAGAACGAAATGGTGCAGGAAACCGTCGAGGGCGCACTTTCAAGTTTGGGGTGGAAACCCAAGGAGTAAACGTAATACAGTAACGCCTTCATAGAGGAATTATCGTGGCGAACGAAACACCGGAACAACCAGCCAAGCTGATCCAGATCGGTCCCAAGGGCGGAGCCAAGCAGGACGGGTTCAACCTTGTCACGGAGCGGGTGGTCTCCGTCAATCCGGCGGCCAAGCAGCTCGAAGTGGAGTTGCTGGCCTATGACGGCAAGACCGTCGTGCTCGATGTGGCGGAAGAGGCGCTGGCCGACCTGCAGACGATCAAGCCCGGCGACGGGGCGACGATCCGCGTTGTCGAGGAAAACGGCAAGCGCATCGCCAAGAGCTTCCGGATTCGCGCGAAGGATCCGAACGCCGCGCGGGCCGACGCCATGCTGGTGGACCTCAAGGACACGCACTGGTTGAACCGCAAATATGCCGCCGAGACGCTGGGGGAACTGAAAGACGCGCGCGCGGTCGGGCCGCTTATGGACGCGCTGACCGACGAAGTCGGCGACGTGCGGCAACGGGCCTACGATTCGCTGATCAAGCTGGGCGGCGTGTCGGTCCCCTCGCTGGTGGCGCTGCTGGTTTCGGAAGAAGACGAACTCCGACAATCGGCGACGGAAATCATCCGCAAGATCGGCAAGCCGGCCGTGGAGCCGCTGGCCGTTGCGCTGGAGGAGGCGGATGAGCAGCTGAAGACGAGAATTATGAAAGTGCTCGACCGGATGGGCTACAAGCCGAAGTCGAAAGACACGGAAGCCATCAAGCAGATCGGGCAGAGTTAGAGAAGTCCTGAGTGCTGAGTTCTGGGTCCTGAGTTCTCGGTCCTCATGGATACCCCCCTTTTTCAGCCTGATCCACCCCCTACTTTAGTAGAATAAGAATCCTACTTTCGTAGGATTCCCCTTAAGCCATCTGTGTGCTAGACGAGACAATGTTGCAGGCATTGCTGTGAGCCGCAGCAGCGTTCTATTTTCAGTTCGTAAGGAGACGGCCATGACATATCGTCAATGGTTACTGAGGTGCCTTGCTGGGGGCTGGAAATGTGGCATCGCGATAGCGATGGTCGCGGGGCTCTTTCTCGCCACAGAAGCGCTAGCGGGGCAGACCGTTCATACTTACGACGCGCAAAATCGTCTCATTCGCACCGACTATCCTGACGGCAGCTCAACGACGTTCACCTACAATGCCGTAGGCCGGTTGACGCAAATCACCGATTCCATTTCTGGGACGATCGAATTATCCTACGACAACCTCGACCGTCTCATTCAAGAGACGACAGCACTGGGCACGATCCGGTACACCTATGACGCCATCGGTCGGCGTGCCTCGATGACCATCAACGGTGGACAGCCGATTACCTACCAATACGATGCGGCCTCACGCTTAATGCAGGTGGCGCAAGGCAGCCAGATCGTCACCATCGGCTACGATGCCGCCAATCGGCGCACCTCCCTGACCTATCCCAACGGCACGAGCACCAGTTATACGTACGACGCGGCTTCGCGGATCACCACCATCATTCATAGCGGGCCAGGCGGCCTGATCGAATCTTTGAGCTACACTCATGATGCGGGCGGCAACCGGATCGCTGCGACAAGGACCAGCGGGGCAGCGACGCTGCTCCCGGCGGCCATGCAGGCAACATACGATGCCGCGAATCAGCAGGCGCAATTCAACAGTGCCACGCCGAACCTGACGTACGATGGCAATGGGAACCTCACGAGCGTGACCGACGCGGGCAACACCACGAGCTACACCTGGGACGCGCGCGACCGCCTGACCGGCATCACCGGTCCCGGCGTGACCGCCAGTTTCTCGTATGATGCCCTGGGCCGCCGGATGAGCAAGACCGTCAACGGAGTCACAACGCAGTATCTTTATGATGGCAAGGATATCGTCGCAGAAATCCAGGGCGGGGCCATCACCGTGATCTATCTCAGGGGGTTGCGGCCGGACGACCCGTTTGTGAGAATCTCGTCGAGCGGGAACGAGTACTACCACGGGGATGCCCAGGGCAGCATTGTGGCGCTGACCAATCAAGCGGGGGCGGTGGTGGCGACCTACACCTACGAGCCCTTCGGGAAATCGATGAGCACGGGCCTCTCCACCAATCCATTCCAGTACACAGGACGCGAGAACGATGGCGCAGGCCTGTACTTCTATCGCGCCCGGTATTACAGTCCCACCCATGAGCGCTTCATCAGCGAGGACCCGATCCTGGCGCCGATGAATCCGCTCGCTAAAGGCCTGTGCCGATTGACTAATGGGACGGTGTGGATGTTGCCGGGCATGGTTCGGAATCCAGACGCTGCACCTCCCCAACGACTGAATCCATACGTCTATGTACGAAACAGCCCGACTAACTACAGTGACCCTTCTGGTTTAATAGACAAACGGCCGTGTGGACCGCAAATAGACCAGTGTATCTCTCAGACCAGAGGCACTCCTTTGGGAAATTGCTTGGGTACGGCCTATGGACTGTACTTTGGAGGAGACACATCGAATTGCAAAAAAGGCATCTTCACGCGCAAGTGCCTGGGAGAAGACCAGTCCCAGGTAATTGCAAACTGTAGTGGGCAGGGACCATTCCCAGAGCCTTGTACAAATGGCGTAGGTAAGTGCATCGACAATGATCCGAGCTTTAAATAGTAAGGCGAGCCAGAGCATAGTTCTAGCGATAGGAGTCGCAAGTCTCCTGTTTGCCGAGGCGAAAGGCACCGGACTGTTCAAGAGTGACCGAGAAATGGAGGGTTTGAAGGGAGCCGTCCACAAAGTGATAGAGGAGTGGGACTCGAATAGATTCATGGCTAGTTATTACGATCGCGCTGGCAACCTGACTAAACTTGAGATGGGTCATAGAGGGAACGGTAAAGTTCAAACAGAGCGGCGCCAAACAATATTCGAGAGAGATGATGGTGGACGGAGAACGGTTTCAAGGTCCATCGGAGGTGATGGTCTGCCATTGGACGAAATCCGCTACTCATACGACGAAAGAGGCAATCTTATCGAGGAGGGGACTTATCGAAAAAATAAACTCTTATTCAAGTCCATTCATGCTTACGACGAGGGGGGGCACAAGCTTGAAACGAAGACCTATTTGAGTGATGGGTCGTTGAAGTCAAAGTCGGTCTACACGTATGACATCAAAGGAAATATTGCCACGATAGATTCGTACAAAGACTGTACTTCCGACCAGACCTGCAAATTGGACTACAAGGCCGTGGACGCATATGACGAACAGGGCCGCATGACCGAGGCAGTGATTTATAAGGCGGATGGGACGATCGATGAGAAGCGGGTGTATACCTACAATGCAAACGGCCATGAACAAGAGATAATAGTCTATAGCGGCACCGGTACTATCCGCAAGAAAGAGACCGCTTCGTACGAATACGATTCGAATGGAAACTGGACGAAGAGAACGACCATAGAATCAGTAGCCAAGAAAGGCAAGCTCATCTCTGAACCACCACACGTCACTAAACAGGCCATCACTTATTACAAGTAAATTGCCACATCCCAAAGTAATCAGTTTCATCGTTAAGGCCCTAGCTGATGATTGCGAGAGCGTTGAAACTCTCGCAAATTATCATACGGAACCGCAGCCAGATGTACCTTCATTCACTAGGGACGAGGTCATTCAAACATTGACAGAACTCATCGCCAGCGGGCACGTTCAATCATACTTATATTCTGAGTCGGAGAAAAGGCTAATACCCTCTGAGTTTTCGTTGGCTTCTGCTGAAAGTTATTGGTTTGGCCTTGCGAAAGAAGGCAACCATCTTCTTTGGCGGCTGATCGACTAGTTCGTCTCAGCAATCCCCATCTAGGGGTAAGAAAACGAGGGGATATTCAAGGCTAGCCGGGCGATCGCTACTGGAAGTAGCCCACTGAATGTGGCGAAGCGTTAAAGGCGACAGGCTTGGAAGCGGCCCGTCGCCTTTCTATTTTAGAAAGTAGGGTGGCGAGGGCGAGCGGACTTTGCCGGAAAAGCGGGGGGACCCGCCGAGGCGTTAGCGGGCAGGAAAGCTGGAACTGACCAAGGCACTGCGGTCAACGACCGCGGCCGCGGGAATTCCAGAAGGCTTCCGCCCGCTAACGCCCGGAAGGGTCGCTTCGGGAGGCGCGGACACGAGGCCTTGCCACCCTGCTCCATGCCGCCGCCGGAGCAGTTCGCTCTTCGTCAACCGTACCGCTTGTTGGAGGAGTTTTTCAGCGTCCGCGAGACGTGCGCTCGGGCTGCCCCACCGACACATACCGAAATCCCATTCCCGCCACACGTTCCGGTTCATACACGTTGCGCAGATCGATCAACAGCGGCTGGCGCAGCAGCGTCTTGAGGCGGTCGAAGTCCAGGTTCCTGAACTCGTTCCATTCCGTCATCAGCACGAGCGCGTCGCTGCCCTTGGCCGCTTCGTAGGGATCGGCGCAGGGCGTGATCTTCGGCAGCAGTTTCATGCCCTCTTCGATGGCCGCGGGATCGTGGGCGCGCACGGCGCAGCCGGCTTTCACGAGCTCCTCGATGATCGTCAGCGCCGGCGCCTCGCGCAGGTCGTTGGTGTTCGGCTTGAACGCGAGGCCGAGCACGCCGACCGTCTTGCCCTTCAGTCCGCCGAGCGCGCGATTGATTTTCCCGACCATGGCCAGTTTTTGCCGCTCGTTGACTGCCGCCGCCGCCTTGGCGATCTGCATTTCGACGCCGTGCCGGTCGCCGGTCTGTATCAAGGCGGCCACGTCCTTCGGGAAGCAGGAGCCGCCGAAGCCGGGGCCGGCGTGGAGAAACTTCGAGCCAATCCGGTGATCCAGCCCCATCCCCTTGGAGACGACCTGGACGTCCGCGCCGACCTTCTCGCACAGGTTGGCGATCTCGTTGATGAAGGAGACCTTGGTGGCCAGGAATGCGTTGGAGGCGTACTTGATCATCTCGGAGGTCGGGATATCGGTGATGACGAAGGGGGTTTCGATCAGGTACAGCGGCCGGTAGAGGTCCTTCATGATGGCGACGGCCTCGGCGCTGTCCGCGCCGATGACGACCCGGTTGGGCCGCAGGAAGTCTTCGATGGCCGACCCCTCGCGGAGAAATTCCGGGTTGGAGACGATGTCGAACCGGACCGGTTTTTTCTGGCTGGTCTTGATGACCTCACGCAATTTCTCGCCGGTGCCGACCGGCACGGTGGATTTCGTGGCGATGACCTTGTAGCCGGTCATGTGCCTGGCGATGCCGCGGCCGACCTCCTCCACGTAGGAGAGGTCGGCGGAGCCGTCGCTGCGCGACGGCGTGCCGACGGCGATGAAGATGACCAGCGTTTCGTCCACCGCCTTGGCGATGTCGGTGGTAAAGGTCAGGCGGCCGTCCCGGATGCCCTTGGCGACCAGTTCCGTGATGCCCGGCTCGTAGAAGGGGACCTCGCCCTTTTCCAGCTTGCCGATCCGCCTGGCATCGGTATCCATGCAGGTGACATTCAAGCCGAACTCTGCGAAACAAGCTCCCGTCACCAGTCCGACGTAGCCCGTTCCAATCACGCTGATATGCATTGAAACTCCTCTACACGATCTTCTGACCGGTTAATCCGGAGGCTATCCGGATCCATGCAGGTGACGTTCAAGTCGATTTCACAAAACAGGCCCCGGTCACCAGTCCAACGTACCCGGTTCCGATCACACTGCTGCGCATCAACAACCCTCGCGGTTAGAGCCCGATCGTGCCCGTTCCAGTCTATGTCTTATCGGTTGCCGGGGAGTATAACATAAGGGCGTTTCCGGCCAAGCAAACTCAGCTTCGTTGACTCGCTCTTCGTGGTTCAGTAGACTGCTCGCGCGGAAGGAACGGTGCGCCATGGCGTCTCAAGGCGGCACGATGATGCGGCCCCTGGCCGTGATGATGAAGCGGAACCCCCGGTCGATCAGTCCGGAGGCGACGCTGGCCGAGGCTGCGGCGATGATGCGGGACACGCGTGTTGGCGCCATCCTGGTCGCCGAACAGGGCGCGTTCATCGGGATCATCAGCGAGACCGACCTCGTGCGCAAGGCGATGGCGGGCCATCTCAATGCCGCGCAGGCCAGAGTGCGGGCGGTCATGAGCAGTCCCGTCATCACGATCGAGCAGGATCGCTCGGCGCACGATGCCAGCGATCTCATGGCCGAGAAGGGCATCCGGCACCTGGCCGTGACCGAGGATGGCCGCATCGTCGGGATCGTCACGGTCCGCGATTTGTTGCGCTACTTCAAAAACTGGGGGCCGCACTAAGAGTTGGAATGCTGAACGCGGTCTCCGCTTCTCTTCCGATCACCCAACCGCACGATGACTATTGATCAGACTCAGGCTCGCTGGAGCCGCGCGGAACTCTTTGCGACCGCCTTCATCAGCGGCGCCGTCGTCATGGCGCTGGAAATTCTCGGCAGCCGTCTGCTGGCGCCGGTGTTCGGCAATTCGCTGTTCGTCTGGGGCGCGCTCATCGGCGTGATCCTGGCCGCCATGAGCAGCGGCTACGCGACGGGCGGCTGGCTGGCGGACCGCCACCAGGGCAGCACCGTGCTGGCCGGCCTCCTGCTTTTTTCAGGCGCCTGGACCCTGCTGCTGGCCTGGGCGGGGCAGCCGGTCATGTTCAAAGTCTCATCGTGGATCGACGATCCCCGCTGGGGGCCCTGCCTTGCCGCAAGCATTCTACTGGCGCCACCGGCGTTCGGATTGAGCGGCGTGCTGCCGGCGCTTCTGCGCCTCGCGATCGGCGACATGGGCCATCTCGGCCGGCATACAGGCACCATGATCGCGGTCTCGACGGTCGGCAGCCTGATCGGCACCTGGGGGACGGCCTTTTATCTTTTGACGTGGCTCGGGAGCGCGACACTCGTCGCAATGCTCGGCGTCGTGCAAATTCTGCTGGGCGCCCTGTGGGGCTGGCGGTCGGCGGTCGGCGTGAAGGCCGGCGTGCCGGTGCTGGGCGCGCTGGCCATTCTCGTATGGCTGGCGGTTCATCCGGGCCAGGCCCTGCCGGAGGATCTCAGGAAATTGATCCCGCCCGTGCCGCTCCATCAGGAGGACAGTCCCTACCAGCAGGTCCGTGTGCGCGACGATTCGCAGGGCCTCTTCCGCTATCTGATTCTGGACCGCACCTTCCACGCGGTGATGTGGAACGCCGATCCGGTCGCCCTGTTCCTTCCCTACAGCCAGATGATGATGGCGGCGCTGGCGCTTCCGCCGGAGCCGAAGCGGGGCCTGATTCTCGGACATGGCGGCGGCTCGCTGGCGAAATGGCTCGCGCGGTACTGGCCCGATCTGGAACTCGACACGGTGGAGGTGGATCCCTCGGTGGTCCAGGCGGCCGAGAAGTATTTCAGCTACGCGCCGGCCAAGGGGCACCACGTCCACGTGAAAGACGCGCGGGTGTTTCTGCGCAACACGACGGCCACCTACGACGTGATCTGGCTGGATGTCTTCGCCCGGCACCTGATTCCGTTCCATCTCACCACGCAGGAATTCTTCAGGGAACTGCAGGCCCGGCTGCATCCGGACGGCGTTCTGGCCGTCAATCTGGCCTCCTCCGGCGAAGGGCCCGACCGGCTCCGCGCCCAGGCGGTGGTCGCGACGATGAAAACCGTTTTTCCGGTGATTGCCTCCTATGGCGTCAAGGGGCCCTGGAAGACGGTGCAGCAGTCCAGGGCGGAGAATCTGATTTTCTTTGCCGGGGCTCCGGTGGAGAAAACCACGCCCGCCGAGTTCACAGCAAAAGTCCAGGCCCTGCTGGCGCAGAGCCGCCTGCCGGTCGAACTGCAGGAGTTGATGACAACAAAGATCGAACAGGACTGGCCGGCCGGGATCGTTCTGACGGACGACTATGCGCCATACGATCTCCTGATCGGACGGGGAGCCGAGCCTGCGCCAGGCAACGCCCCATCCTCGTCGCGGTAAGCAGATCCGGTTCCTTCAAAATCCACGTTCTTCCGGACTGTTGGCGCCTGTTTTGAGGCAGCCCGGTTGCTGGAAGAAGGTGCTTGCTTCCCTTTATGGCCTATGTTATACCAACCGGCGTTTCCGGGTTTACCTCCCGCGAAACACGCAATATGGTAACGATCAAGGATTTGTCATCGTTCACTAATCACAGCTTTTTTCTTCCAAGGAGGTAGGCAATGGGCAAGATGCTGGTGTCAGTATTCTTCGGCCTCATGATCGTGATGGTCGGAGCCACGGCGGCCTTCGCGCTGCAGGCGGGCGGCGTCGAAATCGGCGATCTGGAGACCGGTTCCGTCGTCGGTCTGCCGTTCAAGGCACTGGATGTGGATGTCGAGTTGTTCGCCCTCGAGCTCGGCGGCGAGGGTGGCAAGAAGGTGTGGTATCCGCCCACGACCGTGGTGGACTTCAAGGTCCGTCCCGGCCGGCCCTTCCTCTTGAAGGTGACCAATTCCTCGACGGCGGAACACGGGTTCTTCTTCTCGGCGGATCAGAACCAGGCCGCTCCGACCGTGATGAAGGCGAAAATCGTCCTCAAGCCGGGCGAGACCAAGTACATCGGCATTCCGACCAGCGATCTGTTCTATGCCACGACGGGCAACGTGCTCTATTACTTCTGCCACCTGCATCCGGGCCACATTGGCGGCCGGTTGGTGATGCTGAAGTAGTTACACGTTTCTTTCGGGTTGGTTTGATTGACAACGCCCTGTCCGCTGATGAAGCGGGCAGGGCGTTGTTGTTTCTGCGAGAAGGCGGAAGGACTAGGTCACAAGAAACACGCCCCATCTCGAAGGAGGCAGGGCGGTCAAGACTGACGGATCGAGCGAGCTAGTTCCGGACGCCGCTCCAGACCTTGGCGGGATCGATGGTCTTGTCCGGGTTCAGTTTCTTGGCTTTCTCGAGCAGCACGTCGGTTTTCTCGGGATAGGCCGGATCGGAGATGCAGCAATTGTCC
>Ga0187893_10006030_pt1 | contig 21094 bp, 25 predicted proteins | sample MA1701074metaG_FD_139574 | JGI IMG/M metagenome (GOLD analysis project Ga0187893, IMG submission 139574) | White microbial mat communities from a basaltic lava cave in the Kipuka Kanohina Cave System on the Island of Hawaii, USA - MA170107-4 metaG ...
CATCGGAGCGGCTCCTTTCCTTGGTGTGGGTGGTGGTTGTCTCGACAACGATCACTGCACCACACCGGAGCCGCTTCGTCAATTTTCAACTAAGGATGGCACACCTTCCAGGCCAAACAAAGAGGATATCGCACGCTACTGGAAAACAGCGATGTTCTTCACAACGGTGTGGATTGAGGATGAAACTGTTCTGGTCGCCGGCCTGGACGAGGCGATATCCCCAGTGTATTTGTCTCGGGAGCCTCCACCACCTGGAAAAGGTCGGCTGGCAAATAACTCCGAGGGTCTGGTTGTCATCTTCGATGACCTACGGAAATTCACCGTGACAGCTACCCTCGCTTCCGAGTCAGCCAAACAGATCAAGACAATCGCCACCAAGTTTGTTGAACTGCCGCCCCTAGCCAAGAAAGCTTCACCAAATCAGAGCGAGCGAGCACCGGAACCCACCAAGTCAACTCGCACATGGTGGCAGCGCACCTGTTCGATTACTCCTGACGAAACCGCACCTACTAGTCCACCCGCTTCCAAAGAACACCTCGCACAAGAAATCAAATGCAGCATCGAACCATAAGAGGCATGCGCACTAACATAAGGAGCACTCGAGATGACCAGACCGCCCATGAGAGGGCTATACGATCGAGCACTCAAGGAGTTTGAGCAGGCTCTGGTTAAACAGGGCGTTTATCAGCAAGGGCACCAGAATCTCCGACGAGCCCTGAATGGCGCAAGGGACTTTGTGGATTTCCTACTTGACGGCCCCGCCGTTCTTAGCAAAGGGCGACCACGCTCCTAGTGACCGCAGATCAAACATCTTCTTAACGAGGAGGTGACCATGTCGGCAGGCCTACTGAACTATCTACAACTTTGCCACAGCCAGTTTCCCGCCATCTCAGAGAAACTTTACCGTTCGCCCTTTGACCTTCACGCAATTGAGCGCGCGGTGCGCCATCTACGCCAGCGGGATTTCCTCACGTACGGGGACCTCAATTACTTCATATGGCCAGAGCACTGGTGGTTCGACTTGTTTTGGGCCTTCCCGCCCAAGGAGCGGCTGAAAGGCACCCTGCGGGAAGTCACGTTCGACTTTCGGAATCTCCCCGAGAACGAGGCGACTGTCGTCCGTAACCTATTGCAAGTCTTCAAGTCCATCGAAATCGCCTCGATCATTCTGCGTTTCGTCTGGCCGGAACACTACGGGATCATCAGCCCTCCAGTGGAACGCGTTCTCGATGTACGCCGTGGTGGCGATGCGGCACAGATCTACCTACACTACCTGGTCAACCTCCGGACAATTCAACGCCACTATCGTTTCAAGCGGGCAGCGGATGCCGATATGGCGCTGTGGGTGTTGCACGAGAAATGCTACGGCCGCTACCGGGAGGCCAAGATCAAAGCGTCCTACGAAGCGGATTCTTTCATGCTGCAGCTACGAGCCAGCAACTTGGTTGGGCCAATTGCCAAACTGCCGCTCCCTCGGCTGGCTCAGGCCCTAGACGGCGAGAGCGCGGCCTTGGCCAGCCTGGTGGCTTGCTATAGCTTCGAGTTGCAGGTGCGTGCGTTTGCCCAACGGCATGGCCTTCCGGACACCGGAAAGCTCAGCGATCTCATCGACCGTCTTTTTCTGGATCGCCAAATTACTTCTGAAAAGAAAAAGCACTGGCTGAGGCTGAAGCGTGTGCGTGATGTCTTCTTTCACGATGGCGAGGCCCCGACTGATCGGGACCGTAGCGATCTTATCTCGGAGATCATCAGATTGGACGAAGCGCTACGGACCAGCCATTAGAACGAACTCCGTTGTCATTCCACCGCAAGGCAGACACAGGGAAGAGCTACTAGAATGAGAGAACCCGAGGTTGAAGCGCGGGTGCGTCAATATCTGGCAGAGAACGGATATGAAGTGCTTCCTCGCCATGAACGACTCGGGCCTGATATCGTTGCGGAGAAGAACGGACGAAAACTGCTTGTGGAGGTCAAGGCCGACAGGCCTGGGCACAAGAGCAGCCCAGGAACGATTAATGTCGATGTTATGACCTTGCTAGGCCAGATTGTGCACAGGAAGGGACAGCGCCAGGCCGCCAACTATGCAATTGCTATTCGTCCTGTACACCAAAGACTAATCAAACAGGCACTGCCGTCGTTGCAGGAACTATCCGTCAGGATCTTTCTGATCAGCGATACTGATATCACCGAAGTAGCCTAAACAACTAGTCTGGTGGCCGAGGGTGGGAATTGGGGACATTCCTATTTATGAGGACGGAAGGCGAGTCAAATCGGGGCCCGGCAACGACAACCCGCTGGCCGGGCACGGCAGTGGCGCATAAATAGGAATGTCCCCAATTCCATCCAACTCCACATGCGCATTCATGGTTCTTTTCGTCGGTGACGGAATTCCCACGGTGGCACAGGTTCAGGATTAACCCACAGCCCCCGCTTCGCCTCCCGTGCTTCGAGCTCTAACCACACAAGCTCCCTATCGTGTTGCGCATACTTCCGATACCACCAGCACAGTCCTGCCCGGACCAATTCCCGGTTGACGAACGTCCCGTCGCCGAGCTTCACGTCCCCAATCGTGCGGCCGTACTTATCTCGACCATGCTCCACGATCATCACTTCCCTTCTAAACACTAGATCTGACGTGAACTGCCTCGCCCGCTGCCCAAACGCCTGGCGTTTCTCAGGGCAATCGATTCCGTTCAAGCGGATCTTCTGGCCTACGCCGTTATGCAGGATAGTGATTGTGTCCCCGTCGCTCACCCCCACAACACGGCCGGTGAACTCCTCAGCTAGGCAGAAACCAGGCAGGATCACGAAGGCAAGACAGACGAGGCGAAGAAGACGCCCGACAAACATGGGAGGCCCGGTCCCAGAGAAGCCTTCGAACCAGACGTGCCAGCGTCCGGTTCACTGATGCCGATGTCAGCACTGCGCTTCCCTGCATACCCGGTCCTTGGGCCTCCGTCGCCTACTTAGCCTTATGCACTAAGCCATTCCACCGACAATTGGGGTAGCGACATGGCAACCAGAGTAGCACCCCCTTCCTTACGAATCAATTCTTAAGGCCAGACTAACGCAGCTCGAAAGAACTGACGGACAGTCCTGAACCGAGAATCCTGAAGGGTCTGAACACGAGAAAGCCCATGGGTGACGGCGAACTGATGAGAACGGCGACAGACTTATCTTTGCTGTCTGGAAGGACCGCGCCGCTGGAGCGGGTATCGGAGCCCTGTTGTGCTCCGCCGTTGCCAAGCCTGAGCGACCCGGCTCTTCTTCTTGACACTTCTTCGCGACACTTCTAAACTTAGGCCAACGGAGCGACGATTATGGCTTCAGGAACCATTCCCCAATCCTTTCCGCTGAAACCGGATGAGATAAAGATCATCACCAGGGGGGGAAAACCTGTTGAGGTGCTCTTGACCGTGGAGCAATTCGAGAGAGTCTTAGATCTCATCGAAGAACTCGAGGACCGTGCTGATTTTGTCTCCCTGAAGGACGCTCCCGCCCGAGATTTTGAGAGCTTTCTCAAGGAACTCTGATCGGCAGGATGCCGACCCTCAGAATCAAGCCCCCCGCCGAGAAAGACATCCGCGATCTCCCTGACTCCATCCGAGAGCGGATTATGCAGGCCATCATGGCTCTTCGAGATGACCCTTCCCCTCGCCAGGCACAGAAGCTCCAGGGACAGGACCATCATTATCGTCTCCGAGTCGGGGATTATCGAATCCTCTACGAGTTCGGGGCAGAACAACAAGTGATCACCATTTACCGTGTGAAGCACCGCCGCGAAGCCTACCGATAAAAACCCATCGGATATTCGTTTCCGCCGCCTTGCGGGCTCCCCTCACCCTCCCCTCTCCCCGGAGGGGCGAGGGAGCATTCTTCTGCTCCAGGCGCTTGACAAGCCCTTGGTGGCTGGGTAGGATTCTGCGCCCGTGCGGCCGGGATTTTTCCTTTGTGGGGGTATCACGAAGACCATGGCAATTCGTATCGGCATCAATGGGTTCGGACGGATCGGGCGGAATGTCTTGCGGGCCTCGCTGGGGAACCCGAGTCTGGATTTCGTAGCCATCAACGACCTCACTGACGCCAAGACCCTCGCCTACTTGCTGAAATACGACTCGGTGCACGGCACGCTGGAAGCCGACGTCGAGGCCAAAGACAACCACCTCGTCGTCAACGGAAAAGCCATCGAGGTTCTGGCCAAGAAAGACCCCAAGGAATTGCCTTGGAAGGATCTCGGCGTGGACATCGTGATCGAATCCACCGGCCGATTCACGGATCGGGAAGGGGCAAGCCGCCATCTTTCGGCCGGCGCGAAGCGGGTCATCATCACCGCGCCGGCAAAGGATCCGGACGTCACCATCGTCTTGAGCGTGAATGAGCAGGCCTACGACCCGGCCAAGCATGCGATTATCTCCAATGCCTCCTGCACCACGAATTGCCTCGCGCCGGTAGCCAAGGTGCTTCTGGACAACTTCGGGATCCGGCACGGATCGATGACCACCATCCACTCATACACGAATGACCAGCAACTGCTCGATCTGCCGCACAAGGACCTCCGCCGGGCCCGGGCAGCGGGGCTGTCCATGGTCCCGACCAGCACAGGCGCCGCCAAGGCGCTCCACCTCGTGCTTCCCCAGCTCAAAGGGAAGATGGACGGCCTGGCGATCCGGGTGCCCACGCCCAACGTGTCGCTCGTGGACCTGACCGTTGAGGTGGAGAAGGAGTGCGATGTCGCCGCAGTGAATGCGGCCTTCCTTGCCGCCTCGCAGGGACCCATGAAGGGAATCCTCCGGTACTCCGAGGCCCCCATTGTTTCGGTGGACCAGAACGGCGATCCCCACTCCGCCACATTCGACGCGCCGCTCACCGTGGTCACGCAACAGCGGATGGTCAAGGTCATGGCTTGGTATGACAACGAATGGGCCTACTCCTGTCGGGTCCGTGACCTGATTACTTTTATCGCAGGCAAAGCATGACGCACGGAAGTGGTCCGGGCCAGAGCCTGAGGCGCACATGAACTTGCGCAAGCGGACGATCGACGATGTCGATCTCCGCAACAAGCGGGTCATCATCCGGGCTGACTTCAACGTCCCCCTCGATGACGCACTCCAGATTACCGACGACACCCGCATTCGTTCGACCCTGCCGACCGTCAACCGCGCCGTGGACGAGGGTGCCAAGGTCATCCTTTGTTCCCACTTGGGACGCCCCAAAGGCAAGCCCGACCCGAGGTACAGCCTGGCGCCCATCGCCAAGCGGTTGCAGCGGTTACTCGGGAAGGAGGTCGCCTTCGCCCCGGACTGCACCGGGCCGGCGGTAGAAGCCATGGTCGCCAAGATGAAGCCGGGCGACGTCCTCCTCCTCGAAAACCTCCGCTTCCACGCCGAAGAGGAGAAAAACGACGAAACCTTCTCCCGCCGACTCGCCTCGCTGGGCGACGTGTACATCAATGATGCCTTCGGCGCCGCCCATCGTGCCCACGCCTCGATCGTCGGCATTACCAAGTTCATCACGACCGCGGCGGCCGGCTATTTGCTGAAGAAAGAGGTCGAGTATCTCGAGGGCGCTGTCGCTGACCCCATACGTCCCTTCGTCGCCATCCTCGGCGGCGCCAAGGTCTCCGGCAAAATCGGCGTCATCGAGAACCTGGGCAAGCGCGTGGATAAGGTGATCATCGGCGGCGGGATGGCCTTCACGTTCATTAAGGCCATGGGCCTGGAGATCGGCAACTCCCTCGTCGAGGACGACATGCTCGATTTCGCCCGCGGCGTTCAGGAGCATTCGTTCGCGCGAGGGGTGAAATTCTACCTCCCGGTGGACTGCGTGGTGGCTGCGGGTCGGGAACCCTCGGCGGAGACCAAGGTCGTCCCCGTTCAGGAGATCCCGAAGGACTGGTACGGCCTGGATATCGGGCCGGCCTCCGTCAAGCTCTTCAGCGAAGCCGTGCAAAACGCGAAGACGATTCTCTGGAACGGTCCCATGGGAGTCTTCGAGATGGACGCATTTTCACGCGGGACTTTGGCCCTGGCACACGCCGTGGCCAACGCCTATGCGTTGACCATCGTGGGCGGTGGCGACACCGCACTTGCCGTGCACCGGGCCGGTGAATCGGAAAGTATGTCGTTCATCTCGACCGGCGGCGGCGCGGCCCTTCAGCTTCTCGAAGGGAAGGAACTGCCCGGTCTGACCGCCCTTCCGGATCAGCCTCGCTGATTTCCAACGGACATCGGCTATTCCGGCGGGTCTATCCCTTGCCCTGAGGGTTCAGTGCGGACGCGACTGATTATCGGCAACTGGAAGATGCACAAGACCGCTTCCGAAGCGGCAGCCTTCGTCCACCGACTCCTGGACCTGATCACCCCCCTTGAAAAAATCGAGGTCGTCCTAGCCCCGCCTTTTACGGCTCTGCAGGCCGTAGCACAGGCTTGTCGGTCGCGTCCCCTTTCCCTCGGCGCTCAAAATCTTTTCTGGGAGGACCGGGGCGCCTACACCGGCGAAGTCTCGGCGCCGATGCTCACGGATCTGGGCTGCCGGTACGTGATTGTGGGACACTCGGAACGACGGCGCTTGTTCGGAGAGCTGGATGAGGACATCAACAAGAAAGTGCACGCTGCGTTGCGGCATGGCCTCCGACCGATTCTCTGCGTAGGCGAGTCACTCCCTGAACGGGAGGCCGGGCACACGATCGCTCTGGTAACGGGGCAATTGCAGAAAGGGCTGGCTGCGCTGCCCCAGGCGCAACTCGGATCGGTGACCATCGCCTACGAGCCCCTATGGGCGATCGGCACGGGCCACGCCGCCTCTCCGGCGCAAGCTGTGGAGGTCCATCAGGTCCTTCGCAAAGCGATCGGCGAGACCGGGGGACGGGAGGCCGAGAGACAGGTGCGCATTCTCTATGGAGGCAGCGTCACCCCCGAGAATGCCGGGGCACTCTTCAGTGAGCCGGACGTGGATGGCGCGTTAGTCGGTGGGGCTTGTCTCGATCCGCACTCCTTTGCTAAGATCATCGCTCTTGCAAGGGACTCATCAGGAATGGAATAAGGAGGCCGGATGTATACCCTGGGCGTCATCATACATGTCATTGTCTGTTTCCTGATGATCGGGGCCATTCTGCTTCAGGCCGGCAAGGGAGCCGAAATGGGAGCCGCCTTCGGAGGGTCCAGCCAGACTGTGTTCGGGAGCCGGGGGCCCGGCACTTTCCTCAGCAAGGTCACTGTGGGAGCCGCGATCATCTTCATGCTGACCTCGCTCGGCCTCGCGATTCTCTCGAAGGAGCGGACCTTCTCTTCCACTGTCATCGACCTGGACAAGAAGGACTCATCGTCCGCGCCCACTCCGGCGCCGGCAGCCCCCACCGGAGAAACGACCCCACCGGCGCCCGCGCCCACGCCCTAGGGCAGATTGCCGACTCTATCAGGGTTGGTTGTGGAGAGAGAAAAGCGGCCGAGGGCTACACAGGGGTGCGCCACGCCTCGTGAGCATGTTCTTCACCGCGCACGATCTCGAAGAAGGCTTTCTGCAGATCCCGGGTCACGGGGCCGGGAGTCCCCGTGCCGATCCGGCGGCCGTCTATCTCACGGACCGGTGTAATTTCCGCAGCGGTCCCCGTCAGGAACACCTCTTCGGCCACGTACATGGCATCCCGCGTGAAACGCTCCTCCACCACGGGAATATTTCGTTCCCGAGCAAGCTGGAGCACGGAACTCCTGGTGATACCTTCAAGAATTGACGTCAGGGGCGTGGTCCTCAACTGCCCTTTCCGGATGATAAACACGTTCTCGCCTGTTCCTTCGGCTACGTATCCGTCTGGATCCAGGAGAATGGCTTCGTCATAACCATCGGCTTTGGCTTCGCTTTTCGCCAGGATGGAGTTGACATAGTACCCGGATACCTTGGCGCGGGTCATCGCCACGTTCACGTGGTGCCTGGTGAAAGACGACACTCTGGCCCGGATGCCCTTCAGGAGCGCTTCCTCCCCCAGATACGTGCCCCAGCGCCATGCGGCGATCGCCACGCGTATGGGGTTTTCCCCTGGATACACCCCCATCGCTCCGTAGCCGATGTATACGAGCGGCCGGATATAACAGGCCTCCAGCCGATTGATCCGAACCGTCTCCACAATCGCGTCAGCCAGTTGTTTCCGGTCATACGGGATCTGCATCATGCTGATGTGGGCCGACTCAAAGAGCCGTTCCACGTGCTCGTGGAGACGAAAGATCGCTGAACCGCCTCGCCCTTTGTAGCAGCGGATGCCTTCAAAGGCCGCCATCCCGTAATGCAGCGAATGCGTCAGCACATGAACGGAGGCGTCCCCCCAGTTCACGAAACGGCCATCCATCCAGATTTTTTCACTGGGTTCGAGCATAACTCGTGAGGCGATGATTCAGGAACCGGCGAAGGGCAACGAGACTACGATGCAAGCGGCGCCACTATATCAGCGTGTCTGAACATGCGTCAAGCGCGGGACCTGCAACCATCATCGGCTTGACACTTCGTAAATCCCTATGATACAAATCAAACCTTTCCGTGAGGAGGGTTGCTTACATGTACGCGATTGTGGAAACCGGGGGAAAGCAGTATCGGGTGCAACCCGGAGAAGTGCTTCGGGTCGAGTCCCTCCCAGGTGAAGTGGGACAGGTGGTGGAGCTGAAGCAGGTTCGGCTTGTGCAGGGGGATGCGGGCCTCCTGGTAGGCCGCCCCTGGGTTGGGCAGGCCAAAGTCATGGCCGAGATCGTCCGTCAGGGCCGAACCCGGTCCATGACGGTCTTTAAGAAACACCGCCGAAAGAACTATCGTCGTACGAAGGGTCACCGCCAGGGATTCACGCAAGTCCGCATTACGGATATCGCAACCGCCTAGTTTCCAAACGGGAGGCCGCTTCGAACGGCACCGGCAGCAGAGGGGACATAGCAGATGGCTACGAAGAAAGGCGGCGGTTCCTCCCGGAACGGGCGGGATAGTAACCCCCAGTACCTCGGGGTCAAGGCCTTCAGCGGGGAGAACGTGAAGGCAGGGACTATCATCGTGCGACAGAGAGGCACCACGTTTCATCCGGGCTTCAACGTCGGCCTGGGACGCGATCACACACTCTACGCACGCATCTCCGGGATCGTAACATTCGAAGGGGGACGCAGGCGCGCAAAGGTCAGCGTGTACCCGGCCCCGCAACCTTCCTAGGCCGACCGGCCTGCCTTCTCTCCGCTTCAACACCTCGTGCTTGCACCGGCCGTGCGCCGAGCACTTCGTGCACGGCGGGGTCCCAGGGAGTTTGATCCCATGTTCGTCGATGAAGTCCGCGTTTTCGTGAAAGCCGGCAACGGCGGGGACGGGGTCTGCAGCTTCCGACGGGAAAAGTATGTCCCGCGGGGAGGACCGGACGGCGGGGACGGCGGGGACGGCGGCAACGTCGTCATGGTCGCCTCACGTCGCCTCACTACACTGCTGGACCTTCGCTATCAGCAACAATATCAGGCCAAGGCCGGCAATCCGGGCGAAGGATCGAACCGCCACGGCCGGACGGCCCCGGATGTCGTGGTGCACGTGCCGGTCGGGACCGTCATCGCGGACGATACAACCGGCGAGGTCTTGGCCGACCTCGCCGCGGACGAGCAATCCTATATCGTCGCTCAAGGGGGACGGGGCGGGCGAGGCAACTCACACTTCGCCACCTCCACGAACCGCGTGCCGACTCGATGCGACCCGGGCACACCCGGGGAAGAACGGTGGCTCCGGCTGGAGTTGAAACTACTCGCGGACGTCGGCTTGGTGGGCTTCCCGAACGCCGGAAAGTCCACGTTGATCGCGGCCGTTTCCTCGGCACGCCCCAAGATCGCCGACTATCCTTTCACCACCCTCGTGCCCAATCTGGGAGTCGTATCCTGGGGCGAAGATCGCAGCTTCGTGGTCGCCGACATCCCCGGGCTGATCGAAGGCGCCCACGAGGGCAAGGGTCTCGGGGTTCAGTTTCTCCGGCATGTCGAGCGGACCTCGTTTCTGCTCCATCTCATCGACATCTCCGACTGGGCCCCGGAAGGCCCCGTCGAGGGGTACAAGACCTTGCGTCAGGAGCTCGAAGCCTATGATCCTCAACTCACGGTCCGGCCCTTTGCCGTCGTCGGCACCAAACTCGATATCAAGGGCGATGGCCGGCATCTGGACCGATTGCGTGCCTATTGCAAACGGCAGCGCCTGGACTTCTTTGCGATCTCCGCGGCGACGGGAGAGGGGCTCGATGCGTTGATCCATTTCGTGGGCAGACAGGTTGACGCTCTGAAGACCACATGCGCGACCAATTCATAAAGCAGGCCCGCCGCATCGTCGTCAAAGTCGGCAGCAGTCTGGTGGCCTCGCGGGAATCAGGACTGTGGCCGGAGCGCATCGAGCACCTGGCCGAGGATATCACGTACGTTCAAAAGGGCGGGCGCGAGGTGCTCCTCGTCTCCTCGGGCGCAATTGTGTCCGGGATTCAAAAGCTGGGCCTCAAGGCCTATCCCAAGAGCCTGCCCCTCAAGCAGGCTGCCGCGGCCGTGGGCCAGAGCCGGCTCATGTGGGCCTATGAGAAGGCCTTCGAACGGCTCGGTGGCAAGGTTGCGCAGATCCTCCTGACACACCAGGACCTGACCGACCGGCGCCGGTTCCTCAACGCCCGCCATACCCTGACAACCCTGATCGAGCTCGGGGTGACCCCCATCATCAACGAGAACGACACGGTCGCGGTGGACGAGATCCGCTTCGGCGACAATGACACGCTGGCCGGCCAAGTGGCGCACCTCGTGGACGCCGACCTGCTCATCATCCTCTCGGACGTAGACGGGCTCTTCACCGAGGATCCGCGCAGGAATAGGGCCGCCGAGCTGATTCCTCTGGTCACGGAGATCACCAAAGACATCGAGCAGCGGGCCGGTGCGTCGACCTCCTTCGAAGGCACCGGCGGAATGGCCACCAAGATTCAGACAGCCAAGAAGGTCGCCGAATACGGCGTCGCCACCCTCATCGTGAACGGAACCGCATCCGGCGCCCTTTCTGCCGTGTTCGACGGGACCGATCTCGGCACCCTCATCCTGCCCCGAGGCCGGCGGCTGACCAGCCGGAAACACTGGATCGCCTTCACCCTCAAAGCGAAGGGCCACGTCGTGCTGGATGACGGTGCCGTTCAGGCGCTCGCCCTGCGCGGCAAGAGCCTCCTCGCTTCGGGAGTCGTCGACGTTCAGGGCGAATTCGGGCCGGGTGACGCCGTACTCTGCGCCGATCGTCACGGCAAAGAGTTTGCGAAGGGGCTGGTAAATTTCGGATCCGATACGCTCCGGAAAATCAAGGGCATGAAGACCTCGGAGATCCGCAAAGCCCTTGGCCTGCAGGAATACGAGGAGGTCATACATCGCGACAACCTCGTCATTCTGGAATCAGCCTGCAAATGACCATGCAGGGCCTGCGCATCGGCCTGTTGGGCGGGACCTTCAATCCCATCCACCACTGCCACCTCACGATCGCACACCAAACCAGGGAGCGAGTCGGGCTTGACCGCATCCTGTTCATTCCTACGGGCGACCCGCCCCATAAATCCTCGGGCGCATTGGCCACCGCCGGACACCGAGTCGAGATGGTCCGCATAGCCATCGCGGCCGAACCTTCCTTTTCCCTCTCAGAGATCGAAGCTCGCCATTCGTCCAAGTCCTATTCCATCGAGACGGTTCAGGCCCTCCGCGATGAATATGGGGCCGGCACGGAGCTTTTCTTCATTCTGGGTCTCGATGCCTTTCTGGAACTGGACAGTTGGAAGCAGGCCTCCCAACTGATCCGCTTAATCCACTTCATCGTCGTCCCGAGGCCCGGATCGGTTTTCGCCAGCCTGCACACGATGCCGCTCCTGCCGTCGATCGACCGGTCCTCGCTGGCAGCGTTGGATGCGGGCCAGCAGGACCGCCTGGACCTCTCCTGGACTCCATCCACGAACTTGATCCTGCTCGGGCTTCCTCCCTGCGACATTTCCGCTTCGGTCATTCGCGCGCGACTCAAGAACCGCCAAACTGTGTCGAAGTGGTTGCCTGGCCCGGTCGAATCTTATATACTTCACCATAAGTTATACACAGAGGGAATTGATCGTCCTGGAATCTAAAGCAAAAGCCATCGCCATCGCAGAGGCGTCTCTCGAGAAAAAGGCCACGGACGTCCTCGTCCTCCACGTCGCCAAGCTGACTTCAGTTGCGGACTATCTGGTCCTGTGCTCCGGCGACTCGGAGCGACAGGTCCGAGCGATCGCGGATCACGTCGACCGCGTGCTCTCGGGTCAACGTACCCCGCCGCTCAGCATCGAAGGGAGTTCATCTTCGCAGTGGATACTGATGGACTTTAATGACGTCGTTGTACACGTGTTCCGATCCGACATCCGCGACCACTATGCGCTCGAGAAGCTCTGGGGAGACGCCAAACGCGTGCGCCTGCCGGGCCTGAAGCCCATCGCCGCCAAGCCCGCTGAGGCGAGTCCCGCCAAGAAGAGCCGCTCGCTCCGGGCAGGGAAGCAAGGTTAGAGATGTTTCGCCTCCTCCTCACAGTGTTTCTGGTCATCGGAGCCGTATTCCTTTACGGAAACTTCCAGGAGTTGAACCCCGGCTCGGTCAGCATCCGGATCAGCCCGACCGCCGCCTTTGATCTCAGCCCTGCAGCCTTGGTGCTCTTCTCCATGACAGCCGGGGCGCTGATCGTCACCTTGCTGGTCGGCGTCCGTGAAACGAGACATCTGGTCCTCAACTGGCGGAGCGCGCGGCTGCGTCGTCGTGAGGAGAAGGTCGAGGCCCTCCATCGAGAAGGCACCCACGCGTTTCTCTCCAAGCGCACGGCCGAAGCCATGAGCTTGTTTCAGAAGGCCTTGGTCCTCGATCCCAATCATGCCGATTCCCTTTTGTGGCTGGGCAACATCTATCGGACCGAGGAGAACTATCCGGAAGCGATCCGTTTGCACCGGAAAGCCCGCAGCATCGACGAACGCAACGCAGAAGTGCTCCTGGCGCTGGCGAAGGATCTCGAGGGGGCGAAACGGTTTGAAGATGCGTTGCAAACCCTGCAGGAGGTGCTCAAGCTCGACCAAGCCAACCTCACGGCGTTGATGCGCAAGCGGGACTTGTACATCCGACTCGAGAAATGGAGCGAGGGGCTGGAGATCCAGCAGCGGCTGATGAAGGCCAACCTGTCCGAGCATGACCAGCGAGGGGAGGCAAGCCTGCTGGTCGGGCTGACCTACGAGGCGGGCCGGCAACTCCTGGAGCGGGGGCACCCGGAAAAGGCCCGTCCGTTCTTCCGGGGGGCTATCAAACGCGACAAGAGCTTCCTGCCCGCTTACATCGGCCTGGGTGAAATCCTTATCCGCGAAGGCAAGGTGAAGAACGCGGCGGAGATTTTGGAGAAGGTCTACCGCAGAACCGGCAATATCATCATCCTTCACCGCCTTGAGGAGCTGTATCTGGAAATGGGCGAACCCGGCGAGATTCTTCGCGTGTACCAGGAGGCGGTGGAGCGGGACCCGCAGAATTCGGTGATCAAGTTTTACCTGGGCAAACTGTATTACCGGCTCGAGATGGTCGATGAGGCGTACGAGCTGCTCTGTGCTTTGGAAGGCCCGCAGGACCAGATGGCCGACTACCACAAGATTATGGCCAATCTCTACCTTCGCAAGCAGCAAACGGAACATGCCGTGGACGAGCTGAAGAAAGCCTTGGGATTCAAGAAGCGGGTCGTCGTGCCTTACCTGTGCAGGAAGTGCCAACTGGAATCAGCCGAGTGGTCCGGGCGATGCTCCCGGTGCTTCGCCTGGAACACCTACGTCGCGCTGCCCTGGGTTGATGCCTCCGCCCAGGGTGACCACCGGCACACTGGGGCACAGGAGGCCGCGTCCATCCCCTACCAGGGATTCGCCTCCCCGTTTGAGACCGTCTGACAGGCCCTCGCTCGGGCAGCCGGAGCAAGCCTATGCTCTGACGCCCCACAGGCGCGTTCCCGACCAACCACCTGGAGAATTGGCATGGCTGATTTTCAATCCCTCGCGGACAAGGCGTTTCGCGACGAAGCACTGACAAGAGCCGAGTGTCTCGCGGTCCTCGGGGCACCGGAGGAGCGACTGCTTGGCCTCTTGGATGCGGCGTTCACGGTCCGCAAGCGCTATTTCGGCAGAACAGTGCGGCTGCAGATGTTGCTCAACGCAAAGAGCGGGGCGTGCCAGGAAGACTGTCACTACTGTTCCCAATCGTCCGTCTCGACCGCCGAGATTGAACGATACGGGTTGCGCCCGAGACAGGAGATGATCGAGGGCGCGAGGCGTGCGGCGGCGGCCAGAGCCCAGCGTTACTGCATCGTCATCAGCGGCAGGAGCCCGCTGGATCGCGAGATCTCATCGATTGCCGAGGCTGTCCAGGATATCAAGAAGGAGATTCCGATCCAGGTCTGTTGTTCGTTGGGGTTGCTGAGTGAGGAGCAGGCGCGCACGCTGAAGCTGGCTGGTGTGGACCGAATCAACCACAACCTGAATACCAGCGAGTCCTACCACGAGACGATTTGTACTACGCACACCTTCCGGGACCGACTCGCAACGCTGCGACATGCCCGGGCTGCCGGTCTTGAGATCTGTTCGGGCGGGATCGTCGGGATGGGCGAGAGCGACGACGACATCATCGACCTGGCACTGGCGCTCCGGGACCTCAAGCCTGATTCGATCCCGTTGAACACGCTCCATCCGGTCGCGGGGACACCGCTGGAGCGCTGCCGCGACCTCACCCCGCAGCGCTGTCTCAAAATCCTGTGCCTGTTCCGCTTTCTCCACCCGCGGACCGAGATCCGCATGGCGGGCGGGCGCGAGTTGAACCTGCGGTCCTTGCAACCGTTGGCCCTCTACGTTGCGGATTCGCTGTTCGTGGACGGGTATCTGACCACCCCGGGCCAACCGGCTCCCGAAGTCTGGAACATGATCAGCGACCTGGGATTCAATCTCGAGGTCACTTACCGTCCGACCACAAACGTCCCGACCTGATCATTCATACCTCAATCCCTCCGCCACAGGCTGTTTGCCGGCCCAACGGGACGGGAAGTACCCTGCGGCCACAGCCGCAGCCAGGGCGAGCCCGATGGCCTGGAGAAACAACTCGATCGGGAGCGACCATTGGATCGTCCAGCCGAACGACTGTTTGTTGATCACTTCGATCAACAGCACCGAGAGAAAGATGCCCCCCGGCACGCCAAGCCCGGCGCCCAGCAGGCCAAGCCAGCACGATTCCCATAGCACCAGGCGGGCAATCTGGCGCCGGCTCGCCCCGACAGCCCGGAGCGTGGCCAGTTCTCGCTGTCGTTCCACCACCGAGGTCACCGAGGTATTGACGATGCCGAGCACCGCGATGAGCACCGCGATGATCTCGAGCGCATACGTGACACGAAACGTCCGATCAAAGATGGCCAGGATTTCGGTCCTCAGTTCCGAGTTGCCGATTACAACCACATGCCCTTCACGCCCGATCGTGTCGGCGATGCGCCGGCGCACCTCGGCAGCCTGAGTGTCCGTCTCCAAATACACAGCCAGCACCGTCGTGGTGTCGTCCCGCCAGAGCCGGCGATACAACGCGCCATCCATGACCAGCTTCCCACCGTCCGTCGCATAGTCGTAGAACACGCCCATGAGGGGAAACGTCGCCTCCCCCGACGGCGTCAGCAAGCGAAGCCGGTCCCCGCGACGAACGCCTAGGGTATCCGCCAGCACTTCGGAGACCACGACTCCCTCGGACGCGACGGTCCGCCTCAGAGTCAGCATCGAGTCTCCTTCGAGAAACAGGTACCGACTCCGCTGGGCGTGGAGGCCCAAATCCCGTGAGACCAGGGACACCGGACGCCCCTGGAGCTCGACCGTCAACTCGCGGTAGGGGTCAACCGCTGCGATGCCCGGGATCGCCGTGAGCGTATCTCTCCAGGCCAACGGCATGCGCTTGGACAGCATCCCGCTGTCATCACCCTGCAGCCAGGTTGTCGGCGCCACGACCAGATCCGCGAGAACCGTCTGGTGGATCCAGTGCTCGACGGTCCGCCGAAAACTGTGGATCATGATACCGACTCCAATCATCACGGCGAGGCCGACCATCAAGGCCGATACCGTCACGCCGTTGCGGCCCGGAGCCCGCGCGACCTGATCGATCGCAATGCGGCCGATCGCACCCGAAAGGCTTGGGGAGGATACCGACCGTCCCGTCCGGGTCAGGGCCCCGCCTCCACGAACGACCGCTGGAGCAAGACAGGAGAGGCTAAGCAACAGGCAGAGCGCCGACGCATAGCCCCAGAGTGGCATCCCCTGGACAGGTCCCGGAAGGGCCAGGAGAGCCGATACCACCAAGCCGGTTGCGCCCAGCCAGGCCAGGGGAACTGCCCGCAGTTCCTGTCCGGCCTCGTATTCACCCGGCGCCAGCGCCCTGGCCGGAGCCGTCCGGCTGGCGTTGAGACTGGGGCCGGCCGCACCGAGCATGGACACCGCGACTCCGAGGAGACACCCCTGCCCCCACATCTCCGGAGGGACCCCCAACTCCAATCCCCTTCCCGGAGAAAGTGAGCCGAGAGAGACATAGAGGTCCGAAACAGTCCGGCTCAGCAGCGTCACAAGACTCCGCGCGAGCGCCACGCCCATCACGGTGCCGACGACCCCTCCCGTCAGACCCATGAGCCCGGCTTCAGCCAGGAACAGTGCGCTCACTCCGCCTCGCGACATCCCGAGGGCACGAAGAATCCCGATCTCGCGACGACGCTGAACGACGGCAAAGGCTACGGTGTTGTAGACCAGGAGCAGCCCGATCAAGAGTCCCACGCCGCCGAGCGTCGCCAGGTTGACTTGCATGGCCCGGACCATCCGCTCGATCTGTTCGTTCCGATGAGACGGCCTTGCGATCGCGAGAGGCGGCGGCAGCAGGGACCGCAGCTCCGCAGCAATCCCGTCGACCGGCAGACCAGGCTCCGTCACGAGGTCGATCCGATCGAGCCTGCCCACCACACCGAAAAGCGCCTGGGCTGCAGCGATATCCATCACGACCATTTGTTCCCACGCGGACCGTAGCCCGGCTCCGGATTCCACAATTCCGCGGACCACGACCCGATACACCTTGGTCCCCACGAGGATGTCGAGGGGCCTTCCGACGGCCAGGTCCCATTCCGTCGCCAGCCGCCTACCGACAAAGACAGCGTCAGGCGCCAGCAGCGCCTCAAAGTCAAGGTCGGCGCCGGCTTGCAGGACAAGCCGGAACTCCATAAGAGTCGCAGCCTCCAGAAGATCGAGCCCCATCACGACCAGGGCCTGTCCCTCATGGGGGCCGGCAGCACCACGGGCCGCCTGGTGAAGTACAGGCGTGGCAGACACCACAGAAGGGTGCTGCCGGACCATACCGATGACGCGCTCATCCAGGCCCAACTCTCCTCCGGAGACCTGGAGGGTAGCCCGGCCGGCAACCTGCAGCACGGCGTCCTGGAACGACTTCAGCACGTCCACATTGGCGGTGCGGATGGCAACGGAGACTGCGACGCCGAGGGCTATGCCGAGCACGGTCACAACGGTGCGAACGGGCCGTTCCACCAGGTGGCGGAACCCGATCAGTCGGAGTAGTCTGCACATGGTTCTTAACGAATTTCCCTGAGCGGCGGTAGTAAGGTTTGCCAATAAGGGTGTTTACACCAAGTAGTGCTCTCTGCTAGACTGAAATCCTTACGAACACGCAATGAGGTGGACCATGCCGAGGACACGCGCCCCCAAGAGAGGTGCACGAGGCCGCGCGACGGGAGGAAGCGATGCACCCCGCGCCCTGACGCCGCGCCAGAAGGAGATTCTACGCCTGGTTGCGCAGGGCCTGACGAACCGGGAAATTGCGGAGCACCTGGAGATAAGTGTGCGGACGGTGGAAGTCCACCGGTTCAATCTGATGCGACGCCTCAAGGTGCGGAACGTCGCCCAACTCCTCCGCCAGGCTCTCATCCTGCGTCTGCTGCCGAAGAGCTTTGCGTCGCGGTAGTCGGAGCGGTCAGAGTTCTTTCAGGGCGCCCCGGCAGGCCGAGGGAGAGGAATGTCCCTTCCGGCTGAGCAGGTCTGCCAACTCTTTCCCCAGCCTGTCGAATACTCCGAGGCCGTCCTCGACCAAAGCCGTCCCGACCTGAACCGCTGATGCCCCGCAGAGAAGATGCTCGAAGACATCGCTGCCCGTGACCACGCCACCGGTGCCGATGATCGGAAGACGGCCCTCGAACAATTTCCAGAAAGCGCGCACATTGGCCAAGGCCACCGGCTTGATCAGCGCGCCCCCCAACCCGCCGAAGCCGCCCTTCGGCTTGATCACCGTGCACTCTCGTCCCGAATCCACCACCAGTCCGTTCCCGACCGAATTGATGAGCGAGAGGAAGTCGGCTCCCGAATTCCGGATCACGCGAGCCATGGTCTGCTGGTGGGCGGGATCAAGATAGGGGGGCAGCTTCACTCCCATCGGGACCGTCACCACTTTCCGCACCCGCTGCAGCAGGCGCTCCGAGATCTCGGGATCATAGCCAATCTGCGGTTCTCCGGGAATGTTCGGGCAGGACAGATTGACCTCGATGAGATCAGGCCGGCTTTGATTGATGACGCGCGCGATCGTGACAAAGTCCTCTTCGCTGAAGCCCGCCACGCTGGCCACGACCGGCTTGCCGAATTTCCGTAACCCGGGAATCAACTCCGCGTAGGCGCGGTATCCCAGATTGGGCAGCCCCATGGAGTTGATCGACCCGCCGGGAAATCCGTGATACCTGGGTTCGGGGTTGCCCGCCCTTGCCTCCAGGGTCATCGACTTCGTGACGATGGCCCCGGAGCTGGAACGGCCCAGCGCCTCCAGTTCCTCCCGCGTGACGCACAGAGCGCCGGCCGCGTTCATCAGGCAAGTGGGGAAGCGGACTCCCGCAATGGTGGCGGAAAGATCCATCATCCCTCCACCCGTCCATCTTTCATCCGGTAGACGCAATCGGCCTGCAGGGCGGCGGCTTCACTGTGCGTAACCATGATCACGGTCTGTCCCGTCTGTTGAGGCAGGGACCGCAACAAGGCGACGACCTCGGCACCGCTCGCTGAGTCCAGATTGCCGGTCGGTTCATCGGCCAGGATCAGCTGGGGACGATGGACCAAGGCCCTGGCGATCGCCACCCGCTGCTGCTCGCCGCCGGACAATTCGCCGGGCCGGTGGCGCTCGCGATGCCGCAGCCCGACAGCTTCAAGGCACTCGCCCACCCGGAGTCCGATCTCTTTGCCCCGCCGCCCGTTGAGCAGCAGGGGCAGGGCGATGTTCTCCTCCGCAGTCAGACCCGGAATGAGATGAAAGGCCTGGAACACCATGCCGACGAATTCCCGTCGGAGGCGGGTCCAGTCTTTATCGACAAAACTAGAGGTGGAGCGGCCATCGAGAAGGATCTCGCCGCCGGTCGGATGATCCACTCCCGCAACCAGGTTGAGCAAGGTGCTTTTCCCACATCCGCTGGGTCCGACGACGGCGCAAAACTCTCCCTGAGCGACATCCAGCGTCACCTCATGAAGGGCCATCACTCGCGTGCCGCCCCGCAGATACTCCTTGGAAACCCGCACGAATGCGACCACTGGCCAACGTCCACGCGAAACCCATACTGTCCCGGGGCACCGCACCCTCGAAACGTCACAACACCCATGACGCCACACCGACCCCGCAGTCAGGTGCGCTGATATATCACAACACCTCCGGCCCCCACAACCGGCCGCAATCCGGCTTGACACTCCAAAGGTGATTCCGTACATATTGTAGTCACCCAGAGTCCGAGATCGGGGCTGTGCTCTGTTACATGCTTCTCTCTGTACCCGCCACTGTGCCGCGCTTGACCGGTCTCCTCCGGAGGGTGGTGAACCTTGTCCTCCCGATCGAGTGCGCGACGTGCGGCGTGGCGCTCACGGATGATCCGGTACCGTTCTTCTGCCGTTCCTGCTGGATCGGGCTCAAACCGTTGGACGATCCCACGTGTCCGAGGTGCGGGCGGCCCTTTGCATCGCCGACGACGCTTACCTACTCGCCGCATCATCTCTGCGCCTCGTGCCGTCTCCACCCCCCTGCATACACCAGAGCGTGGTCGCTCTATCCCTATGTCCCGCCTTTGCAGGACGCCATCCAGCTCTTCAAGTACAAACGGAAGGTGAGCCTCGCGAACCCCTTGGGAGCGCTCATGCAGACCGGCCTGAGGATCTTGCCGGAGACGGATCTCCTGATGCCCATTCCGCTCCATGTCGATCGGCTCAAGGAACGGGAATTTAACCAGGCGTTGTTATTGGCGGACCGGCTCAACGGGCTCCTCCGCCTGCCCCTGTCTTATGATAATCTTGTTCGCCTGCGGCCGACTCAGCCCCAGACGGAACTGAGCCGACGCGCACGGCTCAAGAATCTGCGGCGAGCCTTCAGCCTGAAGCGCCCGGAGCAAGTTATCGGCAAGCGAGTGCTGCTGGTGGACGACGTCTTCACGACAGGGACCACCGTGAACGAATGCGCGAAGACACTCCGGAAGGCCGGCGCCAAGGAAGTCTATGTCCTCACGTTAGCCCGAACTTGCTGAGGCGACTCCGTAGCAGGGGTGCAACAGGCGGTCTGCCATGTTCAAGAAATAATCGAGGAGCGTGCCTATGCCGATCTACGAGTATCGTTGCACCGCTTGCGGAAAGCGCAACACAGTCCTGGTTCTGACCTCCAACGCTCAGGCTCCTGCGACATGTAGCCACTGCGCGGGCGCGCACTTGGAACGAATCATGTCGCGTTTCGCCGCGCCGAAGTCCGAAGAGGCCCGGCTGGAATCCATGGCCGACCCCAGCAAGTTCGGCGACCTCGACGAGAACGATCCGAAAAGCATGGCCCGCATGATGAAGCGCATGGGCCAGGAAATGGGCGAAGACCTGGGAGACGACCTGGATGCCGCCCTGGAGGGGGCCGAAAACGAGGGAGAACCGACCGGATCGAACCTCAATGACCTGGATTGACCTGCATTGTCAGGGCTGTTTCCTTGACATCAAGAGGGCTTGCCCCTAGACTCGCCAACGTAGGCTCTAGGAAACATTCCC
>Ga0187893_10006031_pt1 | contig 21094 bp, 11 predicted proteins | sample MA1701074metaG_FD_139574 | JGI IMG/M metagenome (GOLD analysis project Ga0187893, IMG submission 139574) | White microbial mat communities from a basaltic lava cave in the Kipuka Kanohina Cave System on the Island of Hawaii, USA - MA170107-4 metaG ...
GCCGCGCCGACGAGGCGCCGCGCGGGCGAGGAGGCGCGATGGGCCGGCAGTGGCTGCAGAAGAAGCGCGAGATCAACGCCGAGCGGCGCGGGAAGATCGCCACGAAGCTGGTGCGCGAGATCACCGTCGCCGCCAAGGGGGGCGCGCCCGATCCGGCGCTCAACGCGCGGCTCGCGCTCGCGGTCGAGGCGGCGCGCAAGCAGTCGGTCTCGAGCGAGACGATCGCGCGCGCGATCAAGAAGGGGGCGGGACTGCTCGGGGAGGCGGTGCAGCTCGAGCTCGTCACCTTCGAGGGCTTCGCGCCCCACCGCGTGCCGGTGATCGTCGAGTGCCTCACCGACAACCGCCATCGCACGGTGCCCGAGATCCGCGTCCTCTTCCGCGACGGCCAGCTGGGGGCGAAGGTCGGCTTCCTGTTCGATCACGTCGGGATCGTGGAGGCGACGCACCCGACCGCCGGCCTCGACCTCGAGTCGGCCGCGATCGAGGCCGGCGCGCAGAACGTCGGCCCGCTCGAGAGCACTCCCGCGACGCAGTCGGGCGGGCGCTTCACCACCGACCGCGGCGACGTCGATCTCGTGGCGCGCAGCCTGCGCCAGTCGGGCTGGACGGTGACGGCCGCGGAGCTCGGCTACGTCGCCAAGGAGGAGATCGACCTGCCGGCCGGCCCGCGCGCCGAGGTGGAGGCGTTCCTCCAGGCGCTCGACGACCACGACGACGTCCACCGCGTCTACACTGCGCTGCGTTGAGGCGGTCGCGGCGGGACCCTGCCCTTCGCCCGGACGAACCTCGCGAACTCCCCGGCCCAGTCGTCGAAGTCGCGCAGCGCCGGCTCGGCCGCGAGGTGCTCGGCCTGGTCCTCGCTGTAGCTGCGCCCGCGGCCGAACTCGACGTAGCGCCACAGCCGGTCGGGCACCTCGATGCCGCTGTACCGGCACTGCTGCACCAGCGGCGCGTAGGTGTCGCGCCCATCCTGGTAGCGGTCGAGGCGCGGGTCGAGGTACTCGCGATGGCGCAGGATCCTCGGCCGGCCGGTCTCGTCGAGCTCGTCCCCGCCAGCGTCGCCGTAGCAGAAGAAGGCCGCGGTGCGCCCCTCGAGGTGGTTGGCGGTGAGCTCGCGCCAGCGCGGCGAGCGCTCGAGCTCGCGCGCCTTGCGCGGGTCCTTGCCGTCGATCAGGTCGGGGCGCGGGTTGCCGCCGCTCATGCAGACCAGGCGGTCGAACATGAGCTTGAGGTTGCTGGTGGGGGCGTTCCAGTGCACCGGCCCGACGATCGCCCAGGCGTCGGCGCGCTCCAGCCGTCCGTAGAGATCGAGGTTCCACATGAGGTCGGGCTCGACCGGATCGTTCGGTGAGTAGCAATTGCACGGCCAGCAGCAGAGCGCCATCGACGTCGAGACGCAGCCGCTGCAGCTCTGGATGCGGGCGCGGCCGCGCTCGTTGCCGAGGTCCTCGACGTCGATCTCCCATCCGGGCGGGAGACGGCCGGCCAAGCGCTGCGTCAGGGCGCGCGCCTTGGAGTCGAGACCGGCGCAGTGCAGCCGCCGCCGGCTCGAGCCGGCGATCAGCAGCACGCGCAGCGCTCCCGGCGGATCGGCGGCCCGAACGAGGCCGTGTTCGCCAGTCATCGTCGTGCTCCGCGCGTCAGGCGCCGGGCTGGCCGATCCCCGGAAAGCGGGCGAGCGCCCGCTTCGCGTCGGCGGCGAGCCGGGTCGATCCGCCACGATAGTCGTCCCGCCGCGAACGGCGCCCCGGCGTGGCGGGTAGCGTGGCGTCCTGACTCCCCGTCGGAGGACGCTCGATGGCCTCGCCCCCGGCAGAGGTCGCCACGGATGGCGCCGCGCAAGGCTGGCAGCTCGGAACGGTGCTGCGCCGCGTGCGGCTGGCGGCGATCGCCGTCGCGGCGGGGATGGTGCTGCTGGTCGCGTTGGAGGCCGCACGCCTGCTCCAGCTCGCCGCCGGCCTCCATCCGCTGGCGGGCGCGGCGGCGGGAGCGGCACTCGTTGCAGGGCTCGGCTGGCTCTGCCTCCCGCTCTGGCGCGCGCTCCGGCTGCCTCGGGTCGTCTGTCCCCCGGCGGTCCCCGCCGACGATTCCTTCGAGCCGCGCCACCTGGCGTCGCAGTCGCGCTACCTCGCGCGCTACCTCTCGGCGTGCGTCGAGAACCCCGCGCTCGCCGAGCAGCGATCGGAGGTCGAGGCAGTCCGCCGCGAGCTCGCCGGACTGCGTCCGCGCTGGGAGGGATCGGAGCCGGCCGACGCGGCGGCCCTGCGCGCGGAGATGAAGCAGTGGGTCGAGCGGCGCGTCACGCCTCTGCTGGCTCCACTCGACGAGCGCGCCGATCGCCTCATCTATCAGGAGGCTTTGAGCGTCGGCCTGGGCACCGCCATCTCGCCGAACGGCACGCTCGACTCCTTCGTCGTCCTCTGGCGCTCGGTGCAGATGAGCAGCCGGCTCGCCACCCTCTACTACGGACGGCCCGGCCCGATGGGAACGCTGCGAGTCCTCGCCGAGGTGGCGCTCGCCACCGTCGCCGCGACCTACGCGCAGCGGGTCGGCGACTCGCTCGGCGGACTGGTGGCACGCTCGATGGGGGGGATCGCCGGTGTGGTGGCGGGCCCGGCGACCCAGGGGGTCACCAACGCCCTCGTGATGGTGCGCCTGGGCTACCTCGTGCAGTCGCGCTGCCGCAGCTTCCGCCGCTGGGATCCTCGCGCGCAGCGATCGGCCCTGGCGGCGGCGCTGGCGGCGACGCAGCGGGTGGCGCTCGGCCTCGTGTCCGAGATCCTGCGGCAGGCGGGCTCGGGACTGGGAGTCGTGGCCGGCGCCGCCGCCCGCGGCGTGTCGCAAGCCGCCGGCGGGCTCGCGAGCGCCGCCGAGGCGGCGTTCTCCCTGGCGCGCGACGTCGGCCAGCGCATCTCGAACGGGCTCAAGTCCCTCGGCGAGCCGGATCGCGCCGGACCCGCTGGCGAGGGCGGCCACGGCGCGGCCCGCTAGCCGGCTCGTCGCCCATCCGCGCGAGCGCCTCGAGGCGTTCCTGCACGACCTCTTCCGCGCCGGCGCGTTCGAGGGGCGACGTCGCGCGAGGCCTTCTTCGTGCGGTCCGACTCGACCCCGACGACTCCGACCGACCTCGGTTCGGGCCGTGTGGACCTCGAAGTCGGCTTCGCGCCGCTGCGTCCCGGCGAGTTCTCGGTCCTGCCGATCAGCCACCCGACCGCCGCTCCCTGCCGCGTTCGTTCCGTATCCTGCCTGAGCTCCCCGAAATCGCGAGGTGATGCGGCCCTGATTCCGAGGAACGATCGCGCCGGTCGGCGGAGGTCCGCCGTTGCTCTGCTCTCCCTGGTGATCGGGGGGCTGGCGAGCGGCTGCGGAGCCGCCGGGCGCGCACCGCCCGCCCGACCGGTCGCCGCACCGCTCGCCGAGCCGCCCGGATTCGCGGCGACGGTCGACGGCTGGGTCGGGACGCCGCTCTCCGGGCCGCTCGGGGAGGATGCGGCGGCGCTGGTGCCGGCCGACCCGCAGCAGGCGCTCGCGCTCGAGGCGCGGATTCTCCTGGTCGACTCCATGGCGCGGATCGAGTCGCTGCTGGCGGAGCGCCGGGTGCCGGACGGCGGTTCGACTCGGCTGCGCGACCAGCTCGTGCTGGTGGTCGACCTCTCGCGTTCGGCTTCACCCGGCGTCACGTCGCGCCATGCCAACAACGGCTGCCTGGTGCGCGGTCCGCCGGCGCGTGAGCTCTTCGGCGAGCTGGCGCGCTCCGCGCCCTCCGGCGCCCTGTCGATCGCGGCGGTCGAGGAGGTCGTGGTCCGCGGCGTGACGACGCGACTCGCCTGCCGGAGCGCCGACGGCGGCCGGTTCGCCGTGGCCGTCCACGGCCGTGGAACGGGCAGCGCCGAGGTGACGCTCGAGCTCGCTGCATCCGGGGGGGGCGTCGAGCTCGTCAAGCTCGCGGGCGAACTGACGGCCGGCGGCGATCCGCTCCTCGTCGTGGTGCCCTCGCCGCTCTCGTGGGCGGAGGAGCGGGGGTGCGCGCTCCTGCTCGATCTCCAGCCGGCGCCCGGCGAGGCGGCGGCGCGCGAGCGCCACGCGGCGGTCGTGGCCGCGGCTCTCGCCCGCTCCGTCCGCGCGCCGGATCCCGCCGCGACCCACGCGCTCCCCGGCCAGGTCGACCTCGAAGGAGCTCGGGCAGCGCTGCTCCGGCTCGTCGGCGACGACTCGGCGCGGGCGACCCTCGTCGAACTGGGCGCGGACGCCGGCGCGGAGCTGTTCCTCGACCTTGCGCTGGTCGCTTCCGACCCGGTGCTCGCAGCCCTCGCGGACGCGATCGCGAGCGCGCGGCCCGACCTGCTCCGCGGCGGCGATCCGCCCGAGTCGCTCGGCTGGGGGCTGGAGCGCGAAGCGTGGCGTTTCCTCGCCGGGTCGGCGCTCCACGGCGAGCTGGAGCCCGAGCTCTCCGCGCAGCTCCTGCGTCACGCAGGGGCGGCGGGGGCGTGGCCGGCGACGATCGAGGACTTCGCCGACGACCGCAGCGACGGCGCCCGCTTCAACGAGCAGCTCATCGCGGAGAACCTGCGGCTTCTCGCCGACCACAGCGCCGCGCTGCGGGTGCGCGCCTTCGACTGGCTCGCCGCACGCGGTGTCGCTCCGAAGGGCTTCGACCCGCTCGCGCCGGCCGCGAAGCGCCGCGCCGTTCTCGAGTCGAGGGAGCACGCCGGTGACTGAGCCGGCCGTCGCTGCGGCGCCTCGCCGGCGCGGTCGATGGCGCATCGTCCTGGCGTGGACCCTTCTCGCGGCGGCGCTGCTGGTCGCCGCCGTCCGGATCGGCGCTCCGCGCCTCCTTCCGGGGTACCTGGCGCAGCTCGCGGCGAGGGTCGACCTCGAGCTGCGCTGGAAGGATCTCGACCTCTCGCTGCTGCGCGGCCGCATCGAGTTCACCGACGTGGAAGTGGGCGACGCCGGCCGCCCGGCCGCCGAGCCGTTCGCCCGCATCGCCCTCCTGCGGGTCGACGTCGATCTCCCGGCCCTGCTGCGGCGCGAGTGGGTGATCGAGCGCGCGGAGATCGACGGCCTTTCCGGCGCCGTCGCGAGGCGCGCGGACGGGTCCTTCGCGCTGGGCGGCTGGTCGCCGCCTCGCCGGCCGGAGGCCGCGCCCGACGCGCCCGCGCCCGGCAGGTTCACGCTCCCGTTCGAGGTGAGGCAGCTTCGCGGGTCCGACCTCCGGCTCTGCCTGCACGACGCCGCGGCCGAGCCGGCGCTCGACGCCGATCTCGCCTTCGAGCTCCTCGCGGACGACCTCGGCTCGACGCGTTGGCCGGCGCGCATCGAGCTGCGCGGCCGGGCGGTCGGCGATCTCGGCGCGATCGACCTGGCGGCGCGCGGCTCTGCACGCGGCATGAGGCTATCGGCCGAGCTCCAGCTCTCGGCGAGCGCCGTCCCCTCCGGGCTCCTCTCGCGCTTTGCGCCGCGCCTGCCCGTCGTGCCCCACGCGCGGATGCTCGACTTCGAGCTCGACCTCTCCGCGGAGCTATCGGCCCCGGATGAAGGCGGAGGGGCGTGGACGGGACGCGCGGCGCTCGACCGCCTCGTCCTCCATGGCGACGGCGAGCGGGAGCTCGTCCTGGCCGCGAGGGCGGAGCTGGTCCGGCTCGGCGCGGAGGGCGTGGACATCGGGCGGCTCGACCTGGACCTCGACGGGAGGGCGGCGCGGCTCGAATCGGGCGGCCTGCGTGCGGCCGGCCTCGACTTCGGTCCGGCCGTCGCCGCGTCCCATCCGGCGGGCGCGAAGCCCCCGCCGACCGTGGATGCCGCTCGGGCCGGCGACCGCCGCTACGCCGTCCGGATCGCCGAGATCCACCCGACCCTCGCGCTGCGGCTTCGCGACGAGACGTCGGACCCGCCGGCCGCGGTCGCGGCGACCGTGCGCGACTCGACCCTGCGCAACCTCTGCTTCGTCGCGCCCGAAGACGGCGTCCCCGTCGAGGTCGACCTGCGCCTCGAGGCGGCCGGAGGCGCCCTCCACCTGCGGGGGAGTGTCGCCCCGTTCGCCCCGGTGCGCGAGGCGCGGTTCGATCTGCGCGCCGATCTGCCCTTCACGGGCTGGAAGCGGCTCGGACTCGACGCCGCGCTCGGCGGCGACGCGCGCGCCACCCGACTCGAAGGTCGCGTCGAGGTGGGGTTCGCCGCCGCGGCGCGAAGCTCGGCGACGGTCGCGCTGCGCGACCTGCGGCTCGCCGACGGTGACCGCGAGCTGCTCCGGGTCGATTCGCTGCGAATCGAGGAGCTCGCGCTCGACGGTCGCACGCCGGCGCGATTCGAGCTCGCCGGCCGCGTCGAGGGGGCGCTCGACCGGCTGACCGTGACCGGCACGGCGACCCCCGATCCGGAGAAGCTCGCCGCCGACCTCGAGCTTGCGGCCGAGGGGCTCCGTCCCGGTCCGTTCGAACGCTGGTGGCCCGAGGCGCCCCTTCTGCGCACCGCGGACGGGCGGCTGCGCCTGCGCCTGATCGGGAACCTGGATCGGCGCGCGGATGGGATCCGCTCCGGGCGGCTCGAGCTTCGCGCCCTCGAGCTGCGCGACGGCCCGGAGGCGCCGCCGCGGATCGCCCTCGACGAGCTGCGGATCGTCGCGCCGCGCATCGACGCGACGCGGCGGGAACTCGAGCTCTCCGAGCTCGCGCTTTCGAAGCTCGTCCTGAGGCCTCCCGCCCGGGGACCGCGCGACGACGCGGGCGGCGGCGCGGCCCTCGTGGTCGACCTGCGCAGCCGCGGGCCGCTCGTGCTGGGGGGCGACGGCGAGGCGCCGCCGCTCGCCCTCGACCTCGTCGCCGCGGCGCCGCCGCTGGCCGAGGAGGTTCGCGCGTCGATCCAGCTCTCGCCGTTCGCGGCGCGTCCCGCGTTCGACCTCGCGCTCGACGTGAAGGGGCTCTCGGGCGGCCGCCTGGCCGACGTACTGCCGCAGGTCGCCGCGCGCGTCGACGCGTCGGCGATCGAGGGCGGCACCTGCACGGCGCGCCTGAGCGTCGCGCTCGACGTGAAGCGGCGCTCTCCGACCGACTTCGACCTGCGCGGGGGATTCGGCGCGACCGTGGAGCTGGATCAGCTCCGGCTGCACGGCAGTCCCGACGGGCCGCTGCTCGCGGGCGTCGATGCGGTCGCCTGCGAGATCGCGAGCATTCGTCCGGCGAGCGGCGCCTGCCTCGTGCGCAGCCTCGAGATCGCGATGCCCCGCGGGCAGGTGCGCCAGGCCGATCGCGGCCTCGAGTTCGCGGGGCTCCTCCTGCTGCCGGCCGCCGAGCCCTTGGAGGAGGAGCGCGGGCCGCCTCCCGAGCTGCGGATCGACCTGCTCGCGGCGACCGGCATCGACGCCTCATTCGTCGACGAGACGGTCTCGCCGCCGTTCGTCCTGCCCCTCACCGGCCTCGACCTCGAGGTGCGTCGTTTCACGACACGGGCCTTCGACGATCCGCTTCCGGTGGGGTTCCATGCCACCGTGGCCGCCGGCTCGATCGAGCTCGAGAAGCGCGACGAGGGCTCGCGCCTCGGCGGAATGCTCGATTCGGCGACGCGCGTCGTGACCCGCGCGGAGCGGGTCGTCGTGAACGAGCAACGCCCGGCGTGGGAGTCGATCGAGCTGGCCGGCCAGACCACGCTGCTGCGGCCGCTCACCGGTTGGGTTCGGTTCGACGTCCGGGGTCTCGAGCTCCAGGCGCTCGCCGCGCTGGCCGCGAAATCGAAGGTGGTGATCCGCGACGGCGTGGCCGATGCGGTGGTCGACGCGCGGCTGCGGGGCGACGACGGGATCCTGGTCGACTCGAGGACGACCTTCACGTGGCTATCGCTCGCCGAGCCGGCCGGCGGCCCGATCTCGAGCTGGCTCAAGCTCCCGGTCCCCCTCGACACGACGCTCTTCCTGCTGCGCGACTCGGACGGACGGCAGCAGGTTCCGCTGCGTTTCACCGTCGAGGCCGCGCGAGTGCGCCGCGGCGAGGTCGCCCGCGTCGCCACCGAGGCCCTGATCCGATTGATCGCCGACGCCGTCAAGTCGACCCCGTCGCGGGTGGTGAGCGGCGCGCTCGACGCCACGCAGCTCTCGCGGCTTCCGGGGGTCGACCGGATCCCGGGGCTCCTCGACCTGCAGGGACTGCGGCGCCTTTTCGGCGGGGGCTCGGAGCGCGACGCGCCGGCGCCGCCGATCGTCCTCGAGTTCGCGCCCGGGGAGACGCGGCTGCCGCCGGAGGCGCTCGGCCGGATCGAGCCGTTGATCGAGCGCCTGTCGCGCGAGCCCGCGCTCCGCGTGACGATCCAGCACCAGCTCGGAGGCGAGGACCGGTCGCGGCTCGCGGCGATGGCGAGGCCGGACGGCGAGGAGCATGCGGAGCTCGGAGCGCGACTGCGACGGCAGCGGCAGGAGCTCTCGGCCCGCCACCGCGCCGCGGCGGCGCAGGCGCGGGCGGCGTTGGGGACGGGCGGCGTCGCCGCGGCGGCGCCGTCCCTCGACGAGCTGCGATCGGTGGCGCGGGAGCTGGCGGCCACCGAGCGGGCGCTCGACCGGGTCCTCGGCGTGCACGCCGGGTCGGCTGAACGCGATGCCGAGCGGCTCGTGCGGGACGGGAGCCGCCTGCTCGCGGAGCTGCGGCTGGCGGCCCTGCGCGATCGCTTCGAGCGCGCCGGGAGCGCCGGTCTCGCCGAGCGCCTCGACGAGCTCGCCGTGCGCTTCACGACGGCCGAGGGCGTCTCGTGCAGCCGCATCGTCCTGCAGCCGACGCGCCGCTGACCGGTCCCGCGCGCCATCGCGTCGCACGCGCCGCGCTCCGATCTTCCTGGGCGGCTCCCGCGGCGCCGGCGCACGCGGCCGTCGAGCGCCTACGCCCAGGCTGGCCTGCACGCTTTCCGGGCGGATGATGGTGCCGAGCGGGGCCGGCCGGTCGCGGCCCCCGGGGTTCGGGCGCGGCGCGCCGGGACGGCCGGGAAGGAGAAGAGGTCATGGCGACGAATCGCGGAGTGGCCTACCTGGGACCGGGCGAGGTCGCGGTCCAGTCGATCGACTATCCGCGGCTCGAGCTCGCCGAGCAGAAGAGGCGGTGCGACCACGGTGCGATCCTGAAGGTGGTCTGCACCAACATCTGCGGCTCCGACCAGCACATGGTCCGCGGCCGCACGACCGCGCCGCGCGGCCTGATCCTCGGCCACGAGATCACCGGCGAGGTGATCGAGGTCGGCCGCGACGTCGAGTGCATCCGGAAGGGCGACCTGGTGAGCGTCCCGTTCAACATCGCGTGCGGACGCTGCACGAACTGCAAGGAGGGGAAGACCGGCATCTGCCTGCGCGTGAACCCGGCGCGGCCGGGCGCGGCCTACGGCTACGTCGACATGGGCGGATGGGTGGGAGGGCAGGCCGAGTACGTGATGGTCCCGTACGCCGACTTCAACCTGCTCAAGTTCCGCGACAAGGATCGCGCGATGGCGAAGATCCGCGACCTCGCCCTGCTCTCCGACATCTTCCCGACCGGCTACCACGGCGCGATCACGGCCGGGGTGACGACCGGCAGCACCGTCTTCGTCGCGGGCGCCGGTCCGGTGGGGCTGGCGTGCGCCGCCTCGTGCCACCTGCTGGGCGCCGCGGTGGTGATCGTGGGAGATTTGATCCCGGAGCGCCTCGCGCAGGCTCGCAGCTTCGGCTGCGCCACGGTCGACGTCTCGAAGTCGGCGTCCGTGGCCGAGCAGATCGAGCAGATCCTCGGCGTTCCGGAGGTGGACGCGGCGGTCGACTGCGTCGGCTTCGAGGCGCGCGGACACGGCTCCGAGTCGAAGCGGGAGGCGCCGGCCACCGTCCTCAACACGGCGATGACGGTCGTGAAGGCGGGCGGCGGCATCGGGATCCCCGGCCTCTACGTCACCGGCGATCCGGGCGGCGTCGACGAGGCCGCCAAGGTGGGCAGCCTCTCGATCCGCATCGGGCTGGGCTGGGCGAAGAGCTGCAGCTTCACCACCGGCCAGTGCCCGGTCATGCGCTACCACCGCCAGCTCATGATGGCGATCCTGCACGACCGCGTTCAGATCGCCAAGGCGGTGAACGTGGCCGTCATCCGGCTCGACGACGCCCCCGACGGCTACAAGGACTTCGACCGCGGCGCCGCCCGCAAGTACGTGATCGATCCGCACGGCTCGCTCGGGGCGTCGCGGTAGGGGCGAGGACGGGCGCCGATTGGATGCGCGGAGGAAGCTCGGGACGCGCGGCCGGGGCTCGTGGCGCCGGAGCGCGCTCCGCTGGACGGGAAGGCTTCTCCTCGCGTTCTCCGCGTGCGAGCTCACGCTGCGGCTGGCGGGCGCGCTCCTTCCGAGGCTCGTGCTCGACCCGCGCGCCGCCGGCGACGCGATCCTCTGCATCGGGGACTCCAACACGTTCGGGATCGGGGCCGCTCCAGGGCGCTCCTATCCCGACCAGCTCCACGAGCTGCTGGTCGCGTCGGGCTCGCAACGCGCGGTGGTGAACCTCGGCGTGTCGGGCCTCCGCGCCGGCGCGGCGCTCGACCGGCTCGAGGCCGCGATCGACCGCGCGGTGCCCCGCGCGGTCGTCTTCCTCGCCGGGCTCAACGATCGCACGCGCAGCCTTCGCGCGGCAGCGGCCGCCGGGCCGGTCGCCGCGGCTCCCCGTCCCGGCCGGGGCGAGCGCCTCGCCGCCGCGCTGCGCCGCAGCGCCGCCGTGCGCATGGCGCAGACCGGGTGGCGCGTTCTGAACGGCGACGTCGCCCGCGCGGAGTTCGGCGGCCGCGAGCGCGACCCGCTCGATCCCGACGGTCTCGATCTGAAGCAGTTCGAGAGCGGCTATCCCCGCGCGCGGGCGCGGGGGATCGCCGAGATCGAGCCGTGGCTGGTGAAAAGCTGGCAGTTCGAGCGGCCCGACCTGATGCGGCGCGCCTGGCGCGACTTCTCGGCGCAGCCGGGTGTCGAGCAGCACATGGCGCAGCTCCGGCTCCCGCGCGCCGCCTATGCCTGGGAGATCGAACGACTCTGCGGCGACGCGCCGCCGCCGCCGCTCGCTCCGATCGCGGGGGACGGCCACGGCGCCATGTTCACCCGCTTCACCGTCGCCTGCGCCGACCTCGAACGGGGCGCGTTCGACTCGGCCCGGGCGCGCCTGGCCGAGATCGAGTCGGTCGCGATCAACCCGCGCTGGCGCGCCTACCTGCGCCTGCACTCGGGCTGGATCGGCCTGCTCGAGGGCGACACCGCCGCGGCCGCCCGCGACCTCACGCGGGTGCTCGACGACCTCGCCGCGCTCAACCCGCGGGCAGGACTGTCGTGGGCGATGGGGGGGGCCGCCGTCGCCACCGCGCTCTCCGGGGGCGGCGGCGCGCTCGAGTCGTGGCGTGCATCGCGCAGGTCGCTGTGGAACGACGTCGAGCAGAGCGAGCGCGTCCCGCTCGCCCGCGAATGGCTGCTGGCGGCCGAGCTCATCGACGCGGCGGGCGACGCGAGGCGCGACGCGGCGCTGCGGCGACGCGCGTCGCAGCGGTTCGGCTCGCCGCGCACGGCGCCCCTCAAGTGGCTGCTCGCCCATCCCGATGCGACGCGTTCGACGCTTCTCGCCGAGCTCCCGCTCGAGGCGCCGCGCGCGAGCTGGATCGGACCGATGCGGCTGCTTCTCGCCCAGGCGCCGGACGAGGAGCTCGATCGCCTGCTCGCCCCCTCGTTCGGGCGGCTCGCCGCACTCGCGCGCCGGCACGGCTTCGAGGCGGTGGTCGTCAACTACCTCGACTACCAGGAGCCGGCGCTCAACGAACTCCTCGGCGCGCTCGCGCGCCGGTTCGACCTGACCCACGTCGACCTGCACGCGATCCACGATCGGGCGGAGCTGGCGCGCGACGACAAGTCGCGCTACTTCTCGCCCGACCGCGGCCACCCCAACGAGCACGGCTACGCGCTGATCGCGCGCGCCGTCTTCGAGAAGCTCCGGGAGCTCCGGGTGGTGCCCTGATCGCGCCGCGGCCGGCCGCCGCTCTCAGCGCACCCGCACGAGCTCGGGATTGGAGAGGTTGCCGGAGCCGCGTCCCTCGACGAACGCCTGCACGACGAAGGTTTCCGGGACGGCGAGATCGAAGGGGATGCGCAGGTCGACGCGGCTCGGGGCGCCCGGCCAAGGCAGGAAGACCGTCGGCTGCGAGAGGTCGATGAACAGCGTGCCGAGCGGCCGCAGCGGCTCGATTCCCGGTGCCGTCCCGACCACCAGGATCGTCGGCAGCCCGCGCGTCCCGTCGAGGACGACGCTCACCACCCGTCCGGGATGCGGGATCCCCTCGATGGCGAGCCGCACGTGGGTGAACTCGAACGCGCCGAGGTCGACCACGTCGACCCGGTCGAAGTCGGCGTCGAGCAGGCGGCAGTTGCCGTCGGCGTCGCGCTCCCGGCCGGGGGCCGGCTCGAAGGCCGGATCGCCGGCGTCGAGGCAGGGCGAGTCGCGCCGCAGCCGCCAGTCGCCGAGCGCCGGCCGGACGAACGACGGATCGGCGCCGAAGTTCCCGACCCCGCCGAGCGAGCCGCTCCAGCCCTGCACGTCGCTGTAGTCGATCGCGATCGCGCCGGGCGGCCCGACCAGTTGAGCCGCCTCGTCGCGGCGCAGGCGGGCGTCGTTGCCCCACAGGATCGTGTTGGCGACCGCGAGAGCACCCGCCTCCGGCTGGTTCGAGCGGATGCCGGCGCCGGCGGCCGCGCCGCGCGCGAGGTTCTCGACGATCGTGCAGCCCAGGACTTCGAGCCGCGCGCCGCCGGCCGGGGCGTCGAGATGGAGCGCGCCGGCCCCATCTCCGCGGTTCCCGTGGAGAAGCGAGTCGAGGAGGTGCGAGCGGCCGTGCAGCCGGCCGCCGAAGCGGATGCCTCCCGCGCCGTCGGAGGCCTCGTTGCCGGCGATCCGGCAGCGCAGGAACGTCGCCTGCTGGACGTCGGCCGCACCCGCCTCGGCGGCGCGATTCTCGGAGAGGAGCGAATCGATGACCGCCAACGTCCCGCCGCTCAGCGCGAGCCCGCCGCCGACCCGGTCGGCGGAGTTCCCGCGGATCGTCGCGCGGACGACCCGCACTTCGGCGCCGAGCGATCGGAGCGCGCCGCCGTCCCCGGCCGCCGCCGCGTTGTGCTCGAGGCGGACGTCGATCATCTCGAGCCGCCCGTTCACCAGCAGGATGCCGCCGCCCTCCCCGGCGACCCCGTGCCGGATCACGCAATCGACCAGGGTCGTGTCGCCGTCGCGCGCGCGCAGGTTGGCGCCGCGCTCGCGCCGGTCGTGGCCGCGCTCGAGGACGACGCCGTCGAGTCGCACCTTCGCCCCGCTCGCCACCGTGGCGACGTGGCGCGAGTTGTCGTCGACCCGCGGGTCGTCGTCGCGCAGGTCTCCGCTGAGTCGGGTCGGGAAGCGCCGCGGATCGCGCTCGTCGGGATCGCCCGGTCCCTCCAGGCCGCGGAAGCCGCCGAGCAGCCGCGTCCCGTCGGCGAGCGTGAAGGTCGCGTCGCGATCGAAGCGGCGCACGCCGGCTCCGCGGTCGGGCGTGTAGACGCCGCCCGCCATGTGCAGCCGGTCGCCGGGGCGCGCGGCGGCCAGCGCGTCCTGGAGCGAGCGGAACGCGCTGCGCCAGCTCGAGCCGTCTCCGCCCGGTCGCGCATCGTCGTCGACGTGCACCACCGACTGCGCCGCGGCGGGCGCCGAAAGCGCGGCGACGGCGAGGAGCGCCGCGAAGCGGCGGGAGCTTCGGATCGAGTTCGACATGGACGTCTCCTGGCGGCCTCCCCGAACGGGGCGATCGAACCCCGGCCCGCGTCGGAGGTTGCGGGCGAGGCGCGAGCTCAGCGGCCGCCGCCCGGGGGACGGTCGGGCGGCGACGGTCCCACGTAGCCCAGCCCCTTCAGGTCCTCGGCCCGGAACTCGCGCGCCTCGCGGCGCGGGAGCCGCCGCTCGGCGAAGTGCTGGAAGCTGCCCAGCCAGTGGTCGAGGGCGCGCTGCGCGCTGCGCGCGAACTCGCCGTGCACCGAGGCGAGGTTCTCCGTCTCGCCGGGATCGCGCCGCAGGTCGTAGACCTCGACGGCGCCGTCGGAGGCGCCGATCCAGCGCAGTCCGTTCCAGTCGACGGCGCGGAAGGTCCTGAGCCAGGGAGTCGGATCGAAGTCGGGCTGCGTGCGCCGGATCCGATCGAACGCGGTCGGAGTCACCGCCAGCATCTCGGAGAAGACGGGGGCCGCGGTGAGCGAGGGGTGGTCGGGAGCGTTGAAGCTGCGCGACGGCGTCTCCCCGCCGGCGCCCTCGAGCCCGCACAGATCGAGGACCGTGGCGAAGAGATCGAGCGTCGAGACCGGCTCCTGCTTGCGTCCCGGCGGAAGCCGGGACGGGAGTCGCAGCAGCAGCGGCACCCGCACCAGCGTGTCGTAGACGCAGAACTTGTGGTCCATCAGCCCGTGCTCGCCGAGGTTCTCCCCGTGGTCCGAGGTGAGGATCACGAGCGTCTCGTCGAGGAGTCCGCCCTCCTCGAGCGCCGCCAGCAGCCGGCCGGTGGCGGCGTCGAGGTCGAGGAGGCAGGCGTCGTAGACCTTGGAGAGCAGCTCGAGCCCGGCCGCGTCGAAGCGGCGCACGCCGAATAGGTGCTCGAGCAGCCGGTCGCTGCGATGGTCGAGCCGGAGCGACGCCTCGATCTCGGCCTCCGACATCAGCGCGCGCCGCGCCTCCCGCGACGGGATGCGCGGCACGTGCGCCTCCATGAGGTTGAGCGCGGCGAAGAAGGGGGCGCGCCCGTCGCGCCGGTCGAGCCAGGTGAGCAGCGCCTCGACCGCGACGGGAGCGCACTCCTTGTAGAGGCCCTTCGCGACGGGTCGCGCAGCGTCCGGCTCGCCGGGCTTCGGGAGCGCCGGCGCGTTGACGTCGCCCGGCAGGAGCTTGGCGTGCACGTGCTCCTCGGTCGCGTCCCGCCACCGATCGTCCCACGGGTGCTCGACCCGCGCGAACCCCTGGGTGAGGTTGCAGCCCTCCGCGACGAACGGGTTGGCCGCGAAGAGCCAGGTCGAGTAGCCCGCGCGCTGCAGGATCTCCGCCAGCGTCTCGAAGCTGCTGTGGAGCCAGAGGAAATCGGAGTTGACGCCGTGGGCGCTCTCGGGGAACCCGGTGAACAGGGTGGCGTGCGACGGCAGCGTCCAGATGCCGGTCGAGACGGCGCGCTCGCAGACGAGCGCCTCGCGCGCGAAGAGATCGAGCCGCGGCGTCGTCGGCCGCCGGTGGCCGTAGAGGCTCATCCGGTCGGCGCGCACCGTGTCCCAGATGATCAACAGCACGTTGGGCGGACGCCGCGGCGGGTCCGGGAGGCGCTGCGGGTGGTCCGCGGGGCGGTCGGAGCACGCGGCAGCGGCCGTCGCGAGCGCGCAGGCGAGGAGATGGCGCCTCACGGGGCCGAGGATAGCGCGGGCGCGCGCGTAGGATTCCCGGCCATGTCCGCACCCGCGCCGCGTGCGATGCTGCTCCTCTGCGCGATGGCCTCCGGCTCGCCGCGCGATGCGCAGGCGCAGGAGCCGGTCGACTTCGTGCGCGACGTCCGGCCGATCCTGCGCGACGCCTGCTGGCGATGCCACGGATTCGACCAGCAGAAGGGCCGGCTGCGCCTCGACACCCGGTCGGGCGCTTTCGCCGGCAGCCGCAACGGCGCGGTCATCGTGGCGGGGAGGAGCGGCGAGAGCGCGCTGGTGGAGCGCATCGTCGAGAGCGAAGCGGGCCGGCGGATGCCGCAGAAGGCGGAACGGCTCACGGAGGCGCAGATCGCCACGATCCGCTCCTGGATCGACCAGGGAGCGCACTGGCCCGACGCGGCCGCCGACCTCTCCGGCCACTGGGCCTTCCGCCCTCCCGTCGCGCCCCAGCCGCCGCCGGTCGCCGACGAGGAGTCGATCCGCGATCCGATCGACCGCTTCGTGCGCGCGCGCCTCGAGCGTGAGGGGCTGGCGCCGTCTCCCGAGGCGTCCCGCGAGACGCTGCTGCGCCGCGTCTCGCTCGATCTCACCGGACTGCCGCCCGTTCCGGAGGAGATCGACCGGTTCCTGGCCGACGCGGCGCCCGACGCCTACGAGACGCAGGTCGACCGCCTGCTCGCCTCGCCGCGCTACGGCGAGCGCATGGCGTGGGAGTGGCTCGAGGCGGCGCGCTACGCCGACACCAACGGCTACCAGGAGGATCGCACGCGCACGATGTGGCCGTGGCGCGACTGGGTGGTGGAGGCGCTGAACCGCAACCTTCCCTTCGATCGCTTCACGATCGAGCAGATCGCCGGCGACCTCCTGCCCGGCGCGACCCTCGAGCAGCGGCTCGCCACGGGATTCCACCGCAACCATCCGCTGAACGGCGAGGGCGGGGCGATCGCCGAGGAGTCGCGCCACCACTACGTGTTCGACCGCGTCGACACCACGGCGACCGTGTGGCTCGGCGTCACGCTCGGCTGCGCGCGCTGCCACGACCACAAGTTCGACCCGTTCCGGCAGGAGGAGTACTACCGCTTCGCCGCCTTCTTCAACAACGTGGCGGAGAGCGGGGGAGTCGACGCCGGCGGCAACGCGAAGCCGGTGATGGCGCTTCCGACGGTGGAGCAGGCCGCCCGGATCGAGGAGCTCGACGCGGCGACGGCCGAGCTCGAGGCGCGGCTCGCGCGTCTCCGGGCCGACGAGGATCCGGGGCAGGCGGAGTGGGAGTCGCGGACGCGCGGCTGGCTCGACCGTCCGCCCCTCCTGGGTCCATGGCGAACGCGCGGCCCCTTCGCGGCGCCGGGGTTCGACGCCGCCTGCGACACGGAGTTCGAGCCTGAGCTGCGGCGCCGCGAGGCTGCGGATGGAGCGGAGGAGCGGGCGGCGTGGACGCCGAGGCCGGAGTGGGTCGACGGCCAGGTCCATCCCCTCAGCGGCGACAACGCGGCCACCTACCTCGAACGCACCCTCGAGCTGGCGGAGCCGGTCGAGCTCGTCTTCTCGCTCGGCAGCGACGACGCCATCAAGGGATGGCTCGACGGCGAGCCGTTCCTCTCCCGCAAGGTGACGCGTGCGGCCGCGCCCGACCAGGAGCGGGTCGCGATCGCCGCCGGCGCCGGCGTGCACCGACTGCTGCTCAAGATCGTGAACGGCGGCGGCCCGGCCGGCTTCTACTTCAAGCTGCTCGAGGGCGGGCTTCCCGACGAGCTGGCGGCGATCGTGCGCCTGCCGGCCGCGGCCCGCTCGACGGAGCAGGCCGCGGCGCTCCGCCGCCATCACGCGGAGAACGTCCTGCCGGATGGCCGTGCCGCCGTGCAGCGGCTGGCGACGCTGCGCGCGGAGCACGCCGAGCTCGACGCCCGGATCCCGAGCGTGATGGTCATGGAGGAGCTCGCTCCGCCGCGCGAGACCTTCGTCCTCGAGAAGGGCAGCTACGAGCGGCCCGGCCGTCGCGTCGAGGCCGGCGTGCCGGAGGTGCTCGGGGCGCCGCCCGAGGGCGCGGGGATGGACCGGCTGGCGCTGGCGCGCTGGCTGGTCGGCCCGGACCAGCCGCTCACCGCGCGCGTCGCCGCGAACCGCATGTGGCAGACCTTCTTCGGCGCCGGCCTCGTGCGCACCGCGGAGGACTTCGGGCTGCGCGGCGAGCCGCCCTCGCACCCCGATCTGCTCGACTGGCTGGCCGCCGAGTTCGTCCGCTCCGGCTGGGACGTGAAGGCGCTGCAGCGCCGGATCGTCACCAGCGCGACCTACCGCCAGTCCTCGCGCATCGACGCCGCGGCGCTCGAGCGCGACCCGGAGAACCGCCTGCTCGCGCGCGGACCGCGCGGGCGTCTGCCCTCGTACATGCTGCGCGATCAGGCGCTGGCGCTCGGCGGGCTGCTGGTCGAGCGGCTCGGCGGGCCGCCGGTGCGGCCCTGGCAGCCCGACGGCGTGTGGGAGGAGGCGACCTTCGGGACGATCCGCTACGAGCGCGACTCGGGGGAGGCGCTCCACCGGCGCAGCCTCTACACCTTCTGGCGCCGCATCGCGGCGCCGACCATGTTCTTCGACGTCGCGGCGCGGCAGGTCTGCACCGTGCGCGTGGCTCGCACGAACACGCCGCTGCAGGCGCTCGTCCTGCTCAATGACGTGACCTACGTGGAGGCCGCCCGCGCGTTCGCGCAGCGGCTCCTGGGCGGGGGCGCGGCGGCGCCGGGGGAGTGGATCGCGGCGGCCTTTCGCGCCGCGTCGGGCCGCGCGCCCGCGCCGGAGGAGCTTGCGATCCTGGCCGACGCGCACCGCCGCGCGCTCGAGCGCTTTCGCGCCGATCGCGCCGCGGCGGCGCGCCTGGTCGCGGTCGGCGAGGCCGGCGGCGATCCGCGCCTCGACGCCGCGGCGCACGCCGCGGCGACCGTCGTGGCCAGCCTCCTCCTCAATCTCGACGAAGTGGTGAGCAAGGAGTGACCGCCGTGGATCCCACGATGCAGGCCAGGGTCGAGATCACGCGCCGGCAGCTCCTGGGCCGGACCTTCTTCGGGCTCGGGACGGCGGCGTTGGCGACGCTCCTCGACCGGGAGCTGCGCGCGGCGGCGCGGCCGCCCGCGCGCCCCGACGACGGCCTCCGCCTCCCGCACTTCGCGCCGCGGGCGCGCAACGTGATCTACCTGTTCCAGAACGGCGCCCCCTCGCACGTCGACCTCTTCGATCCCAAGCCCGAGCTGGCGCGCCGGCGCGGCGAGGAGATCCCCGAGTCGGTCACGACGGGGCAGCGGCTGACCACGATGACCTCGGGACAGGCGAGCCGCCCGATCCTGCCCGCCATCACGCAGTTCCGGCGGCACGGCGACTGCGGGGCGTGGGTGGCCGACTTCCTGCCCCACACCGCCTCGATCGCCGACCGCCTCTGCTTCGTGCGCTCGATGCACACCGAGGCGATCAACCATGCTCCGGCGATCACGTTCCTGCTCACCGGCTCGGAGCTGCCGGGGCGGCCGAGCCTGGGCGCCTGGCTCTCGTGGGGGCTCGGGAGCGCGAACGAGGAGCTGCCCGCCTTCGTGGTGATGACCTCGCGCGACCGCGAGGCGTCGTGCGGCCAGATCTTCTACGAGAACTACTGGGGCAGCGGATTCCTGCCCTCGGAGCATCAGGGGGTGAAGCTGCGCGGCAGCGGCGACCCGGTGCTCTACCTCTCCGATCCCGACGGCATGGGGCGCGACGTGCGCCGCGGCATGCTCGACGACCTGGCGCGCCTGAACGGGCTCCACGCCCGCGAGACCGGGGATCCCGAGACGCTGGCCAGGATCGCGCAGTACGAGCTGGCGTTCCGCATGCAGACCTCGGTGCCGGAGCTCGCCGAGCTTTCGGGCGAGCCCGAGTCCGTCCTCGCCATGTACGGGCCCGACGTCCACCGCCCCGGCTCCTACGCCCGCAACTGCCTGATGGCGCGCCGCCTGGTCGAGCGCGGCGTGCGCTTCGTGCAGCTCATGCACGCCGGCTGGGACCAGCACCAGAACCTCAACACGCAGCTGCGGATCCAGTGCCGGGACACCGACCAGCCGTCGGCCGCGCTGGTGGAGGATCTCGCCCGGCGCGGGCTGCTCGAGGAGACGCTGGTGATCTGGGGCGGCGAGTTCGGCCGCACCCCCTTCCTGCAGGGGAAGCTGGAGGAGACCCGGAGCTGGGGGCGCGACCACCATCCGCGCTGCTTCACGATCTGGCTCGCCGGCGGCGGCACTCGCGCGGGAACCACCCTGGGCGCCACCGACGACTTCGCCTACAACGTCGTCGCCGACCCGGTGCACGTGCACGACCTGCAGGCCACCGTGCTCCACCTGCTCGGCATCGACCACGCGCGGCTCACCTTCCGCTTCCAGGGGCGCGACCACCGGCTCACCGACGTGCACGGGACGGTGGTGGATCGGCTGCTCGCATGATCCGGCGCGCATCGTGCCTGCTCGTCGCGCTGCTGGCGGGGAGCGGGGGGGCGCTCGCGGCGGCGCAGGCCGCTCCGGGCGCCGGAGCGAAGCTCGACTACGAGATCCGCTGCCTCCTCGACGGCGCGCCGGACCGGATCGCGATCGACCTGCGGGTGAGCGGGCTCTCCCCGTCCGATCGCGACCTCGCCTTCGAGCTGCCGCTGTGGGGCGAGTGGATCGAGATCGACGAGTACTACGTGACGCGCGTGCGCGGCACGCCGCCGGTCGACCACGACCTGCTCAACCGCTTCTACTGGCGGCCGCGCCTGCCGGAGAGCTGGGACGGGCGGCTGGCGCTCCACTACGAGATCCCGATCGTCGCGCTCGGGAGCGAGGCGCAGCGGCGGCGCGGGCTGCTGCCGTGGCGCACGCCGGACTACGTGCACGCCTTCAGCGCCAACACGCTGATGCGGCTGCTCGTCGGCGACGAGCGCCAGGACGGGAGGCGCGCGATCGAGCTGTTCGCGCCGCCGGGCTGGCACGTGGTGACCGGGTGGGGCGGCGTGAGCGAGGGGCGCCAGCGCATCGCCCTGCCGGCCGTCGCCGACAACACGCTGCTCGCCTTCGGCCGGCCGGCGGCCCGACTCTCCGGCGCGGGCGGCGGCGTCGAGGTGGTGCAGCTCGGGCGCCACGTCGATCGGACGGCGATCGTCCTCGATCTGGCCGAGAAGCTGCGCGCCGCCTGCGAGCGGAGCCTCGGCTCGCCCGCCCCCGGACGCGAGCTGCTGGTCATCACCGAGCCGGGGATGGGGGGCACCCACGTCGAAGGGGCGATCACCCACGGCCATCCGAGCGTCGAGGCGGACGGCCGGCCCGACGTCGGGACCCTCCACTTCCTCTCCCACGAGATGTTCCACGCCTGGCTTCCGGGCGTGCTCAAGCCGGCCGCGCTCGACGGCGGCGGGCTGGAGTGGTTCTTCGAGGGCTTCACCGACTACTTCTCGCTGTGGCACCTGGCCGCGATCGGCGCGATCACGAGCCAGCAGTTCGCCGACCACCTGCGCTTCCTCGAGACGATCGCGCGCTCCAGCCCCGCGCACGGCCGGCTCGCCTTCGCCGATCCCGCCGTGAACTGGCGCGACCCCGACGCCGAGATGCTCGCCTACAAGGGGGGCCTCGTCCTCGCCTTCCATCTCGACGTCGAGCTGCGCGAGCGCGGC
>Ga0187893_10006032_pt1 | contig 21094 bp, 13 predicted proteins | sample MA1701074metaG_FD_139574 | JGI IMG/M metagenome (GOLD analysis project Ga0187893, IMG submission 139574) | White microbial mat communities from a basaltic lava cave in the Kipuka Kanohina Cave System on the Island of Hawaii, USA - MA170107-4 metaG ...
CCTCAAAGATGGCGATCTGATTCAGATCGGCGATCCGGCCGTGCCGCAGGAGGGATTCCTTGCGGAACTTGATCCATTCCTCGTCCGCGGCAAAAGCATTCCAGGCTTTCTCGCGGGCGACCAGGCTGTCGAACGGGATGAGGTAGGCCAGAGTAGTCCTATTCGGGCCGATGAGAGTTGCCGAATAGAGAATGGGATGCACGCCGGCTCGATGGAAGATCTTGATTTCCGGACCCACAAAACATTTGTGGAGCGCGGCGAGTTGCCGCCAGTTTGGCGAATGGTAGACGCGAAGCTCGAAGATACGCCCGCGCTCCGCCGGCGTAGGATTTGAGGAATTTGGCGCCATTTCAAACAGCGCGGTGGAGTAGGGCTCGCAAGGCGGTTCGTGCCGGTCCTGCAAGTAAGCATCGATGGAATCGACGCGGCTAAGGGCTGCCCATTGCGGCATATGTGGGGCAGCCAGCGCCTGGAGCAGGATCACCGTTTCAAGGCGTAGCCGGGCACGGCGGAGGGCGTCGTGCCGCGGGCCGGGGTGCGCGCTTTGCCGCGGAAAAAACTGTTCCAGTTGATAGTAATTCTTCTTCGGCCCGGCGGCCGAGGCGTCGATCATTCCCATGCCTCCCACTCCGATCAGGAACGATCTGCGTTTCATCTGGTATAACTTCAGAGTACCCATTATGATGAGTCTGCTGTTGCTGACATTTGTGGTGCTGGCCGAGGCGCAGGAATATCGCGCGCCGGCGGGTACACGGGCGGCCATCCGGCGGCCTGGCTCGGAGAGCATCCTGCCCGGCGGACGCATCATCTCACCGCACGGCCGGCAGTTCACCACCGGGCCCGGGCCATTCGGCCTGGCGGTGAGCCCGCGTGGAGAAACGGTGATTACCTCCGATGGCGGCCCGCGCCGCTTCAGCCTCACCGTGCTCAGGCAGGAAGGCCGGGGACGATGGCAGACGGAGATGATCACTACGTCGGATACACCAGTCAGCGAAGAGGAAGACGATTGGCGGAGCGTGTTCATGGGAGTCGCCTTCCGTGACGAGCACCAGGTGTTCGCTTCCGAAGGTAATTCCGGCCGGGTCCGGCTGGTCGATATCCGCAATGGAGCGAAACGCCAGGTCTACGATCTAAACCAGGGTGAGTTCCGCGACAGCTACTCCGGCGATCTGGCCTACGATATTCGCCGCTCCATTCTCTACGTAGTGGATCAGGCGAATTTCCGGCTCGCTGTCATCGACACAAGGAAACGGCGCCTTGTGGGCAACGTGCGTGTCGGACGGATGCCCTTCGCCGTGGCGCTGTCTCCCGATGGAAGCCGCGCCTATGTCACCAACACCGGCATGTTTGAATACAAGCCAGTCGCCGGCGCCGATCCGAAACGGCCTCGCGAAACGGGATTGCCGTTTCCGGCCTTCGGCTTCCCATCCCCGGAGGCCAGAGACGGCGTCAGGCGCGAGAACCGTTCCGGGGTCGTGGTTGCGGTGCCTGGTCTTGGCGATCCGAATGCCCCGGAATCGAATTCTCTCGCGGTGGTGAACGTCGAAAACCCCGCCGATCCGAAACTGGAAGGATTCGTGCGCACCGGACGCCCGTTCGGAGACGGCAATCTCGGCGGCAGCAGCCCTTCCGGCGTCCTGGCGGCAAGAGACGCGGTTTATGTTTCTAATGCGCACCAGGACAGCATCACCGTGATTAACCCTTCCACGCGAACGGTCGTCGCCGAAATCCCTCTGCGTATTCCGGGCCTCGAATCGCTTCGCGGCATCCTGCCCATCGCGATGGGCTACCACGATGCATCGGGCCAACTGCTGGTAGCGGAAGCCGGCATCAATGCTGTCGGTGTTATCGACACCAAACAAAAGCGGCTCCTCGGCCATATACCGGCCGCATGGTTTCCCACGCGCGTGATTGTCGATCGCGACACGGTTTACGTGGCCAGCGCCAAAGGCCATGGCACAGGACCGAATGCGACGCGCACGGGAGCGTTTCTGCGAAGTTATCAGGCCGAGATGCGTCGCGGCGTGATCAACTTCTTCCCCATCCCGGATGAAATTGACGTCGCCCGGCACACGTTGAAAGTTCTCGCCAATAATGGATTCCAGCCCGAGAAAACCGCCGCGCCTTCGCTGCCTGGCCAAATACGCCACGTCGTCGTCATTGTAAAAGAAAACCGCACCTACGACGAAATATTCGGAGACATCTCCATCGCCTCCAATGGCGCGGCCAATGGAGTATGGGATCTGGCGCGGTTCGGCCGCTTCGGCGTCATTCGACCGGACCGCAATAACCTGCAGCAACGTTTCAGCCTGCGCAGCGTCAACGTGACTCCCAATCACCATGCTCTTGCCGAACGATTCGCTTTCAGCGACAATTTCTACGCCGATTCCGAGATTAGCGTGGACGGTCATCATTGGGTGGTTGGTTCTTACCCCAACCCTTGGATCGAGAGCACGGTGATGGCCGGAAGAGAAAAGGACTTCCGCATGCCCACCAGCGCTCCGGGCCGGCTGCGCTTCATGAACAGCAACTCTTCGGTTCATCCGGACGACCAGTTGGAAGCGGGAACGCTATGGCATCATCTGGAGCGCCACGGAATCACATTCCGCAACTACGGCGAAGGGTTCGAGCTGGCAAGCGTCGATGAAGGCCCGGGGTTGAAGCCAACCGGCGCCAGCCTCATGATTAACGTTCCGATGCCCGACCCGCTTTACAGGAACACTTCGCGCGACTACCCGCAGTACAACATGAACATTCCGGATCAATATCGCGCCACGCAGTTCATCCGGGAAGTGGACCACCTGTACGCAAACGCCGAAAATGAATTCCCCCGGCTGGTGTTCATTCATCTCCCCAACGATCACATCGCCAAGCCACGCCCGGAGGACGGCTATCCGTTTGAAGCGTCCTATGTCGCCGACAACGACTACGCCCTGGGACGCATCATCGAATATCTTTCTCATTCGAAGTGGTGGCCGAACATGGCGGTATTCGTCACCGAAGACGATGCGCAAGGCGGCGTGGATCACATCGATTCCCACCGCACCGTCATGCTGGTGGCGAGCCCTTACGCCAAGAAGAATTACGTGTCCCACGTGAACACCAGCTTTCCCGGGATGTTAAAAACCGCGCTCAGGCTGCTGGGGCTGCCGCCACTGAACTTGTTTGACGCAACCGCGAGCGATCTAAGCGATTGCTTTACGGCGGAAGCAGACTTCACCCCCTTCAAAGTGCAGCCGATCCGGCCTGAGTTGTTCGATCCGGCGCAAGTCCGCGACCCGCTCGATCCGAAGCCGTCGCCCCGCATGGACGACCCCAACTTCCTTCGAAAGCAACATAGAGGCGGGCAATAAGCTGATGCAGTTTCACGCCTCGCGGCAACAGTTCAGTGGGCGCGGAACATGATTCTGCGCCACTCCACGGTGATGCATGGCTTCGTTGGACGCTGTGGTGCTTGAGAAGTTTTGGGGACGCGAATGCCCGAACCTGACGGGCCGGGGATTTACAGCGATTTCCAGAATGCCGGGCGCCTGGCGTTAGGTAGCCCCTTCTTGTTGGAAAGATCCGCCGCCGTGAGCGAGCAGGCGGCAAGGGCGATCAGAGATAGCTATTTTAGTGTCCGCATAGCGGACCAACTTACTGCCCTGCGGCGGAGGTTGTCAATCGTTGCTCTAAAACGAGTACCGCAGCGCCAATTGGATTTGCCGGTTATCCGTGGCTGTTGCCGAGATCACGCCGAACGTTGGGGTCTGCACCGAACCGCCGGGCAGACCGAAAATCGGATGGTTCGGCAAATTGAACATCTCGAGCCGGAATTCCAGGTTGTGGCGTTCCCGCAACGGGAAGTCCTTCAGCGCCGAAAAATCCCAGTTGATTGTGCCGGGCCCCGTTAACACGTTTCTTCCCGCTGTGCCGTGACGGAATCCGGAATTCGGAAGACGGTTGACGAAAGCCGCCGGATTCGACCAGCGCCGGGGGTCCTGCTGTCCCCGCGGCAGATTCGCCTGTACTCCAGCGACTACATCCGGGTAGCAGGTGCCGCCCCCGTTTTGCACGGCGCCGGTTCCGCAAACGGCTGAATAGGGGAATCAGTCGATCAGCGTCAGGATCGTGCCCAACTGCCAGCCTCCCACTACCAGATTTGCCGCCCGATTCACGCCGGACAGGAATTTCTTTCCCTTGCCGAACGGAAGCTCATACATTAACGAAGTTGTCAGGTTCCGCCTGTAATCAAAGGCCGACAACGCTCGCGCTAGATCCTTGTTGTACGGATCGGTGACTCCTCCGTCACCCAATTGAATTCTGTAGGCGCTGTTGTTGTCGATCGATTTGCCCCATGTGAGCGAACTTAGGAGGTTCAATCCCCGAGCGGGCCGGTGCTGGAAGCGTGCCTGCAAGGCGTGGTAGGTGGAATGATAAGCCGACTCGATGTATACAAACGTGCCGACAAAAATCGGAAAAGGCCGCCTGAGGTTAATGTTGCCCGGGCCCGGACCGGGCTGATTCATGGAGCCGGAGCCTTCCAGATACATCCCCGACGCGCCGACATAATTGGCCTCCACGGAAATGTTGCTCGATAGTTGGCGCTGCAAACCCGCCGACCATTGCGCAACCCGCGGGCGTGGAGCGTCGATCTCATGCGCAAAATTCAATGAGGGGATATTCGGAGCGGTGGACAAAACACTCCAGGTCAGATTCGGACGGCTGATATTCGCCGGTTCATTCCTCCGAATCGAGAGCGGTGCGTTTCGAACCACTTCAAAATTCTTGTTCTGAATCTCCTGGACATAGTAAATGCCCGCCCCGCTGCGGAACACCGTTTTCGGCGTGATGCTGTAGGCGATGCCGGCCCGCGGCCCAAAATTGTCCAATTGGTTTTTCTGCACGCCCCTGCCAAACCGGCCGTCGCGCACATAGGGGATCGAAGACGGCATCGGGCAGCAGGGATTTCCGGCGTTCGGGTCCCCCGTGCCGGCGCGTACGAACGTGGGGAAGATCGAGTTGTCCCAATTCAGCGCGATGTTAATGATGTTGTCGTGCTTATCCACCCACGGCGTGTAATTCTCCCACCGTAGTCCGTAATTGATGGTCAGCTTGGAGGTAGCCCTCCAGTTGTCCTGAATGTAAAAGCCGCTGTACCAGTTCCGGTAGTTGGCGATGGGTACGCCGTCCTGCGATTCGCTTATCGAGAACAGTCCTTGCATCCAGTCGGCAACGTTGTGCGCGGCCACAATCGGTTGCCCGCTCACGCCGCTCGATGAATATTGCCCGTTAACGACAAACCGGCCTCTGGTGGTGACGCCGCCCAGTTGATTGAATCGGGTCCGGGTCAATTCGCCGCCGAATTTGATATTGTGCGTGCCCCTGGTCCAGACGAAATTGTCGTTCACCTGGATCATCGTGTCGTAATTGATAAACGGCGAGTCGGGCGAATTTCCTGTCAACGTGAAGCCCGCTCCAAAGGTCACGTTGGGAACGCCCCAATACAACGGGAAGCTGGTGTCCAGGTTGATGCCCAGTTCCTTTACCACGTTGCGGACACCGGCCTGGATCGGAATGTTTGAGTTCTCAAAACGGCTCACGCCTGCTCGAAGCTCGTTCACTTTGTTGGCGCCGACTACCCAGGTATTACCGAACATTCCCTGGTGGGCTTGCACAACTACGTTAGTGCCGTGCTGGGGAATCTGAATGGGATTATATTGGAATTCACCGGCGTGCGAGTAGCGGAACATCCAGCTCATGGACGAGTTCTGCTGGAAGTCAAAGCGCGCGTTCTGCTGATTGCCGTCGGTCGGCCTGCCTTCCGTGTTCACAAAATTGTTGCCAACCGCCACAGCCGCATCCACTCTAGGCATCCAATCCCTCATGTAGGCAAGGGAAATCGGGTGCAGCCGGTTGGCGGGCATCGTGTTGTTTGGAAATGGCGTCGAGGAAACTACACCGCCGGCGGCGTTAAAAACGCGCGTGTTCACATCGTACACGGGCGTCGACACCGCGCGAAAATCACCGGCTATCCATGCCGATGGAGGGACCGTTGCCGGCTGCACCAGTGCCTTCCTTTCACGCAGCCCCTCGTAATTAACCATAAAAAACAGCCGGTTCTTGCCGTTGATCAACTTTGGGATCAGCACCGGCCCGCCTAAAGTGAAACCGAACTGGTTGCGCTTGAACGGCGGCTGAGGTCCCGTGCGCGGATCGAAGAAGTTCCGCGCGTCGAAATAGGCGTTGCGGACAAATTCCCAGGCAGTCGCGTGCAGCTCGTTGCTTCCACTCTTACTGGTGACGTTTATCTGGTTCAGATTCTTTCCATACTCGGCGGGCGTGATGCCGGATTCGACTTTGAACTCCAGCAGCGCGTCGAGGGAGGGCAGAAAAATGTAGGACTGCCAGTTCGGACTTGTGTTTTCCAGTCCGTCCAGCAGGTACCTGTTGAAAAACAGCCGTTGTCCGGAAACGCTGAGCGAGAACTGGCTGCGGGTCCCGCCTTGGCGGAGTCCAGCGACAAATGACGGCCGCGCCGCGGTGGTTGCCCCGGGCGCCAGAGCGGCCAATTGCAGATAGTTTCGTCCGTTCAGCGGTAGATCCAGAATACGCTGGTTCTCGATTACCGTGCCCAGGCCGGTGCTGTCGGTCTCAAGCAGCGGGCTTCCACCCTTCACTTCCACAACTTCCGTCACATTGCCCACTTCCAGTCTGGCATCGATACGAGCAACCTGCGCCACCTGAAGAATCACATCCGGCCGCACGTGTGCGCTGAACCCCGGTTTCTCGACGCGGATGGTGTAGACACCGGGAGGCAGCGCCGGGATGTTGTAAGAACCTGTCTCCGAGCTAACCACGCGACGCTGCGCATTGGTGGCGGCATTCGTCACCGTTATCGTGGCGCCAGCGATAACGCCGGCCGCGGCATCAGTGACCGTTCCGGTGATCTCCGCCGTTGTGATCTGGGGCTGGCAAGGAGTCGCCAGGAACGCCGCAACAAGAAACACGAAGTAACGAGATCTTCTTTGCAAGATTGAGCCCCTCTCTATGCGATGGTGCGTTGCGAAACAACAACGCATTACTACGCCACTAAACATCAATATGCGGCGGAGCTTGGCTTTGTCAAGCCCAGGGCGATTCCCGCCCATTCGCCCTCTTTTTGGGGAATGATCCGCCACACGTCACTTAACGGCAAACGGCGGGCGTTTGACTGTACTCAAACACGAGGTATCCAGATCCTTGATGCCGCCTTGGGCAATGAAGGAAGTCATGATTCCCACCGCACACGTGGGAAATGGAGAATGCGAAACGCCTTCCATCACCAGGTGCAGACTATTCGGCAGGTGCCTGGCCGCCGCTTCGGCCCACCCCGGCGGCGTTTTGGAGTCAAGCTGGCCGCTCAGCAGCAGCACCGGCTTGCCGGACCGGACTGGTTCGTTGTAGGAAGCGGGCACATTGCCCTTTGGCCAGTTGGCGCAGGCAAGCCGCAGTGTCTCGGCTGTAGCGTCCCGTTGGAAAGTGTTCGACGAATGCACTCGCCCGGCGGCAGGCGACAGCCTCGACGCGTCCTCGGCGCAGGTAATCGAAAGGTTCATGCCGAGCGCCAGCGAATCCAACAGCGATCCGGTCTGCGCGATCGTCGAGGCAATGGGAGCGAAATTGCCGGCCAGCGCTCCTCGAATCGCTAGCGGGATCCGAGGATGAACTGCGCCGTCTCCCAGTGCTTGTCTTAGCGCGCCGGCGAAGACGTCGTTGGTCAACATGATCCGCTCTACGGCGCGTGTCTTCGGATTGCGAATTTCCAAGGTGACCGGCGCTTTCTCCAGTTGCCCGAGCAGAGCGTTGAAATCGTTCCGCAGATTGGGAAAGGTCTCGGCGCAGTCCGGCTGTTTGGCGCAGCCTTCAAACAGCAGATCGAGTGAACGCTGGCTGGCGCCGGCGCCTTCCAATGTCATCGAGATGTCTGGCGGCATCACGGCCCGCAACGTAGCGGTGCGGACCATGTTGGGATGCTGCCGGAGAAAAGCGAGGGCGGCGCGGGATCCGTATGAGCCGCCGTACAGGTTCACCTCGCGATAGCCAAGCCACGCCAGCGTTTCGGCCAGGTCATTCATGGCGATCCAAGTGGTGTATAGCCGCAAGTCGGCGCGCTGCTCCAGGTCCTCGCGGCACGCCACGAAAGGGCTTGGCGTTGATTCGCGTCCCAGGAAAATCGACGTGGCCTGGGCCAACGAATCGAACGAGCACATCAAAGGATTGGACCGGCCCGTGCCGCGCTGGTCGATGAGAACAATGTCGCGTTTTTCCTGAACCGTGGCAAAGCGGCGCCGCTCGCCAGCGGCGCCGTCGGTTGCCGCCTGGCCCGGTCCACCTACCAGCACTACCAATGGATCCGGCTGAGCAGGCTGTGTACGGGCAGGGAGAACGGCGATGTTCAGCGCTATCTTGCGCCCCTGGCGCGTTTCCCGGTTCTCGAACACTTCATAGGAACCGCACAGATCCGGTGATGAGGCGGAACAGGGCTTAAGCTTTTCGTGGATCGTGGAGCCGGGAAGCAGCATCGAGGCTGAAAGAACAGAGATCAAGCGGATCATGACTCTAAATAACGAAGCTGGGATAGGTTTTGTTCGCATTGACATCGAAAAATGACGGCGCATTGCGTGCGCCCATCCTCCTTGCAAGTTCCTCGGATATAACAGAACCAGCGAAATGGACCTATTGGTTCGGCGATCTGGCCATGGCCGCCGCGCCCGGGTGCGCGATACGCTCGATCCGCAGCCGTAGCTGCGAATGGACGACCCCAACTTCCTTCGAAAGCAGCACAGGGGCGAGCAGTAGGCGTCTAGAAATAGAGCCGCGCCGCCAGTTGCAGGATTCGCGGATCGAACGTGGAACTCGGCGTCCGGTACGTTGCCAGGGGCGTGAAGGTCCGCTGCGCCAGGTTGAAGGTAAACGGCGATCGGTTCAAATCGGAAAAGTTCGCGCGGTTGGTCAGGTTGAACGCTTCCCCCATCAGCCGCAATTTCACCCGTTCGCCGTAGAGCCGGATCTCCCTGGAGGCGCGTAGGTCCACGCCTGCAAAACCGAAAGCCTCGGCAGTGTTACGGCCAACGAAAGGAGGCCGGTCCGTGCGGTTATTGCCGTCGTTGTTCACGTCGCTATTGCCGCCCAGTGTTGGCGAGAAAAAGCGCGGAGAACGCACGTTGGTGATCAAGGAAAGCTGATAACCGCCGAGCAGTCCACGCAGAAACGGATTGGCCAGCGAGCGGGCGTAGTCGATTTCCCAGACTCCGGAGAGCACCCAAACGTGCCGGATATCCGCGTCGCCGCGGCCGCGGTCCAGATTCGGCAGCAGCGTGTCCTGCGCAATCTTGGCCTCATCGCCCGTTCCCACCACTACGGATGTCTGATCGGGCACGGTATCGATAACCTTGGACCAGGTATAGGAAGTAAGCATCTGGAAATTGCGCGCGAAACGCTTGGTAACCTGGATGAACCCGCCGTGATAGTAGGAATCGGCGCCGCTGTCAAACAGGCTGATGCGGCGGAAAGCCGGGTTGGGGCGGGTTGCCGGCCGTCGCAGGAAGGTGACCGGCGTGCCGTCGGCGAACCGGCCCTGTTGCGGTTCGGCCGGAAAGAGATTGATGTCGCGCGTCCTGCTCAGATGAACGCCGCGCACGCCCAGGTAGCCGAGCGTTAGTGCATAATCCTTGCCGAGTTGGAACTCAAGATTGTAATTCCACTGGTGGGTCTGCGGTTGCACATACTCGGGCGCGAAGGTGTAGATGTCAATCACGCGCGAGGCGCTCGGAATGGACGTCAGCAGGTTCGGATATTGGGGAAAGTTCGCTTGCAGCGTGTAGGTCTGAACCTGAATGCCATTCTGCGAATGCGCCGTACTGACCATGATGGTGGGCGTGCGCCCGTAGAACACCCCATATCCTCCGCGCATCACGATGGAGCCGCCGCGGTTGAGCTTATAGGCGAATCCGAATCGCGGCGCCCAGTTATTTCTATCCTTGTTAAGTCGCGCCGTATCGAGCCCGCCGCTTATGAGTTGCGGATTCGGATTCCGTATCTTGGGCTGCGCGTAATCGAACAGGTCGTAGCGGATTCCGTAGTTGAGCGTCAACCGGTCGGAAACGCGCCAGGAGTCCTGCATGAAGAAGGCGTATTCGTTGATGTTGGGGAAGGTGTTGGGTCCGTCGGTGCCCGGTCCGGCAAATGCTTGCGTGAAGGAAAACGGCCGGCGCGAGGCGAAATCCGCCAGGCTGTCAAAGGTCCAGACGCCGCCGAAATTGCCGGGGAAAAAGTTTTCGATGCGCTCGAAGTTTAAGTCGAAGCCTACTTTGTAGGTGTGACGGCCGCGCATATAGGTTAGCGTATTGATCGGCTGGTAGCGTTTCGTAACCGTGAAGCGAGGGCTGAAGCTGTTGCGCCCAAACGAAAGAAACGCCACGCCGCCCTGACGGATATTTGTTTCCGGCTCGGTCGAGTTGGCGGTGCCTGGCAAATCGTCCTTCAAAATGATGAAACGCGAATCCCAGACCATGTTGGTTCCGAATGTCTTGGTGTAGTTGATGGCGACATTGTCGGTGAAGACATTGCTGTTGCCGGTGCGGGAGAGCGCGCTGCGCGGACCGCCATTTTCGAAATTCTGGCCGCGAAACCGGTGCCCGTTGTAACGGCCGCTGATGTTTTGCGTTGGACTGATGATGTAATCGATCTTGGCCGTGTAGATATTGTTGTCCTGTTTGGTTGTGTACGGTTGCAGGTGACGGCTGATTTCGGCAACGGCGCGCTGCGACAACTCATCGGTGGGGGGAGCGAAAGGGAAGAAGACTTCGTTCGGCCCGGTATTACGCTGGCCGTCGTAGTTAAAGAAGAAGAACGCTTTGTCTTTTTTGATAGGACCGCCCAGGTTGGCGCCGAACTGATTGAAGTGATAGGGCTGTCGGGGCCGCCGGTCGCGGTTGTTGAGAAACGTATTGGCGTTCATCGAACGGTCGCGCAGAAACCAGAAAGCGGCGCCGTGGAACGAGTTCGTTCCCGAGCGCGTGATCACATTGATCACGCCGCCTCCGGCCCGTCCCGTTTCGGCGCCGTAGCCGCTGGCGTTCACCTGAAACTCCTGCACGGCCTCCTGCGAAAAAGTATATGGGTTGCGTCCTCCGCCGGCCCGGCCCGAGGATTGGCCGAAGAAGAGATTGTTGCTGTCACCGCCGTCGATCAAAAGACTGTTGGCGGTGCCGCGCTGGCCGCCGAAGGAGAGATCGCCCAGCCGTGTGGGATCGCGCACGACGCCGGGAGTCAGCACGGCGAAATCGAGGAAATTACGGCCGTTGATGGGAAGCTCGCGGACCGCTTTTTCGTTGACCACGGTGCTGGTTTGCGAACGCGTCGATTCAACCAGCGGGACTTCCGCGGTTACGGTGATCGCCTCCTGAGTCGCGCCAATCTCGAGCGGGATGCTCAACGTTGCTACCGCGCCAACCGAAAGAACAAGGCCGGCGCGCCGCGTCGGCTTGAACCCTTGCTTTTCCACCAGCAGGCCGTACGTGCCCACAGGGAGGCGAACGAAGTTAAAAAGTCCGCTCTCATTGGTTTCCGTTACGCGTGCAAGGCCCGTGTTGGCGTTGGTGGCGGTGATACGCGCGCCCACCACGGCCGCGCCGCTAGGGTCCACGATGGTTCCATTCAGGTTTGCGCCGCCGATTTCGGATTGACCGAACAGCAACGGCGTCAGAAAACAGGCGAAAAGCGGTGACTGGATGCGGAACATCTCTACATTGTAGCCGCTTGGTTTAGCAGTGCGACGCCCGGCATGAACCATCCTTGACGTGGTGGGATGGCCGAAATAGAATGGTCGGCATCGATCCGTTCTGCCGACTCCATAGTGATAGGAGGCTCCGTGAACTACCCGCGTTTTGTTGTGGCAATTCTTGCCAGCGCCTCACTCCCGGCTCAAGAGATGCGCTCCTCCGTGGCGGGCCGTGTTACGGACCCCAGTGGTTCGTCGGTTCCTCGCGCGATCGTAGTCGTCACAAACGCCGGCACCAACGTGCCCACCGAGACCCAAACCAACGAGTCCGGCCGGTTTACGATACTGTTTTTGCAGCCCGGCCGTTATCGCCTGAGCGTCGAGGCGCCCGGCTTCAAGAAGTTTGTGCGGGAAAACCTGGATCTCGGCTCGTCGGAGAAGGCGGGGATCGAGGTAGCGCTCGAAGTCGGCCAGCTCAGCGAGAGGATCACCGTCACCACGGAAACCGTTTTGCTGAACACGGAAACAGCTTCCCGCGGCAGTGCCGTTACGCCCAGGCAGATCGTCGATCTGCCCAACAACGGACGCAACGTATACCAGTATGCCTGGGCCGCCCCCGGTTTGATCAAAGCGAGCCGCAGCTACGGTTCGATGAACAACATTGCCCATAGTAATGCCAGCGATGTTTCCATAAACGGCAGCTTCCGCGGCGAGAACGAGTCGATTCTGGATGGCGTCACCAACACGCAACCCATCACGCGCAACGTCACCTTCATGCCGCCGCTGCAATCGGTGGGCGAATTCAAGGTGCAGACCAATAACTACGACGCATCGTACGGACGCACCGGCGGCGGAGTCATCGCCATCTCCACCAAGTCCGGAACCAACGCCCTCCATGGCGCCCTGTTCGAGTTTTACAGGGGTTCGGCTCTTTCCGCCAATTCCTGGGAGGCGAATTCGCTCGGGAATCCGCGCACCCGCGCTGTGAACAACAATTATGGATTTCACCTCGATGGGCCGGTGTGGATTCCCAGGCTGTTTGACGGCCGGAACCGCGTGTTTTTCATGGTGTCCCACGATTACACGGTTTCCCGCGGCGTGGACATCGAATCGGCGGTTATACCGGATGCCGCCATGCGCTCCGGCGATCTTGCCGGTATTCCGCTCGCGATTTACGATCCGTTGACCACAAGGCAGCAAGGCAGCGCTTTACTCCGGGAACCGTTCGCGGGGAATCGCATTCCAGCCGCGCGCATCAATAATGTTTCCCGAAAGGTCCTGGAATTCATCCCGCAGCCGAACCTCAGCGGCCGCGCCTTCGGCCAGGAAAATTACGCAAACTTCGGAGGTCTCGGCAGCGGCTACAGCCAGACGCTGTACAAAGTGGACTTTCGGGTAAACCAGAAAAACAACATCTATGTCAGCTACGGCGTTACGCCCTTCGACGAATATGGCGACATTCTGTTCGCCCGCGGCAATCCGGCCGAGACCAGCAGGTCGTTGCCCTCTTCGCGCTACTATTACCGCGGCGCATTCGACTGGACCAGCACCCTCAACGCACACACGGTGCTTAATTTCCGCGGAGGCATTGCCCGCTATGTGAACAATCGCGGCAATGAAGCCGCGGTGGGATTCGATCCGCGTCAACTGGGTTTTGCCAGCGCGCTGGTTTCACAATTCAGCACGCTCAATTTTCCACGCTTCGACCTGGGCCCTGGCCGTTACACTTCCATCGGCAGCAGCATCTGGAAAGACCTCAACGTCCGGGAATCCTCCTCCTATCAGGCCAATTTGAATCGCAACCATGGCCGGCACCAGATCAAGCTGGGCGCCGAACTCCGGATTTTCAACGAGAATACGGTGGCGCCTGGAAACTCCAGCGGCTACTACCTGTTCGACAAGGCCTTCACTCAGGCGAATCCGTTGCGCGGTGACGCCGCCTCCGGAGACGAGTTCGCCGCATTCCTTCTCGGCTATCCGGCGCCGGACAGAAGCAGAGTGGACGCCCTGATCGATCCGGGCCGGCAGAGCCGCTATTACGCCGTCTTCCTACAGGACGATTTCAAGTTGCATCCTCGCGTAACCCTCAACCTGGGAGTGCGCTGGGATTATGAGCAGCCCTATACGGAGCGCTACAACCGCATGGTGCGAGGCTTCGCTTTCGATCAGCCCAGCCCCATCGCCGCCGCGGCACGCTCCTCACCCTTTTTGGCCAACTGCGCGGCTTGCTCCGATCTCCGCGGCGGGCTCCTGTTTGCCGGCTCCAGCGGCCAGCAGCGGCTTTCGTTCATTCCCGACAAGAACAATTTTCAGCCGAGGATAGGCGTTGCGATCCAGCTTGCCAACAAATGGGTTCTGCGAGGCGGCTATGGCTTGAGCTACCTCGGAACGCTCGGGCCGCAAGCTTCTACCGGATTCAGTGTTTCCACTCCTGTTCTGGCTTCCGTTGAGGCCGGCAGACCGCGCGCCAGCCTCGAAAACGCGTTCCCGGAGGGCCTGTTGCGGCCTGTGGGAAGCAGCCAGGGCCTCTCCACCTTGCTCGGTCAGGATGTCGGCTTCAGCTACCTTCGCCGTGTAGTGCCCTATTCTCATCAGGTTTCTTTCAGCATCGAGCGCGCTCTTACCCAGAACATGCTGGTCGAGATCGCCTACAGTGGAAACCAGACACGTCAGTTTCCCGGTGGTACGGGTGTTGGCGGCGTTGGAGCGCCACTCAACGTAATCCCTGCCGATCAACTAGGCCGTCCCGACACCTATTACACGGAGCGAATTTCAAACCCGCTCGCCGGCCTGCTCCCGTTAAACCCTGTGCTGAACGCGGCTACAGTGCAGCGGCAACAACTGTTGGTTGGGTTTCCTCAGTATCGCAACGTCAGCATGGGCGATATTTCTATCGGTAAGAATCACTACCATTCGATGCAGACGCGCCTTGTAAAACGCTATTCGCAAGGCATGACGCTGAATGTCTCCTACACGATTTCTAAAAATATCGAGGCCATCTCCTTCCTGAACGCGCAGGATTTTAATCGGAACGATCCCGGGGCATCCCGGCTGGATCGCGTATTGTCGCTCTGGGATGCTCCGCAGAAACTGGCCGGGCTATGGAGCTATGAATTCCCCTTTGGCCGCGGAAAGCACTTTGCCGCCGGCCTGCGAGGTCCTCTCGCCAAGCTGGTTTCCGGTTGGCAGTTGAATGTTAATGCCATTGTGCAGTCGGGGTTCCCGATCAATTTCCCGAATGCGCCCCCACTGGAGGCGCGCAGCGCGAAGCTGCCAAATTCGCAAAGAAACGGTTTCAACGCGTTTGACAAGACACTGTTTCCTGCCAGAGTGCCCAGCCCCTACCTGCTGAGAAACTGGTCCTCGAGGTTCCCCGACGTGCGCAAGTACCCCCTCAAGAACGTGGATTTCGGCATCACGAAGAAAACGGTAATCACGGAAAAAACGACATTCGAGCTGCGGGCTGAATTCCTGAACGCGACCAATCATCCGTGGTTTTCCGAAACCGACGGCCAGGTGCACAACGTGACCAGTCCGCGGTTCGGCTGGTTCGAGCAGCGCCAGCGCAACGACCCTCGCGTCGTTTCCCTGGGCGGGCGCCTCACGTGGTAGCTGCCCTTATTTCGTCAGCCACCACTTCATTGTCGCGGTGACGGTTTCCGCCGCGTCCCAATGCGACCAGTGACCCGCACCCGGTAGCGTAACCAGCGTCAGCGGCGCGTTGACCCACTTCCAGGTGTCATTCAGCGCGCCCGGAAGCAGAGCCGTGTCCTTCAGACCGTGGAACATCAGGACCGGCACGGAAACCGGAGGCGCCGCCCCCGCGCCCAAACCAGTTCCTGAGTTGTATGGCTCGCGCGGATAGTTGCGTTTATAGTAGTTGAGCATCGCTTCAAGATCGGAATTCTTGAACGCCTCCGTATATTTCTCGCGCACGCTCTCGGGTGCCATGCGCGCCAACCCTTCGGCGGTCATCTTCAGATGGGCGCCTTCCTGCTGGAAGTTGCGCGCATATTGGCTGTTGCGCTGCTGGTCGGGATTGTTGGCCAACTCCCGCCGCAGCCCGTTCGGATGCGGCAGATTCACGATGATCAGCTTGTCCACAACCTGCGGGGCAAACATGGCCAGCGACCAGGCTACTGCTCCGCCCCAATCATGCCCCACGATGATGGCCTTGTCGCGCTTGAGGTGCTTGATCACTGCAACGGCGTCGCTTACCAGCAGCGACATGTCGTAACTCTCCACGCCCTTCGGTTTGTCGGAGAGGTTATAGCCACGCTGGTCCACCGCTACCACCTGAAAACGGTCCGCCAGCCCTTCCATCTGGTGCCGCCAACTGTACCAATAGTCGGGGAACCCGTGAATCATCACCACCAGAGGTCCGCTTCCCAGGCTGGCGTAGTGAATCTTGACGCCGTTGTTGTTCGCGTAGCCGTGCTCGACTCGCTTGTCCAGCTCCGCGGCCCCGCTGCCCGCGGCCCAGAGCAGTATTCCCACCAGAACTGCAGCCTTCACAGTTTTTCTCCTTCTTATTGCAGCTTTCCGCGTCCTTCGACGCGCCACGTCTCCACCACCTGATCTCCGCGAATGCCGTAAACGTGTTCGTGCAGGTTCATGGCCACGCACACATGATTCGGAATAATGCGGACCCGGTCGCCCACTGAAAACTCGCGCCGGGCGCCCCGCAAGTCGACGAAGCCGTGCTCCTCGTTCATCTGGAAAAACACCGCTTCCGGCGCTTCGGTGACGTAGCCGAAGCTGACTTCTGATGATCCCACCAGGCGGTCCGAGGAGAATGTCTTCGAGCCTCCGTCAAGAATCATTTGCCTGGGCCGCGCCGTTGAGACCACCGTGGACATGATTGTCACCGCGCAATCCTCCATCCGGCATCCGTCGTTATACCACGTGTTCTTGTCGTTGAAAATATAGGTTCCGGGGCGGATTTCGTTGAGCGCCGGAATCTCATGCGATTGAAAGAGCAGAGGCGTGGAGCCGCCGCTCACGATTTCGATCGGCAGCTCAGCTCGCTTCCACTCGGAAACCGTCCGCTCCACCACTTCGGCCAACCGCGTGAGCCTTTCGCGGTTCTCTTCACTGGGACTCTTGATATGCCCCGGGTAGAAGGTGATGCCCTGCAGGTGCAGCCACGGCAGCCTCGCGATCTGCTTACCCAGATCGATCAACGCGGCGCCCGGAGATACACCGACGCGCCCCAGCCCCACATCCATTTCCGCCAGCACGGCGACCTCGGTGCGCGATTCCCGCGCGGCGTCTGACAATTGGCGCGCCGCGAACACGCTGTCCAGTCCAACCGTGACCCGAGTCCTGGAGGCTACGCTTAACAGCCGCTCGAGTTTTCTGCGTCCGATCACCGGATAGGCGACATACAACTCGGGAGGCTCGGCCTTCAGCATGACCTCGGCTTCACCTACCTTGGCCACGGTAAGCCCCGCGGCGCCGAGGGCGATCTGCTTGCGCCCCAGCGCGGGGATCTTGTGGGTTTTGGTATGGGGCCGCAATCGCAGATCGTGCTCGCGCGCATAACTTGCCACACGCTCCAGGTTTCGGTCCATGATGTCGAGATCGATCAGGATCGCAGGGGTTTCAATTTCGGGAATTCGCATGCAACGGTTTTCAGTTGTCAGAATGGATGCATCGTTGTCGACGCTATTGGCGGAACTCCAGAGTCAGCTTGCCCGCCGGGCCGCTGTAGACGAGCGCGATGTCCTTAGCCTTGTGTTTCCCTTCCAAAGGAAAGTACAAGTAACCTTTCACCGGTTCTTTTGTTTCGCCTTCGCGCAGCGCTTTCTGCTTGAGGCCCGCCAGAGTCGGGTCATCTTTTTCTTTGGCCCCGTCGCTTAGCGAGGAATCCTGGGTTCCCTGAGAGTCGACGTTGCCCAAGGCGCCACCGTCGCCGCCGAGCCGCCGCGGCCTGCCGCCACCCAGGCCGCCGTAGACCGGCCCGTTCTCATTGCCCATCCAGGCGCCGCGGCCGCCGCCGGCCGTGGAAATCATGAGGCCGCCTTTTCCCGCGATCTGAGAAGGCGCAAAGGGCTGCGACTTCTGCCCGTCTTTGTAGGAGCGAAGAAGAAAATCGTCCTTACTCACCTTGAGGGCATTGCCGGATTTGGGGGTGAGGTTGACTTCCACGGCAACAACGAAGCCTCCGAAATCGGAGCCGAACAGTTGCTTGATTTCGTCCTTTTCGAGCAAGGCCAAGGCTTGGATGGCGATTCCGTCGTTGGCGCCCTGAGTAGTCACGGGTTTCTTTTCGGCCGCGGAGAGCGTTACCGAAACAAGAGTCAAGAATGCGGCCATCAAGCTAAGCAGGTGCATGTGCCCCCCTTCGGCATTATACGCCCCAGCGCGCTCCGGCGCGAGTGCATCCTGCGGCGAAGGGGGGTTGCGGAACTTCCACGTCCCGGTTAACGTATTATGTAAAGCGAGACCGGCTATGCCCTTCTGTACACATTGTGGGAATGCGATTGGGGATCGCGATCTTTACTGCGCCGGGTGCGGTGCGGGGCAACATGCCGCGTCCGGCCAGACGCAATCCTCAAACGAGTATTCCCGGAAAACCAATGACTTCCTGCGAGACCTAAGCCCCAGGACCGCCGCCGTTCTCTGCTACATCCCGGTAGTCGGTTGGATCCCCGCTCTCTTTGTACTCGCTTCGGCCCGCTTCCGCAACGACAGCGACACTCGCTTCCATGCCTTTCAAGGCCTGTACCTGTTCGTAGCCTGGCTGATGGTGGACTGGGTGATTAAGCCGGTTGTGCGAACCTCCGGGATGGCCTTTACCTTCTTCCCCATTGTCGGCATCCTGAAAGCGATGCTGTTTGGCGCCTGGGTTTGGATGCTGATTAAAGTCTCCAACAGCGAATCCTTCAAGCTGCCCTTCCTGGGCGATCTGGCGGAACGCTCCGCCGCCGAGCAACGTTGACGAATGGTATAATTATTCACGAAAGTGAATAATTAATCAGATGAAGCATCGTGTTGGCATCGTAGGTTTTCGCGGATACAGTGGCGAGGAGTTGACGAATCTGCTGCTCCGGCATGGGCATGCCGAAGTGCATCTGCTGGAGCATCGCGCGGATTCCCAGGATCGCGCCCGTCCCCGCGGACATCAGGGGCCTCGCCGGATTCGGTGCCATCCGGAGCAGGTACGCGAGGCCGGCCTGGAGATGGTGTTGCTAGCGACGCCTCCGGAGGTGTCGATGGATCTGGCGGGGTGGCTTCTTGAGAGCGGCGCCCGCGTCATCGATCTGAGCGGGGCGTTTCGCCTGCGCACCCCGGAGAATTACCGCCGCTGGTATAAAGAAGAGCATACGCAACCGGAATTGCTGGCCGAGGCTGCTTACGGACTCCCCGAGTATTGCGGTGAGCGGATACGAAACGCGCGGCTGGTGGCCAATCCCGGCTGCTATCCAACCGCTGCAAACCTTGCGATTCGTCCGTTGGTGGAAGCCGGGTTGGTCGATCGAAGCGCGGGAATTGTTTGCGATGCCAAGTCCGGAGTGAGCGGGGCCGGACGCAAACCGGCGCTCAAGACGAGCTACTGCGAGGTGACGGAGAATTTTTCGGCCTACTCGATTCTCGACCACCGCCACGTGCCCGAAGTGCTGCTGACCAGCGGCATAGCGGAAAACGAGTTTAGTTTTACGGCACAGTTGCTGCCTCTCGATCGCGGAATTCTGGAAACGATTTATTTCCGGACTCAGAATGTCCCGGATTATGAGGCGATCCTTGCGGCTTATGAAACAAGGTATGCCAACTGTCCCTTCGTCCGTATCTACGATCCCGGACAAGTCCCGGATCTGCGCGCGGTGCAGCGGACAAATTTCTGCGACATCGGAGTGAAATGGGATGCGGAAACCGGCCGGACCGTGGTTGTGAGCGTCATCGACAATCTGGGGAAGGGCGCCGCGGGCCAGGCAGTGCAGAACATGAACCTGATGCTTGGGCTGCCGGAAACGGAAGGGCTGCTGTGAGGATTGCCGTCAAGATCGGAGGCAGCCTTCTCGATTCGCCGGAACTACGACGGCGGTTGGCCGGGGAGTTGGCCGCGGTAAGCCGCCGGACACGGATGGTGGTGGTGCATGGCGGTGGAAAACAAATGACGCGGTTTCTCAGCGAACGCGGCGTGGAGAGCCGGTTCGTCGAGGGATTGCGGGTAACAACTCCTGAAGTGCTGGACGCGGTGCTGAAAGTTTTCGCCGGCTCGGTGAACCATGAACTGGTGGCCGCCTTTGTGGCTGCCGGCGCCCAGGCGGTCGGGTTGACGGGCATTGACGCGGCTCTTACGGAAGCCGAGCCCCTTCGAGAAGAGCTGGGCGCCGTGGGCAACGTGATCCGGGCGAACCCGAAGCTGCTCGAGTTGCTTACCGGCGGCGGTTACCTGCCGGTGGTGGCCTGTGTCGCGGGCGATCGAGCGGGCAATATATATAATGTTAATGCTGACCAGATGGCTATATCTTGCGCGGCGGCTTTCGCGGCGGATAAGTTGTTTTTTCTGACCGATGTCGAAGGAGTTAAAGGAAAAAACGGATTCCTTCCGGTAGTGACGCCGCGTCTTTGCAGCGAGTTGATTGCCGATGGACTGGTGACAGGCGGAATGCAAGCCAAACTCAACGCCGCCTGCCGGGGACTGTCGCTCGGCATCGGTGAGGTGGCGATCGTGCCGGGTGCGCGGGAGCATGTAGTGGACGCGCTGCTTCAGGGGCGCCAGGTAGGAACGCGCCTGGTGCCGGAAGGCGAATCATGAGCGAAACTGCCCGCCACTTCCGGATTCGCAAAGCGGCGATGAATGATATCGCCCCGATTCTCAAGCTGATTAATGGCTTCGCCGCCAAGGGGATCATGCTGCCGCGCACCGAGTTCGAAATGGCGGAGAATATCCGGGACTTCATGGTGGTTTTCGAAGGCTGGCAGTTGGCAGGATGCGCCGCGCTCCATTTTTATAGTGCGAAGACGGCGGAAATCCGCTCACTGGCCGTGGACCCTGAATATCAGAAGCATGGATTGGGAGCCATGCTGGTCACGGCGCTCGAACAGGAGGCGATCACCTTTGATCTTCATGCGGTGTTCGCGTTCACCTACGTCCCTGGTTTCTTCGGGAGAATGGGGTATCGTCAGGTGGAGCGCGGCGACCTGCCGCTGAAGGCATGGAAGGACTGCCTGCGCTGTCCCAAGTTCCAATGCTGCGATGAGATCGCCATGCTGAAGCCGCTCGTGATCGATTACCAGCCTGCTGACGAGCGTCCCACCTCGGACCTGGTGAGGCTCCCCGTGGTGAGTTTGTGAAGCGGGAAATCCGGCAACCTTAATAGTACGCCGTCCTTCCTATTCTCA
>Ga0187893_10006033_pt1 | contig 21087 bp, 15 predicted proteins | sample MA1701074metaG_FD_139574 | JGI IMG/M metagenome (GOLD analysis project Ga0187893, IMG submission 139574) | White microbial mat communities from a basaltic lava cave in the Kipuka Kanohina Cave System on the Island of Hawaii, USA - MA170107-4 metaG ...
CGAGACGACCGGTTTCCTTTGCCCCTTCGATTTGTGATGGGTTTTTCAGCATCCTGCTAGTGGCGGCTCCAAGATTGAGCAATCTCTTCGAGCGTCCGACCGTTGGTCTCAGGCAGGAATTTCCATCCCCAAACGAAGGAAAGCAGGCAGATCACCGCATAGAACCAGAACAACCCGGCATTGCTACCAATCCACTGCTCGGAAACAGCTTCCAGCGAGGGAAAAGCTAGTGGCCCCGTAAATCCGGCAATCCAAAGGAAGGTCGTCGAAACGCTAACCGCGCGAGCTCGGATGCGGGTCGGATAGATCTCCGACATCATCAGCCAAGGCAGCGGCCCCAATCCAATGGCATGCGGGGCGGCACACAAGAAGATGACCCACACCGCTGCCGGACCCGTGACGTTAAGCTGAAAGACAAACCCAGCCAGTATCAAACAGAAACACATGGCCAAGGAGGTCACCAGCCAGAGCGGTCGTCTGCCTAAACGATCCACGAGCCAAATCGCAATCAGTGTCAAGAAGACGTTGCCCCCCACTACCAAAACATTCTGCCAAATAGCCTCACTCGCCTGGCTGTAGCCCGCCTTTTGAAATAACACCGGCAGATAGAAAGCAATGCCGGTCCAACCTGTCCAATTGTTGAAAAGGGCCAATCCTGTTCCGATGAAAATCGCTCTACGCATCCCAGGTTCCAGAAGCTCACGCAACGTGCCGGATTCCCCAGCCAGTGAGCGACGGATGTCCTCCAATTCTCTCGTGGCGTTGGCAGGTCCGCCAATCTTGCGCAAGATCGTAAGGGCCTCTTGTGAGCGACCCTTTTCAGCCAGCCAGGCGATTCCTCTTGGATCGTAGCCAAACTCGCACTCGTTCCCAAGGCCTGCTCCCTCTCTAGATGTGACCAACGCCAGTCAGTGGCATCAACCACACGCCGTAGATCACCACTGCAATTCTTCACGATGAGAAAACTCTTCGTTTCTCTACGAGAGGCGCTTGGGGATCTTTGCTTCACTCTCAAACTAGGTCAATTGGACTTCAAAAGGCGTTGTGCGATCCTGGGGTATGAGCGGGCGGTTCCCGCCCGGCGTCACCACAAAGGACTTTTCGATGTGCAGGGAACCCACCCCTGGCATGAAGATCGCGGATTCGAGATTGATGACCATGTTGGGTTCCAACGGGAGGTCGGAAGGTTCGTCTACACAGTCGTCCAGAATTCGAAGTCCATTATTGGCGACCAGAATAGGATAGTCTCGGACCTCAAGGCCTAGCCCATGACCATGTGGGAACGAAGCGGTGATGCCATGTTCGTTAAGCACGCTCCACATCTCATCGCGAACGACTGACGATCTAACTCCTGGACGGAGTACCTCAACACCCGCGTCAATGCAGCTTCGCAGGGCTGCGTGCCGCTTGAGCAGCTCGATTGGCGGTTCTCTCAAAGCCAGAGTGGTTCCCCCGTCAGAAAAGTAGTGCCGAAAGACGCAGCCAAAGTCTACATAGAGAATGTCGTCATCCTTGAGAACGTAGTGCGGTTCCGTCGCTATCCCCAAGCCGCGGATGCCAAAAGCAAAGTGGTCGAAATCGGCATCCATTTCTGCGACCCGCACCCTGAAGTGATGAATAAGCTCGGACATGGAACGGCCCGGCCGAGCCAAGCTGAGACTCTCGACCGCTGTAACTTCATTGATCTCGGCAGCCCGGGTCAAACATTCAATCTCCTCAGCGCTCTTGACCATTCGAATCAGGCGGATCAGATTCGAGCAATTGCGAATCGCGGCTTGTGGCAGCGCCTGTGAGAGGGCTTCACGTGCTGATGGGTCCATGCCCTCCATTTCCAAACCGATTCGAGCACCAGCCAACCCTCGAGCCTGCAGTAGGGTTGTCAGAGCTTCCACCGCAGTAGCCGGGCGTTTGCGCCGCGCGAGAAGCAAGTCGAGCAGGGGTTGCTGTTCCTCAGGCACCGATGAAGTACGGAACACACCATCCAGACCCGGTTCACCAAAAATCTGCAGATCGTTCACCCAAAGGCCTCCAGCGTTCACCGCAAATATCGGAGTGACCACTAGCGCTGGGTCGCCTTCGAGTGGAAAAACTGCAAACGACCGGTTGTCCAAATGACTCGAACTCCCGGGAGTTGTCATGTACTTCGTGACCAACCGATCAATCCAGCAGTAGTAGTCCGAACAATAGGTAACGTTAACCGGCGAAGTGGCAATCAGCACATCCAGTTCGTAACGGCGCATGTAGGCATGCGCCCGTAGCCGATTGATCAGCACTCGAGATCTCCGTCGATACCGTGATGTCTAGCCAGCGCGTTCTTTGAAGGCGGCGACTGCGGCTTGAGCCGTGGCCGATAGGAATCGATAGTCGGAATTGTAGTTGAGATAGGTAAACCCTTGAGCTTGCCGGTTGCCGAGTTGCTCCGCGTTGCTCACACCGATGCCAAGAGCGACACGGGTTTTTTCTCGTACTCTTAACATGTTTTCCAAGACATCATCGATTTCGCGGTAGGGTTGACGCATTGGGTTGAGGCCTAGAGATAAGCAGAGGTCATAAGGGCCGATGTACACCACATCGACACCAGGTACGGCGCAAATGGCTTCAAGATTCTGCACAGCTTCTTTGGTTTCGAGGATCAGCACGACCAGAATGTTCTCGTTGACGCGGTTGAAATAGTCCTCATTGTCCATACCGTAGCGTGAAGCGCGCAACGGGCCGAAGCTGCGGATTCCCTGTGGGGGATAACGAGTGGCGCGCACGATGGCTTCGGCCTCCCTTGCCGTTCTAACCATTGGAACGACAATTCCCATCGCTCCCGTATCTAATGCCCTCTGTATGAACACCTGATCGGACGATGGGATACGAACTAGCGGGATCGTTTCACTGCCATTCATTGCCCTGAGCATGTGTTCAACTTCAGCTGAATCAAGACCATTGTGCTCTGTCTCGATCACCAGCCAATCGAAACCTGCAGTTGCCAGGAGTTCCGCCACGTTTGGGCTGCCGAGTCCCATGGCACAGCCAATCGTAGGTTCATTGTTCCTAAGCTTTTCTCGTACCAGATTGTTTCGCATGTGGATCTCTCATCTTGACGATCGCAAAAACGACCATCAGGTGCGCTCCTCACTTAGTCTTTTCTTCATTGGAGTTCCTCGACCTCGGTTTCGGCAATCTAAACTCTACTGGCCCGAAAGCAGGCAGGGGAATATCCTTTTCATCAATGATATTCACGTACGGATCTAACCCACCACCGTAAATCAGGGAGAGCGGCTCTGTCAGAACATGGGGCTTACCCAACAGAATCGGAGAGTTATCAAAAACCCCAAGGATTACGGCTGAAGGATCGGTGGGGTCGATGTCCACTCGATAGATCGAATGAAGCGGGTGGTCTGACACTGGCGGCTGAGGGTAGAACCGGCTCGGGTCATCTGATGGCCGCTGTGTTCTCAAACTAAATCCCGTCGGTCGTCCTGCACTTGTTAAGCGTCCATTGACTCCTGAGAAGCGAACACGAATCATCGGTCTACGGTTCTCCGGCTGAAGAATCTCGATCGATTCAAGATCGATCGGCGTAGCATGACCTGGTCGGCGATACACCTTCGTGAGCGCGATCTCTGCGAGACGAGGCCCCAAGCGCTGATAACCTTCGAACCCCAGATGAATCGAATCTTCGAGCACCAGATCAACCGCGCTGACCATGTGCATGTGTTTCCGCTGAACCGCCACCCGGCGCTGTACCTCACGTATCTTCTCCCAGTTCCGCGCATGATCCCTATAGGGATGAGAGAACCGTCCAATCTGGACGTAAATGAAAGGTAACTCTGGACTCGCCGTGTCTCGCCGAATGCTATCGACTAGGTTTAGAAACGCCCTTTCATAGTCATCGGCGGCACCCGCTGTGAGTGCGTCACTTTCGCCTTGATACCAGACAATTCCTTTGATCTCCCCACCTGCCGCAGCAACCTGATTCAGCATGTTTCTATAGAGCGACTTGGTGCCCCGGTCCTTGAGGGCGGGATTCCACTTGCTGATCGGACTCCCGACGCCGCACGAAATCAATCCAATCGGCCGATCGACATACTTCAACAGGTGCTTGGCAAAGAACAAAGCCGGGCCCACGCCGCCCTGAGCCCCCTGGTTGTCGTGTAAGACCGTGGTTGCTTCAGTCCCACTCGGAGGCAGAATATTGAATCTTTGCAGTAAGACGTTCTGGTTTACAGGCCCTGGAGTCCAGCGCGAAAAATTCTTGTTCAGCGGCTCTTCGGCCAAGACCCATCCTCTCTCTGGATCAAACAGAAGGATACGCGGATCAGGTTGCACGGGCTCCTTCAGCAAAGCCCAACCTTGGCTGTTGGACTGACCGGCGAAGACCCAAATGTCTGCTTGCGCCAATCGGGGATATGGGTGCAGCGGATCCTCTTTTCCTCCTCGGGTCAACGTGTCCGCCTTCTCTCGACCTTTGACGGCGACACTGTCATTCCGCTTGGACTGCGCTACGACTCGATTGTCGCCTCCAAATAAGAGAGAACAGAGCGAGACCGCCACGAATGCAAGAACTCCGGCATTCGAAAAATGGCGAGCGGATATTCTTACTTTCAATGCCTTACCTCGACTGAAGCTGGCTTGTGTCTGCGGGACGGTTGAGTTCAATCGGAGCTCGAAGGGGGACCAAGTCCACCGGAGACAATCCCTGAGACACACGGTGGAGGTTATCTGCTGCTGCCTTACCGCGGCGCTGTGACGTCCCAAGGGTTGCCCCAGCGGTGTGTGGGGTTGCGAAAACATTCTCCAGTTGTAGCAGCGGATGGGCTGGGTCCACGGGTTCCTCTCGAAACACGTCCAGAGCTGCTCCCCTAATCAAGCCTGCCTTCAAAGCCTCGATCAACGCACTCTCTTCAACAATTTCGCTGCGAGCCACATTGATGAGTACTGTTGTGGGCTGCATCAGCTCAAAGCACTTCTTGTCGATCAGGTGACGTGTTGTTTCATTCAGCGGAACGTGAAGAGAAATGAAGTCGGCTTCCCGGAAAACCTTGGGCAGTTGCTTCGGGCCGCCTAGGAATTCGACATGTAGCTTGTCACAAATCTCCTGGGAAGCGTCGACGATGTCTATCGCGACAACCCGCATTCCGAGAGGCCAGGCGCGATGAGCCAATTCTCTGCCGCTTGCGCCGAATCCAATCAGACCCAGGGTCTTTCCTGCGAGTTCGCCATTAACAGGTTGGCAAAGTACGCGCGCACGAAGCATCTTCTGGCTTTGATGGTAGTTCTTCTCGAAAAAAAGCATCATGAATAGCGCATGTTCCGCCAAGGCAACACTACTGTGACAACCTGGGGTGTTCGCCAAGATAATACCTTTCTTTGCAAAGTGAGCCACATCCACATGGTCCATGCCTGTTCCTATGATCTGCCACAACTTCACATGCTGCTCAGCGGCCTCATCAATCATCGCGCGCGTCGCAAAGGATCCGCCTGCTTCGACAACTGCCTCTATCCCCTCAAACTGTGCCCGCGCATGGCTCTTGAAATCGTAGAGTCGAATCTCGAAGCGGCCATCGACTGCAGCAACGAAATCGTTGTAGTTCTGAAGCAGCCATCTGGTTGGGTTGTCGGGCAGGCCAATATAGAGAATCTTCATTGACAACAGCTCCTTTTGCCAGAAAGCCTAGGATAGCGCTCGTCCGTAGCGATACACCCACTTGATCCAGTGCCGGGTTAAGATTTGCCGACCGCTCCCCGAAGAACAGGCGGGCGTGACACTCACCGAAATGAGTCCAAGGAAAGTCAACCGTCCGATCCGGTTGCGAAGCTCACAACGCCTGCTGAATTGATCCCTGTCACTCTGCTCGTCCCTTCAAAGAGGACGGCCTTCAGGTAAAGTGTCCGAGATTCGCCAGGGGCAAACGTCAAATGTGTTTTTGTCTTTTCCATTATTGCGCTGAGTCCCTGGCCCGGGTAGCTGCTGCTCGGCTCAATAGCCAGAGCGTAGCCTCGACCGTACCAGGGGTAGTCTCTGACTCCTCCGGTTTCCTGCCAGAAACAACAATAAGGGAACAGTTGTTCGTTCCATACCATTCCGATTCCAAACCCAAGATGCGGATTGGTTACAGAATACCAACCTCTTGTGAAGTCCTTCAGAAACAGGACTCGTGAGACTCCAGAGCCTGAAGGGAGACCCTTTGACAGATCAACCTTTTCTCCTTGTTGGTTGAATATCCAAGGCCATTTCCATTCCCGTGCGGTTGGTAAGTCGTTGCCCCCCACGTCATAGTTGTCGTCCGATTCGATCGCCTGAGCGCCGGTATCGATAAGACATTCACCTGACAGGAACGGCGGACCAAAGGCAGGGTGGTGAGCCCAGACACAGGCCATTGGCTCCAAGCCGAAGTTTGTCACAGTCTCTTCTATCTCCAGCACGGGTTGCGCCGTTGCAAGCGACAGGACTCGCCGAATCTGAAAAGGGCTCTTTGTCAGCGTCACTCCCATCGTTACTGTGAGTCCATCCTCCGTTTCGCGAATCTCCTCGATTTCCCACGGGGTACGAGCTGCCTCCCCGTGGAAGTCCAGTATCACTCCCTTGTGCTTGACTGCTGGACCAAAGTTCGGAAAGATCACTTGCCATCCTCCGCGATAGTGATCCACCCATGAAGTAAAGGAATCACCACCCGTCACAGGTCCCACCCCCGGCTCGCGCACTTTGAGCGGTGACTTGAAGAGCACATCGATGTTTCTTGGTTTGTAAATCAGCGTGTAAAGGTCCGCACCTTGATCCAGGAGTACTGTAGTGGAAAGCCAATCGTTCTCTAGCAACAAGGCCTTGAGCTGGCGACCCAGCGCAATCGATGTTGCTTTTGGTCTGCAAGGTTTCATCGTTTTGGGAGACCCTGACTAATGCGCATTCTGGTACTTTGAATGGACCGACATCTCACGCTCCGGATCGCAGGTCCGCAAGGTTCTATATGATTTCTACGAACCAAGTATCCTGACTGAACGATTGGAAGAGGGAACAAGGCGGTTAGGCGTTCTGAATGATGGAGGTCAGCCCGCCATCCACCACCAGACAGGCACCCGTGATATAGGAAGCCATATTCGAGGCAAGGAATAGAACCGGCTGAGCAATCTCTTCAGGCTGTGCATTCCGCTTCAGAGCACACATCTGGGCAATTTCCTGCCGCCTGGTCTCGGGAATCCCGTCCCAGAGCCCTGTCACGACTGCGCCCGGCAGCACAGCGTTGACTCGGATCGAAGGAGCAAAATCGGCAGCAAGCGAACGGGTCAGTGCCACCAACCCGCCCTTAGAGGCTTGGTATGCAGCATAACGAGCATATCCGCGAATGGAATGAACGGATCCGGTGATCACAATTGACCCTCCCCCTTGGGAGAGCATCGGAGGAACCGCACACTTGGCAATCATCCAGGTAGCCTTCAAGCACACCGCCAACGTCCGATCCCAATCGTCTTCTGTAATTTCCACGGCCGACCCTTTGGCATACGCCGCAGCATTGCTGTGCACCACATCCAGACGTTTGTAGGTTTCAAGGGTCGTATCGATCATGGTGCGTACTGAATCCATCGCTCCAACGTCCACATTTTGGAAGATAGCCTCGTGACCTTCCTCGTGAAGGTCAGCCACCGTCTGTCGACCAGCCGCTTCACTGATATCAGCTACCACAACTCTTGCCCCATGGCGTGCAAAGAGCTGAGCGGTGGCCCGCCCGATGCCCGAACCTCCGCCAGTAACAAGGGCTACCTTGTCCTTCAAGAGAGAATTCATTGCTTGCCTTTCTACGCTTTCGTAGAATCGTATCTCATGCGACCTGTTGATCGTGATTCTTCACATTGACCGGACTGGTTCTCCGACTCCGTTCAAGCGACCGACATCTTCGGATATCCGAATGCGCAGCAGCAGAAAGCCGGCGACAAGAATAAGAAGGGCACCTATCTGAAGAGCACCGCCGATGCCTATAACTTCCTTGAAATATCCGGCGGCACCAGCCATAGCCCCTGCCGTTGCGACGCCCGCGCAAATGAATATCCCGTATCCCGTCGCCCACAACGGCTTCCTTATGATCTGGCACATAACCGGCATAGCATTACAGTCGTATAAACCCTTGACAAGTCCATGCCCAAAGAGAGACAGAATTAGCAACGTGTGAGATGAAGTCATGCCAACTACGAGCAGTAGCGGAGCCGATCCAACCAACCCGATCACTTGCGTGAAGAGTCTTCCTCGTTGGCTGTGTCTGCTCCATCGATCTGCAATCCACCCACCTAGGAGCATGCCCGCTAGATTGCCCGCTTTCAGATAAAACATTGCAGAGAACCCCGCCAGAACGAGGCTCATTTCGAAACGCTCAAATAGATACGTAGGCAGCCACGTATAGCAGATCACACTCACGATTGAGCTGGCTGTGAATACCGACATCATCGTCGGGTAACCTGGCACCCTGAACAACCCTTTGACTGACGTGAGGAACTCGAGCCTGGGAACCACCTCTTTACCGACGCTACTGGAACTGCCCTCCTTCAGTGTGACGCTGAGTATCAAAGCATAGAAGACACCAAAAGCTCCAAGGGAACTAAATGCCCAGCGCCATCCATATTCCTGGCCAAGCCAGGCGCCACCCACTCCCCCGAGCGTAAAACCGATCGCAAGACCGCTTTGATGAATCGCTGTTGCCAAGGATCGCGAGTGTTTCGGGTGATAGTCGGCAATGAGAGCCAGCGCGGCAGGGAGATAGCACGACTCGCTAACCCCCATGAGTACCCGTGTCCATACGAGGTCGCCATAGCCACGGGCATGCCCAGTGGCCCATGTTACGAGGGACCACACCGTCAAGCTGGCTAGAATCAATTTTCTACGACCAAACTGATCTGCGAGGAATCCGGTCAAGGGGCTCAACACACCATACACACAAAAGAACGCCGTACTGAGAAGGCCCAGTTGCGTGCTGGATAGCCCAAAGTCCGCCTGCAAGAGTGGAAAGATGGAAAAGATGATCTGCCGGTCCGCGTTGTTCAAGAAAGACACGACCCACAAGAGGCCGACGAGAATCCAAGGATAGGGAATTCTCTTGGGAGGCTTGATCAACATTCCATTTCTCGTGCCTAGTTAGATTAGTTAGCGGCCGGATGGGTGAAGTGTTCCTTGATTCGGAGTTTACAGAGTGCGGAAGAACTCCAGATGGCGTTCTGGCACTCCTGTTCGTTCCAAAAAAGCAACATATTGGGCGTGTAACCTGTCCGCGACAGGACGGTGCTGCTGGAGAACATTGGTGCGGCAGTTGGAGTCATCGGGAAGGTAGTAGAGTTCTGGCCGAAAAGGCCCTGGTTCCAGAGTCTTGATCTGGCGGATCTTGCTATCCACCATTCGGGTCTGCTCTTGAAACATCGACCGATCTGCTTCGCTTGGATCGACTTGAGCGCCATAAACCAGCAGCCATTCGGGCGTATAAACGCTACTGCGGACTGTGGGATGCGGAATCCTCAGATTGGCGTGAGAGATCGTTGGTGAACAAACCACAAACTCGCGCGCGACCTCACCTTTGCCCTGAAGAATCGGGACCAATGAGGTAGACTGCACCGCTTCGGGAACGGGCGCTCCAAGCAGTTCACAGATCGTTGGCATCAGATCAACAGTCTGCGCAAGTGATGATGTACGACTGCCGCCGACGATGCCGGGCAAATAGACCAACAAAGGGACCCTGGCCACCTCAGGATAGAGTGCGAGCGGTTGCTGAAACTCGGGGGTGATAATACTTTTGCCGATATAGCCATGTTCTCCGAAGTAAAACCCGTGGTCACTGACGAAAATGACGGCCGTATTGCCCATGAGGCCCAAACTGTCGATCCGATCCAACAGGTAGCCAAACCAGCGATCGACAAGAGTAATTTCACCGCTGTAAAGGGCTTGACACTGGCGCAGTTCAGCGTCACTTAGGTAGTCACAGTGTCCATAGGCGGGGTGAATGACTCTCTCTCCCGTGTAGCCAGGATCGTAAAGGTCCGCATAGTACTGCGGTGGATCCCATGGTTCATGGGGGTCAAATGTATCAACGTAGAGAAAGAAGGGCGCCCGCTTGTGATTCCGTTCCAGCCACCGGGCTGCTTCACGCATCGTTCGGGCAGGAAAATAGTCTTCCTCCCAGTGACGATGACTGACGTTGCGCAGATATTGTTTTAGGCTGGTTTCCGGATCTCGCAATTTCCTGGCATCCGCCGGGAGCAGTGGATCGACGGGATCGCCCTTCCAGTCGTCATCCTGTCCTCGCATCACATCCCAAGTCTGAAATCCACGCTGGTAGTTGAATCCCGGAGCGAACGGATAAGGGGTATCGGCTACCAACCCCGTGAAGATGCCGCTCTTGTTGAGAGTCTCCTGCAGTGTCACCTGCTCTCCATCGAGTGGCGACCAGTCCTTGTAAGTCCAAGTATACCTCCCGGTCAGAATGTCATGACGAGCCAGCACGGTCGGAAACGAAGCAAGATATGCGTTTTCGAATATCAACGCTCGCTTCGCAAACTGCGCAAGATGTGGAGTGTGCAGCCGCTCAATCCCCGTTTTGAAGTTTCGAACCCAGGATGGCACTCCATAGCAGCTCACACAATCGCGACGAAATGTATCCGAGATGATCAAAATAACGTTCAAAGTTAGCTCCTCATAGGCTGATAGCTGGGATTAGTTGCCTTGACAGACAGCCAATCCTTTCGATTTATGATCTGGTGCAGTTAACGTGCTCCACTGAACAGGATTAGAGATTGTCAAAGACCAATCTCGCGCAAATAGGCCAGCGTCCGTTTTGCAATGGGTAAGGGCTTCTCTGGCGGTGCTGGATACATGCCTTGTTCGACAATCGCCCAGCCTTCATAGTCAATCTCATGTAGTACGTCCCTTAGAGCTCTGAAATCCACGATGCCCGTTGGAGGTTCACAAAACACTCCCATCGACACCGCGCTGCCAAACCGAATATTCTCGCTTGCAACTTTGGCCATCACGTCGGGGTTAACGTTCTTAAGGTGCAAATACGGAATGCGATCATGATACCGACGCAGAAAGCTCACAGGGTCCCCTCCACGATAGGCATGATGGCCTGTATCGAGGCATAGTGCGACGCGACTCGGGTCAGTTTGACTAATTAGCGCCTCGATCTGATCTTCGTATTCCACCGGAGTCTCGACATGCGGGTGGAATACCATCCGCAAGTCGAAAGAAGAGCGAACAAAATCGGCGACCCGGTGCGTCATCTCGACCAATCGAGCCCACGCATCCTCATCGAGTACGGATGGCCCCAGCGGCTGTCCAGTTTTCGGGTCACAGTAGCTGCTGGGTACTACGACGAGGAACCTTGCATCAATCGAAGCAAGCAGCTGAGCAACTTCCTCGACTTGCATCTCGATTTGCGGCCATGCCGAAAAGGCAGCGAGATCCAAAAAAATATGGGTAGCCGAAACTTTTAAACCCCTTTCTTCCAACTCACGACGCAGAACCTTCGGGTCAGCCGGCAAATAGCCATATGTCCCAAGCTCAAGCCATTCGTATCCAGCCTTCGCAACTTCATCCAGATAGCGATGCCATGGAGGTTGCTTGGGATCATTTGCGAACCATACACCCCACGACGCTGGGTTAGTTCCAAGTCGGACTTTCATTCTTTCATCCCTTCGGTGTGAGGGATCGGTTTCTCATCGGCAACGAGTTAAGACGCTTTCGCATTTGTATCAAGACATTCGCTCATCGAACAAACATCTGGCGGCGAAGATATCGCCATCCATCCGGCTTGCTTGACACGCCTTTGGATGTCTTGCAGGTTGTCTGTCTCACGTCGCGAATTCTACGCAGACGGGCGCGCGGACCTTCAGCTCTTGGCCGGTGGACGTTAGACGTCCGGTCTTTGTGTTGATACGAAAAACAACGATGGTGTCAGACTCCTGGTTCGCAACGATCAAGTAGGACCCACTCGGATCGATTGTGAAGTGTCGGGGCGTTTTACCTTGCGTTGGAACGTACTCGACGGGAGTTAGAAGGCCTCTCGCGGTATCGATGGAAAACACTGCGATGCTGTCGTGCCCGCGGTTGGAAACATAGAGAAACTTCCCTGATGAAGACACCTCGATTTCCGCTCCGCTATTTCCCCCCTTGAAACTCTTTGGAAGTGTCGAAACCGTCTCGACCAGATGCAAGGCTCCGCGCTCTGAATCCCAGGCGAATGCCGAAACTGAGGAATTCAATTCATTGACGACGTACACAAACTTCCCATTCGGCGAGAACACGAGGTGTCGCGGACCGGCTCCGGGTTTGACTTCAGCATGCGGTGGATTTGTTGACTCAAGCGAACCGTCTATCGAACTAAACCGATAGATCATCAATTTGTCGATTCCCAGATCCGCAGAGATTGCAAACCGATTGTCTGGCGAAACCACAGCCGAGTGGGGATGAGGCCCTTCTTGGCGTGCACGGTTTACACTCGCGCCCGAGTGTCTCACGACGGACGCTGACTGACCGAGCCGGCCGTCGTTTCCCACAGGAAAAGACTCAACTGTTCCACCAAAGTAGTTTGCAACCAAAACGTATTTACCCGTCTTGTCCACCGTCACATGACAAGGGTGCGCTCCATGCGCTGCGACCTCATTCAGAAAAGTGAGCTTCCCGGTTTCAGGGTTGATAGAAAAAGCGGTAACCGCTCCCCCTTTTCCTATTTTTTTGTCACCGATTTCCTTCACCGCGTAGAGAAATCGCCGATTGGGATGCACGAAGACGAAGCCTGGATTGTTTGACTCTGCTGCCAGTTCAAGCGAGGTAAGGCGCCCTGTCTGGGTGTTGAACCGGCAAGCGTAAATGGCCTTGCTGTTCTGTCCAGTATAGATGGCAGTACCGACATAAACGAGGTGATCGGTACCGGCGAGGCTGTCTCCTGTGGCTCTCGCGAGCGACGTCAATAGGGCGCAGGCGAGCAATGACACGAAAACGACTGAGATATCTGGAGCGGCTTTCATTGCTTTAGTCTCTTTTTCAGAGGGAGGCTGAAGGATTCCCGGCGGGCTCGACTCATCACTCATTCAATGGACTTGACCTGATGAACTGGAGGCAATCCATCGGCTAGCCGGAATATGTTTTTGGCTGCCGCTTCTGTTCTTCGTTGCCAAGTTCCCGTGGTGAACCCCGCAACGTGCGGAGTCGTGATGACGTTATCCATTCTCAAGAAAGGATGCTGAGGATCTATTGGCTCTTCTGCAAAAACATCCAATGCCGCCCCCTTGATCCGGCGCTTTTCCAGGGTTTCGATCAGGGCGTCCTCGTCCACGAGTTCGCCTCGAGCAACGTTTATCAGCACGGCTGTCGCCTTCATCAGGCTTAAGACGTGGCGATCAATCAAATGGCGCGTTTTTGTAGTGAGTGGGACATGGAGTGACAGATAGTCCGCCTCCGCCACAACTTGATCGAGTTGGTCGAGACTACCCAAGGACTCGACATGCAATTTTCTAAGCACTGCCTGAGGCATCGTCACAGCATCAAGAGCAACGATCCGGAGGCCAAACGGCCAAGCTCGTTTTGCCAGTTCACGTCCGCTGGAACCGAGTCCGATGATGCCCAGAGTTTTTCCTTCTAGGTCTTCGTTAATGGTGCGGGCCCACTCCTTGGTTCGATTGAGAGTGAGATTCTTAGCGAAACACAGGATAAACCAGATTGCGTGCTCGGCAAGCGGTACGGCAGATATTGGCCCTGGACAGTTGGCCAAAGGTACATGTTTCTCCAGAAAATATGGCACGTCCACGTGATCCAAGCCATTCGTGGTAACGTGCCATAGCTTCACCCCTGTCTCATGAGCCGCATCAATCATTTTTCGGGTTGCAACTGCTCCCCCAGGGTCGATGACAACGTCGATGTTTTCAAACTGTTCCAGCAGTGGTGCAGTTGGATCCAAAGCTTCAATGGAGTGCTGGCCCCCAAGAGCATTGACCAAACTCTGGTAGGAGTGGTGCAGACACTCTTGCGTACGGAGAAAAAGGATTCTCATGGAATGCTCCTCGTCATATCGATCGCAGAGTTTCCCCTCTACAATCTCGTCAGAATTGTCGAACTGAATCACTCTCCCCCTCTCTGAACGGAGGGCCGAGAGATCGTAATCTCTTGGGGATTCTCTGCCCGATTCCGCGGCTCGGTGAATGGAATTCTCCAAGATCGACCGATCTCTTCCAAAGATCTGCCCTTAGTTTCTGGAATCCAGCGCCAGCAAAAGAAAAATGCAGAAAGGGCCGCCCCAGCAAACATCCAGAAGACTCCGGCAGCCGTTCCGTAGAGCTTTTCAAAGTGGGCAACCAAAGGGGGGAAAAACTGAGTTACACAATAGACGGTAAGCCAGAGTCCAAAAGTCGCAATCGCTACTGCTCTTCCCCGGACACGCGAAGGAAACACCTCGGACACAATGACCCACGTCAGTGGCGCTATACTCAAAATGTAGGCTCCAATGCAAACGAAAAACACAAGCAAAACAAACAGACCGGACATCCGGAAGTGGAACACGAGTCCCATGAGCGCTAACCCTGCAGTCAAGCCCGCCAGCCCGCACAACAAGAGAGGTCTGCGCCCAAGAGTGTCCACCAGGGAAAAAGCCACTATTGTGCAAAGAAGATTCCACACATTCAGAATGATCAGCCGTGCAATTGCACTCGAGATCTCAAGGCCGGTCTTCTGGAAGAGAACTGGCGCATAGTACATGAGCGTGGTCATACCGACCAATTGAGAGAAAACTGCAAGCGCAACCGCAATCACAAGCGCTCTACGCACTCCAGGTTGAAGGAGTTCGCGATAAGACCCCGTCTCCTGTGAGAGAGATTCAGCAATTTCCTGAAGCTCTCCCACAGCCTTATCTGGTCCCACTAGAGTCGTTAGAACCCTCAGGGATTCCTCACGCCGATGATTCGCCTCTAACCACCTTGGGCTCTCTGGCACAAGGAATAGCCCCATGAACATCAGGAGTACGGGGACACCTTCCGAGGCCATCATCCACCTCCAGGAGAGTCCATACACTGACATGACATAGGTGGTGATCGTGGCGGAGGTGAGCCCAAAAACCATGGCAAACTGGACTAGCATGACCAACCGTCCTCGAATCCTAGCTGGCGCGATTTCGGCAATATAGAGAGGGCACGCCACCGATGCAAAGCCAACTCCGATACCCCCGACGATGCGATAGACATTGAACTCGAACATGCTGACTGGAGTGGCTGTTCCCCAAACCGAAATTCCATAGAGGAAGACGGTAATGAAGAGGGTCCGTTTTCTCCCCATCCAGTCGCATGCAATTCCGCCCAACATTGCGCCCGCGACGCACCCGATAATGGCGGAGCTCATTGCAAAGCCTTCTTCGTAGGGGCGTAAGCCAAACTCATTCTTCAAGTAAAGAATCGCGCCCGACATAACGTTGATGTCGAAACTACGAATGAACTCACCAGCTGACACGACAAATGAAATCAAGTAGACAAAACTAGGGCGCCTTGAGTCGCGCAGGCTTTTGGTCGTCCAAGTCATTGGCAAGAGATCCGGGTGATCAGATGGGCTAACCTACTGGAGTGGGAGAATCATGTGGGGAACAAACCGGTTCATAGTTTTCATGCGTGCCTTGGCCGCCCGCATATGTTCTCGCTGATATGTCGGGTAGCTGCCCGGCACTTCCATTCTGGGATTGATATCGACTAGTGTGCTGCCCCTGAAAAAAAGTCGGTGTTTCAAGCCAGCTATCGTGTACTCTTGAACTGACTCAGGCACCTCAAACTCCAACCGGATCTGATCGCCTTTCTTTAGATTCTGGAAAACCAGATAGGCACCAGCTTGGCGAGGCTGCGCAGCCTTGTTGTTGACCGTGCTTTTCACGTTCCGTGTCTTCAGCCAGCCAGGCATACGCACCAGAGCTGTATGGGCCATCTTGTTATGCAAGAGCACTTTCCCTTCATACGGCAGGTAGCTGTCCACATCCAGCCAGCCAGACGCCCGATTCAAGAAAAGATTTACCGTAGCCACACCTTCGTCAAAACGGGTAATCCCATGCCAGGCGTAGTACAGTCCCACCGCACAGTTCGCCGTACAGCAGCCAGCCATTTGCGGCAGGTTGCAGGTCGTCCTAGCCGCACCGAATCCACCCAGGAAGCGAGAGAGAAGTGCATCATGCTCGTGACCTCCCCCTGCACACTGCCTCATCAGATCCAAATTCGTGAATTGTTGCTCCACAAGTTGGTTCCGAACAATATGGTCAACATCATCCCAGTAATCTCCCAAGCCAGAGTCGCTCAATTTCACAGCCAACATGAGCATGTCCGATACTGCACAACCCTCCGTTCTATTGTTATGAGCTTCAGGCTTTCTTCCCGCTCTCCACAGACTGTCGGGAGACGGATAGGTCCACGCCGGAAACCAGCCCATCGACGCTGCCCCGAACCGCTGCGAATGATGATATCCTTCTCTAATAAACCGTTTGAGCCAGTCGTTGTTGTCCACCAAGGCAAGCTCCATCAGCATATGCAACGTATAAACGGTCCCGTGGAAGTGACCTTCCCAGACTGCGTGCTCGTTGCCCAAGTAGCCATCGTCCCGTGTGTCCACCCACAAGGTGGGCTTTAGACAAAAGCGAGCAATTTTCCTGGCCATTTCGAGAGCCGTTTGATCTCCTGAAAACCGAAAATGCTTAACCAGCCCCGCGATCTGTCTCGCGTTCTGAATTTTGACTGCACCTTCAGCGCCCTGCTGATCAAACATAGGCTCTTCAGGTGGAGTGTAGGGCAGCAGGTGGCCGAAGCGGATAGCTCGCCAAGTGTCGCCAGAACCGTATCCGCATTCGAGCGGATAGTAAGCCCGGTCTTCGATCTGTATCGCCATCTGCTGCAAACCATCGCTCACCAGCCGGATGCGGTCCAGCCAAGCCGGATTCTTGTCTCGTTCATACCAGTTGGCCATCCCCAGCAGGACGAGAGCATTTATTAGGTGGTTAGAGAGTCCTCCGGGAACAGGTTTGTCATTTTGATCTACCGGGAAGTATCTCACCTGTCCGTCTTTGTCGATAGCGTCGGTCAGAACGCGCATCATTTCATACTCGACGTCGAGGTACTTGTCACTTCCACACATTGTGCGAATCCAAGGAAGTGTCCTGGCATTCTTGGCTGTGCCGTTCCACAAAAGCAGTTCAGGCTTCCGCGCGGGCACTTCCGGCTTGCCAAGTTTAAAGCCCTGATAAACGCTGTAGTAGTTTGCCGGCTCGACATTGTGCGTCAGCACGTTTAGCGAGAACTCGGCTTGTTTGGCAAGATCAAGAGTGTCCGGAACAATGGCTTCATACCAGTCTCCCTTGATTTTCATTGCTTCTTTGTCGATCACGAGTTGAGTCGAGCTTTTCTTTCCCTCCTTGACCATTGCAGTGGAGTTGGGATTAGCGTCAAGACGGCGGGCTAGCCCAACCGCGGCAAGACTGAATGAGCTTGTTCGTAAGAAATCGCGCCGACTGGCGCGACGGCTACGGCTAGACAAGTTCTCTTTTTTCGTCATGATTTAACTCCTTGTCATTATCAAGTTAAGAGATTCTGAAATCGGAATTCTTCGTTCAAGGGCGCTCCATCAGTCTTAGGGCGGATAGAGCCACAGGTTACTCTATGGTCCAGTCTTGCGTTCTGTCTGAGCGTCGGATAAGGCCCACGTTCGTCTGCCAAACTCATGCCAGCTGGTTCATAAGAGGCGGATGCGCCGACATTCTGAGCGACCGAAGCGGATTCAACACACGCTAGACGACCCGAGTTTAGGTCACATCAATAGGACCAAACGCAGGAACAGCCATGTCGTTGTCGTCTACGATATTGGCGTACGGAGCTGCGCCTGGAGCATAAAAGAGCACCAGGCCCTCCCTCTGGTTGCCCGCCACTTTCAGTATCAATCGGGCCGGTCTGTCCCGGTCGAAATCTGTCCTAAAGATCCAATCTACGTCCTCACCAGTTTCTTTCTTCTTCAACTGAAACCCGGTTGGCCTCCCTGGGGAGCGCAGATTCCCTGAGACGCCTTCGAACTCCACGACGATTGCTGGCTTCGATTTCCACTTCACCGACTTGAGCCTAATTTCGCTGCGTGGCGGAACACCCTTGCTTACGTAAGGGAGGGCAACGTATGCCATTCTTCGCCCCAAGCGCTTTTGAGACCAATAATCAATATGGATCCCATCGGTCAAATCCAGATCCACCGTGGTAACCGTGTGCGCATAGGGTAATCGCTGTGGAATTCGCCGCTGAATGTCACGTACCGCTTCCCAGGCTTTCTGACGGCCCTTTTCACTATTGTGATGGCGGCAGATCTGGGCAAGGATAACGACCAATTCCGGGTTGTGAAAGTCGGAGCGTAGAGCGGCGACGAACTTTGTAAACTGATCGCCATAGGTGGGAAACGGGTAGATCAACGAAGGCTTCGTTACGACCTTTTGCTCATCCCCGAAAACGGCATCCTGCTCGCCTTGATACCAAAGCATGCCCTTCACTCTTCCACCAGCTCGCATGACGTGGTGGTGAAGGAATCCATACCGGTTCTGGTCGCGTTTTACCGGATCCCAAACTGCCAAAGCAGCACCAATCGCACAGGGGATCAGTCCAATCGGAACGTTACTGCCTAATTCAAAGAGCTCCTTTGCAAAGAAATAGGCAGGCCCGATCGCTCCAGCCGGAACGTTAGAAGCCACCATCTGTTTGATCTCAATATCTGTTGCGCCTGGATACATTCTCTTGAATCGGTTTGGAGCCAGCTGCTTCGATGATCGGTGAATGGGAGGAATTGCGGAACACCAATGTGAGTCCAATTCAGTGTGCAAGAGATTCAACATATTGAGATATGGCAGAGCCGGAAGTCTTTCTTCCTGCACCGCAGCCCCGAACATGTTGGACTGCCCTCCAAGAATCCAAATGTCGCCCACCAGGATGTGACGAAAGGCAATCTCTGTTTCAAGGCTCTTTCTGCGCTGTTGGGCACCAAGGCTGATCGTGTAGGGCCCTCCCATGGGTATATTGTCGATGAGTACATGTCTGCCGACCGAACGGGACTCCTGAGGCTTGAAGTGCCCATCGACCCAGATTCGTCCAGTCTCGTCCACAATGCGGACATCAACATCTTGCGACCGACCCTGGTTATCAGGAATCCGGATGAGACACGCACCCTTTTCTTCTTTGTCCCGCTGGATGACCTGATAATCTTCGATCAGAAGAGGAACAGTCATGCCAGCGGTGTTTGCTCCAAGCTGACTATTGGAGGGGATTGCATTGGCTCTGTTGGTTGCAGCCAGGGCTGCTGTACCCGCACTTGCCCGGATAAATCTTCGACGATTCATCTGACCTTATTCCCTTCCGTAAACTATTGAGCAGGGACAGACCGGGCGGCATCTCGCCGTTCGTCACACTCGCTGTAAAGGGGATAACTGAAATAGCTATTGCAGAGGAAGAACGTGATGAGTCGCAAATCGCTTTACCGTCTTCATTGGTGCCTTACCTACCTTCATGTGGGCTCGCTGGAAAATGGGATACGTGCCCGGCGCCTCTGCTCTGGGACTGATGTCCCACATCGTGCTGCCCCTGAACGACAAACGGTATTTTTTCCCTGCGATCGTGTACTCGCCATCAGATTCGGGCACGGGAAACTCCAATCGGATCTCATCGTCGCCCTTCAGTTGCTGGAAGGCCAAATAAGCACCGGTCTGTGCGGGCCGAGCCGCTCTGCCATTAACCGTGCTTCGAACCTGCCCAGCCGTCAACCAACGAGGCACTCGGACGAGAACTGTATGCGCCCTTTTGTTGCGCAGTACCACTTTCCCTTCGTACGGCAGGTAGCTGTCAACATCCATCCAAGAGGAAGCTCGATTGAGAAAGAGGTTAACGGTAGCAACTCCTTCGCTGAAACGAGTGATTCCGTGCCACGCATAATACAAGCCGATCGCTCCGTTGGCCGAACAGCAGCCGTTAACCTGCGGCCTGTTGAAGGTCGGTTGGGCAACGCCAAAGCCCCCTAGAAATCTCAACAACATGGCATCATGTTTAGACTCCCCTCCCACGCATTGGCGCATCAGGTCGAGGCTCGTGAATTGCTGCTCCGTCAACTGATTGCGAACGATGTGATCCACGTCATCCCAATAGTCCCCCATACCGGCGTCGCTCAATTTTACCGCCAACAGAAGCACATCGGATACCGCACACAGTTCGGTTCGGTTATTGTGATCTTCTGGTTTTCTGGCACTCCAGGGACTACCAGGAGGCGGATAGGTCCATGCGGGAAACCAACCCATCCGCGTGATGCCGTTGCGCCGAGCATGGTCGTAGCCCTCGCGGACAAACTCTTTGAGCCAGGAGTTGTCGTCAAGGATGGCAAGCTCCAGGAGCGAGCATAGCGGGCCGATATTTCCGTGAAAGTGTCCCTCAAAGATCCCATGCTCGTGACCAAGGTAACCTCGGTTGCTGGTATCCGCCCACATCGTAGGCTTCAGCAGATAACGCGACTGCTTCTTGGCCATTCTCAACGATGCCTCATCTCCCTTTAGTTTGTAACACCACTGAAGAGCCCGCATGGGTATCGCCCCATAGAATTTCACAGAGCCTTCCACACCCTGTTGATCACAAACTGGTTCATCCGGAGGTTGATAGGGAATCAGCATCTTCCCGCGTCGAAGCTCATAGTGCCATGTTCCGTCAGGCCGGTACCCGCACTCTAGGGGATAGTAAGCCCGGTCGTCTACCTGGATAGCAATCCGTTGCAAGCCAAAGCTGATCTGTTGCACCACGTCCAGCCAGGCGGGGTTCTTGTCCCGTTCATACCAGTTTGCTGCCGTCATCGCCAGCAGACCACTGATGACCGGGTTGGAAGTTCCCTTGGGAACGGAATCCGTGTCGACAGGAACATAGACCTGACCATCCTCTGCAATCTGACCTACCATAGCCCGCATCAAGTGGTACTCCGCATCCAGATTCTGTTCGCTGCCACACATCGTGCGCATCCACGGCAGTGCCCGTGCATTCTTGGGACTGATATTCCATGTCAGCCCTGTAAGCCGCGGCTGAGGAGGTCTGAGGTTGAATCCTTGATAAACG
>Ga0187893_10006035_pt1 | contig 21083 bp, 18 predicted proteins | sample MA1701074metaG_FD_139574 | JGI IMG/M metagenome (GOLD analysis project Ga0187893, IMG submission 139574) | White microbial mat communities from a basaltic lava cave in the Kipuka Kanohina Cave System on the Island of Hawaii, USA - MA170107-4 metaG ...
AATCGCAGCGCGCGGTGACGCCGCGCCTCGAGCACTTCGGCGGAGCCCTTGATCCGCATACCGATCTCCCCGGGTCCGGGGAGGACGATAAATTGTTGCATTATTTACGCGTGAGTCAATAGGGGGCGCAGGGGTCGCGGGGTACACGCGAAAGCGACGCACGCGGTCCGTGGGGTGACTCGGGACCACTTCGAGCAGCTCGTCGGCGGGCCGCAACGCCACCGGAGGCTCGCGCCTCGGCGAAGGGATCGAACGCCGTCCTCAGCGCCCAGGAGCGGACCTCGGACACGAGCACCCGCGGACGGCCGCCTGCTCGAGTGCCCAGGTGATAGGCGAGGACCTCGCCGCGCTGGACCGCGCTCCGCAGCGCCTTGATCCCGATCCCCAGGCGCTCCGCGGCCTCGGCGATGGTTGCGAACTCGGGCTCGGCAGCGGTCACCGCCTCGAGGCGTTGGGCGAGCGCCTCCAATCGCTGGCAGCAGCAGGGGACGCAGCGCTCGTGGATCGGGTCGCGGGCGAGCGGGGTCGCAGCTTCGGGCTCGCGCGACGTGGCGTAGGCGCCCGGATGAATCCCCCTGGTGTCGGTCTGCGCTGTTGCCATCGCAAATACAGATGGCATGGGCCCGATGCAGCGAGAATGGAGAAATATCGCTCGAGCCGGAGTCAGGGGGAGCGACGCCTCCCTGGCTGTTCAGTCAGCCTCCGTGGCTGAACAACGAGCCATCGCCCTCAACGGTCAGCGTTTCACTATCCGCGATCTGAGCGGGGCCGCGGCCGCGCAAGCGCGCAGCTCACGAAACAGGAAATATCGATGGCCCTGACGCCAACGGCGCGGACCGCGAGCTCGCTAGGCGCAGGGCGGGGTTGCGTGAATCTCCTGCAGCACCGTGGGCCGGCGAGCGATCGGCATCCCCAACATATGCTAAGACACCCTGGTCACCCCACTATCAGGAGGATCAAATCCAGATGAAGTCCCGAAAGCTGGACTCCGTTCAGCGATGCACCTACAGAGCTGTTTCCGACGTCGAGGCGCAGCACACCAGCGAAGGGCAGTCCAGAGACTTTGATGCCTTCGAGCGAGACCTGGATCGGGTCTTTCGGAAGTTCCCACTGATTCGGCGAGAACGGGAAGAAGCGGCGACCGCGAGGCGGCAGCTGTGCATCGCCGTGGAGGAATTCCGCGAGCGGAAACTGCGTACTGAGCGCGCCAAATCCGTCTCGCGAGATCTGAGGGACCTGAGGCGGCTGGAAGAACTATTTCGCGATGCCGTGGAATCGGGATCTTGGGTGACGGCCTCCAATTTCGTCCTCTCGCTGCACGCGCGCAACCCAGTACTTCGACAGCGCCTCACATGGGCCTTTCGGCAGGGCGGTCTCGGCAATCCGCGGACTCTCGAAGGGCTGCGTGATCCCGAGCGGGTGCTCGCGCGACTCCAGAGCGATCTCGCCGAGGAGAACAATCGCGGGCGCCCGACGGACTGGGCCGCGCGCTGGTTCGCGCACCGGATCTATGACCTCTGGAAGCGGTTCACCGGCCGCGGCACCTCGACGAAAAGCAGGTCTTGGGACGAAATGGGGCCCTTCGTTGCCTTTCTGCAAGCCGCGGGGAAGCTCGTCGACCCAGGCTTCAACGGACCCCACTACGCGCGCGCCGCGCATGAAGAACGGCGCAAGCGCTGAGGTCTGGGTCGGCGAAGGTTGCGGCCGCCGGCCGACTCAACGAGCCGAGATGAGAGCCCGCATCGACCGAAGGCCATGCCGCCGGAGAAATATCTCCATCTGCTGGGGAGGCGAATTCAGCACGACGATGATCGATTAACAACCTCCTCGAAGACGTGAGATTTATCTCCATCTCTCTTCAGGGCGCGTCGCGTGTAGTTTCGATGAGAGCAGGTGGCAAAAGCGCTACCACGATCAGACACGTTCGAACAGTGGCCTCCCAGAGAGGTAGAGGAAGTATCCGATGAGTTCTCCCGACGACCAGAAGAGATCGAAGCAACGCATGGCCAAGGGCAGGAGCGAATGCCGAGAAGACGAGGCGGGCGCAGGCTTCGTCCTCCGCTTTCGCTCCGTTGCGCAGTTTTCGTGGTGGCGCCGGACAGCTTGCCTCTCGTGGGACGACGAGCTCACCCCCTGGCTGCACAGGGCGACCCGCCATCGCCCCCCTTTTGAATTCATGCTCAGGTTCGCGTCGATTGCGGACGCGGCTCGGTGGGTCGCCTCCACGAAGAGAGTCCCCTTTGAGGAGCTGGTAGAGCGAATGCGCAGGCAGACCGAACGCGATGAACTTCTCGACTGAGCCGCAGGAGGCACCACCGGCTGCGCCCGTCTCCTCGGAGTCTCGAGAACAGCGGGTCTTCGGGGAGGCGGGCTTGTGCGAGTCCGCCTCTCCGAGGTGCGCGCGTGGGCGCTCGGCATGGCCTTCGATCCGCACGCGGACGCCCGAACCTCCGGCGCCGCGGCCGCGCGCAGGCGCGTCGGCGGAGTCTGCCCTGGCCAGCCGTCCGCGGGGGAAGCGCGAGCGCGATGACGAGTGGCGAGGAGACGCGCGTGCGTCGATTCTAGCGCCGCAGGAAAGTAGCTGCAGCGCTGAGCCGCAGGTATCAATAACATGTCGTATGTTATGCCCATGGAGCACGCGATCCGATGAAGACGAAACTTGACGTCGAGCCCGCGGACCTCGTCACGCTGAGGACCTGGCTGCGCGCCCACACCATCCCCGCCGGCCTCGCGCTCCGCGCGCGGGTGATCGTGGCCAGCGCCGAGGGAGAGGGGCCGCGTCCCCTAGCGCGGAGGCTGGGCATCTCGCCGAGCACGGCGTGCCACTGGCGACGCCGCTACGCGCGAGAGGGCCTCGCGGGCTTGGCGGGGAAGCCGAAGCCGGGGAGGCCGCGGCGGATCAGCGAGGCCCAAGAGCGCGCCATCGTGGCCGCCGCGCGGAGCGATCCCGACGGCGGCGCGGGACTGGCCGCGGGGCTCGCCGCCCAGGCGGGCGTGAGCGTCGCGTCCGTTCGCAGGCTGTGGCGGCGCCACGGGGTCGGGCCCGCGATGGCCGCGGAGATCGACGCCCTCGGAGACCGGGCGTCTCGCGACGGCGGGGAGACGGCGACGTGAGCGACTACCAGAGGCTCTCCTCCGAGCACCCGCTGGAGGTCTCGATCTATCCGCACGCCCGGGACGCGCGAGGGGACGCGGCGGAGCGCGTGGCGTTCAAGTCGCTGGACGACGTGCGCGCTCGGTTTCAAGAGCCGCTCGTGCGCGCGGCCAAGGAGCTCGTGCCGCTCATGACGCGGGCCCGCTGCGACGGGGACCGCAAGCTCGAGAACATGCGGGGTCCGTGGTGGGTCGTCCTCGACGTGGACGGATCCGCGGTGACGCCCGAGGCGGCCCACGTGGACCTCCGAGTCGCGGGCGTCGGGCACCTGCTCCACACGACCTACTCCCACGCGCCCGAGCGCGGCGAGAACCGCTTCCGAGTCCTGACCGACTTCCTGGCGCAGGACCGCGCGGACCTCGAGGGCATCTGCCGCCTGCTCTTCGAGGTGATCGGCGCGGAGCCGACGATCGAGAGCTGGAGCGGACTGTGCTTCTACGTGCCGGGCGTCTCGCCGGAGAGGCGGTCGACCTGGACGCTCATGGCAGATCCCTCGCCGTCGATCTGGGTGCCGCAGCGGATCGAGCGAGGGGAGCGGGACGACGCCCAGGAACAGCCGGTCGCCGCGGAAGCGGAGCCGGAGGGCCCCGCGGATCCGGACGAGGTGCGAGACGCGCTCGCGGTGATCCCGAACGCGGACCGGGGCGAGTGGGTCAAGGTCGGGATGTGCCTCCACAAGGCGGAGGCGCGCGAGCAGCTTGAGCCGGGAGTCGGTCGACGGCTGTGGGACGAGTGGTCCGCGGGCCAGGACTACCCGAGCTATTCCGACGAGGAGCAGGAACGCCGCTGGTCGTCGTTCAGGGACAAGCCCGGCGGAGTCGGCCTCGGCTCGCTCTTCCGAACGGCCCGCCAGGCCGGCTGGCGTCGCGGGCGCGCGGGTCGAGTCAGCCCTCGCGAGGACTTCGCCGCCCGCGAGCTCGGCGCGATCATGCGGTACACGCACGCCTGGAACGCCGATCGCCTCGTGCGGGAACACCGCCACGAGCTCCAATTCGTGGAGGCCCTGAGCTCCTGGATCCGCTTCGACGGGAAGCGCTGGCTCATGGATCGCGGCCTCTGCGCCAAGCAGCTCGCCAAGGGGATCGCGATCCGCATCTTCCAGGACGCGACCGAGCTGTCGGGAAACGAGTCGCGAGAGGCGCTTCGTTGGGCGAAGGCGAGCAACATGGCGAATGGCATCGCCGGCACGCTCGACCTGGCGAAGCCCGCGCTCGCGATCTCCTCCCGACGGCTCGACTCCGACCCGATGCGTCTCAACCTCGCGAACGGGACGCTGGACCTGCGCACGCACGAGCTGCGACCTCACGACTCGGCCGACCTGATCACGAAGATGGCCCCCACGGACTACGACCCCGGGGCTCGCTGCGAGCACTGGGAGCGCTTCCTCGAGGAAGTCCTGCCCGACGTCGAGGTGCGGCGGTTCTTTCAGCGGCTGATGGGCTACACACTCCAGGGGCGTCAGGACGAGAAGGTCTTCGCGATCGTCCACGGGCCCCCGAACGGCGGGAAGTCCACCGCGATCAACGCCTGCACCCGCGCCCTCGGGACCTCGACCCGAGACGCGGCAGCCGCCGAGGACGACGACTCGGGCGCCGTGACGAGGCACTACGCGGAAGGAACGGGAATCGCGACGTTTCGTGCGCAGCGGGGCGCCGCGGGCAATCGGCCGGAGCTCGCCAAGCTGATGGGGGCTCGGCTCGTGGTCGTGAACGAGATCCGAGGCGAGGAGCTCGAGTCGAGCGTGATGAAGGCGTGGACGGGCGGCGACCTGATACAGGCGACGCCCAAGTACGGCCACCCGCTGGGCTTCTATGCCGACGGGACGATCTTCCTGGTGGGAAACGAGCTTCCCAAGATCGAATTCGAGGACGACGCGATGTGGGAGCGCGTGGCGGTGGTCGCGTTCCCGCTGGCCCTGCCGGACGAGCGGCGGGATCGGAGCCTGGCGTCCCGCTTCGACCTGCGGGGCGTGCTGGCTTGGATGGTCGAGGGCCACAGCGAGTACCGGCGGGTCGGGCTATGTCCGCCGCCCAGCTCGCGGCTCGCGAAGGCTGACTATCGCCGCGACTCCGATCCCCTGGCCGAGTTCTGGGAGGACTGCGTCGAGGTCGTCGACTCCGCGAGCGCCGACGCGACGCGTGTCTCGACCGAGGCGCTCCACACCAGATACACGTTCTGGGCGCAGGATGCGGGCGTGCCCACCTCGCGGCAGCTGACCCGAAGCGCGCTGACTCGAGCGGCCAAGAAGCGCGCCGAGCTGACTGGCCAGTACCGCTGGCGGCGGAGCGGGTCGTTCAAAGGCTGGGAGGGGATCCGGCTGGTCCAGGACCTCAGCGCGCTCCACCAGCAGTTCATGCCCGAGGGCGAAGCGAGCGCGCCGCCGGGCGCGCTCGCGGGCGCTCCCGAATAGGTCCAGCCGTCGCGGCGTTCGCGAGGGCACCAGAATGATCGGGGCCGCCGGGGCGCGGCCCTCGTCGCGCCGAGTCGCGCCTCCGGGCGGTAGTCCATGGGCGACGTAAGGTCTAGCCCCGATCGTACCCCTGAGGGCCACCAGCGAGGTCGCGGCTGCCGCACCGCGCGGGCTCCCGGCTAGGCGAGCGGGGAAGGGGCCGCCGATCGCGCGGCGCGAGCGGCTGGCCGAGTCGCGAGCCGCACGCTCGGGCTAGCGGAGCCCGATCGGTCCGCCGCGCGCTTTTTCTCCACGGGTGCCGAGGATCATCTTCGCGAAGCGAGAAGTGCCAGCACGTGCAACTAGCATGCAAGTTGGTCACTTGGTCACTTTCGGAGTCATTTTCTCAAAACCCCCTTAAGCGAGGTCTCCCTTAAGGAGGTTTTGTGAAAATGATCGAAAAAGTGTCCTAGTGGCCAAGTTGCACGTGAGTTGCCCGCGGCGGGTGGAGCGAGCCGGGACGCAATCGGCCGTCTTGCTGGTCGAGCCGTTCCGCTGGCCCTGCGCGCCTGTCACAGCGCGCGAGCTCGAGCGGACTCGCGCGGAAACCCCAACGGGCGGGCGCACCCGGCGAATCGGCTGAGCCTGTCGCGAGGCGCGCGGGCCACGGGGCGATCGATCAGCAGCTCGGCGAATCCTGATCAGACGACCCCGAGGATCCGCTCCGCACGCGCGCCCGCGACGCCTGGCATCGGGTCCGCCTCCCTCTTCATCCGCGGCTCACGAGAGGATTGGCGAATCGTGATGGCGATCACGCCGAGACCATCCCAGGCCCTGCGAGTCGCGCCGAGGCTCACTCTCGGGCAGTGGTCCATGGGCGGGGTTAGGCCCAGCCCAGAACGTGTCCCTCGGCGCGATCCTGGAAGCCTGAGCCACGTCGAGCGGGCGGGCGCGCGATCGGAGAGCCACGCTGGTAGAGGGCGGGCGCTGCTGGAACAAGCCACGATCGGAACCGGCTCGGCATAGCGAAGAGGGCTCACGTTAGGCCCGCGGCACCACCCCCGTGATCGAGTCTCGCGCGCGCGGACCAGCCGCCAGCGAGTCCGGGTCTTGGGGCAACCGGGGCGCCTCGGCCGCCCTCCGCCGGCCCTCTCGACCTCCCTCGGAGCCGCCGCGGGAGCAGCGGGACCCGCAAGCCATGCCCGCGCAAGGGCTCTTCGGCCCGAACCCATGCTTGGGCAACTGTGCATCCGATCCGGCAGGGCAGGGCGTCGGCCGAGGATGCCGCCTCGCTCGTCGCGTCGAAGTGCGCTCGCGGGGGACCTGGATTCTTGGCGCGCGCGCCTCCGCCCGCTGGTCGATCGCGCAGATCTCGCCGAGACCGAGTGGTGATCCGCGGCGCGCGCGGGCGGGCAGTCCAGATGGGGCCGAAGATGCATAGCCGAGAGGGAAGGAGAGATGGGAAAGGCGAGTGGGGCCCGGCGGCGCGGATCCCCGCGAGCCCAATGCGCCGGAGTTAGGCCCTAGAGTCCTGCTCGTCGAATACGAGGGTGACCCCGCCCGCGTACCTCTGCTCGATGCGATCCCGCCAGCCGTTCAGGTTCTTCAGCATGAAGATCGCCACGCTCGGGACGTACGCCCCGAGGGCCGCCATGTGGACGAACAGCTGCTCCTGCATGGCCTTGCACCGATCCAGGGCGCTAGAAAAGGCCTCGTGCTCCTTGCCCCAGTACCACAGCGTCTCGCGCGAGACGCCGATGCTCGAGGCGTAGGCGGCCAGCGTGGGCGGCGGGACGGGGGCCTGGACGTACTTTACCCCGCCCTGCGGCGACTCGACCCGCTCGACCTCCTTGACCTGCTCGAGCGCGGCCTCGAAGTAACCAACGATGTCCGCGGGATGGAACTCCGGCCTGTACTTCGGAGGGCGACCGCCTTTGCTCCCGAACAGGATGCGCCGCGTCTCGCGCCGCTCCGCCTCGGTGCGCCGCTTATGGTCGACGCCGGCTTCCTTCGTCGACAACTTCTCTTTACTCGGCATGACTCCGAGAACCTAACACGATTCGCCACCTGCGTCCGCCGGCGATCGCGGCCGACGGTACCAGCGGGTTCGTCCGAGCGAGCGACTCCCGACGGCACGCAGACAGATGCGACCGAAGCCCGTGCGTTATGGAGAGGCACCTTGGTGACCCCTCAGAGCGCAACCCGTACCTTCGCCTTCGCGCCCTTCTGCTTGACCGGCTCCGAGCGAGATCCTATTATCGCTGATACCTCCCCAGGCTGTCTGCGCCTCCACTCGCAGGCAATATGTGGTCGCGGTCCTCCCCGCGACCTGAAGGTGAGGTTCTATGTCCAAGGCGAAGACGAGTGGCCTCAAGCCCGGACAGACGGCGCCCAAATCGGGCCAGTACCAGGAGGTCGGGCCCAAGGGCGGGAAGGGCCCCGAGATCACCTTGCCGAAGGGGCACACGGTTCCTCCGGGCGGTCAGAAGGGTTCGACCTTCAAGCTGGTTGACAAGACAAAGAACAAATCCGGCAAGTAGTCGACGAATCGCAGTGTCGCAGTCCTTAGTTGTATCCGCAGTTTGAGCTATGCCGTGAGTGGAACGAGGAGCGATGACCGACTTTCATTTGGCAGAAGGTGCGGACTCATCCGCTCGGTGATTCTGCGATGGGATCCGCTCTCCAGAGTAATGGTCGGCGGGACCCTCGAAGCCGAGTACGACTCTCTGATCGAGATGGTCGTGCGCGAAGTCGATCACGGGCTCAACGACTTCGAACTCGCGCGCGACATTCATGAGTCTGTCGGGCTCATGGGTGTGCGACTCGCAACAAGCGACGCCGATGAGATCGTCGTGCAGCTCCGCGGGGCCCTCTTTTCGAATGGCGACGGCGCCGGAGCGTGTGATGCCCCTCCAGGAGGTCCGAGGCGCGGTCCATGATCGCCGAGCACGAGTTTGACGTCGCGCTCTCGTTTGCCGGCGAGGACCGGGAATACGTCGAGCGCGTAGCGACGGCGCTCAAGCGCGAAGGCGTTAGCGTCTTCTACGACCAGTTCGACGAAGCCGCCCTCTGGGGCAAGGACCTCTACGAGCATCTGGACGACGTCTACCGTCGGCGGGCTCGGTATTGCGTCATGTTCATTTCGCGCCACTACGCCGGGAAGGCCTGGGCGCGGCACGAGAGAAAGAGCGCGCAGGCGCGAGTCTTCAAGGAGCATGCCGAATACATTCTTCCGGTACGCTTCGACGACACCGAGATCCCGGGGGTTCTCCCGACAGTTGGCTACGTCGATCTCCGCACCAGGTCGCCCGACGACCTCGCGGTGCTAGTTCTAACGAAGCTCGGTCGACGTACCCAGGAGTCGGAGGTCTCGGAGTTCAGGCGACCAAAGCTCGACACAGCCGCCTTCAACCCCTACGACGAAGCACTTGGCTTCATCCGCCACGTGGCAGTGGCTCTAGATGCTAGGGCCCGAGCGCTGTCGTCCGGCGGACTCTCGCTTTCGTCCTTCGAACGCGAGGGGCGCCGCTGCCTCCGCTTCGTCACCGGTGGAAGATGCCGTTACTCGTTGGACATGTGGCTCGGAGCGATGACGAGCGACTCCTCGATCGGCTTCCACGGCAGCCCGGGGGAGGCTCGCAGCGTCAGCCGGTCCATGAATGCCTGGGGTGAGGTAAGGCGAAGTCGCGATCGGGGCGAGGGACTCGTGCTCGTGCTCAACGACCTGAGCCTCTTAGGCCACGTGAACAGTACGATCCAGCTGACCTATGACGCATTCGTCGACGCGCTGTGGGATCGAATCTGCGACGCTTTGGAGAACCGCAGCTAGTCCCTCGACGACTCTCACAGCGTTGGAGAACCTGTGATCATCAAGAATGTCCCCATTGTGAATCGTGCATCCCGAGCGCATCAATGATTGAGGATTCATGAACGAGAAGAGAGAGTGTGTTATTTGCTCGACAGTGCAACCTTGCCGTTGGTACCCGACTGATCAATTCGAGTTCGATTGCGGGGCTTGCGGCCAGTACCGAATCACCGGCCTCCGAATGGCCATTCTTCGATCGGAGCTTCACCAATCCAATGCGCGCCACCGCTTCGAGCTTCAGGAGTCGATTCGACAGGAGAACACGCTCGGGCGGCTCTACCAAATCGCCTGACTATCAAACTCAGGAGGAGACAGTGACCCTTGTGTGTCGCATAGCACTCTATCTTCTGGCAAGCGTCGTTATGGCCACGCGATCAGCTGAGGCACAACCTGCTCCCTTCCAGCTAGTTGGCTTCTCCACTGCCACGTTTACGAGTTCGCGTCAGATTTTTTCACTCACTGAGGCATGTAAAGTCGATTTCGGGCCGGAAGCACGAATCTGCACATCGGCGGAGGCAGCAAACACCGTGATCCTCCCCTCGGTGCCCGATTTTCAGACCGGGTGGGTGCGTCCGGGAACGGTACTGCTTCTCGGGAACTTTTTCGTCGAAGAGGAATCGCTCGTCTCTGTTGCAGTCTCTCAGAGCCATCCAACTGCAGGTAGTTGCTTCTCGTGCAGAGGAGGAGAAGCCAACGGCAGCGGAACGCCGCGCGGATTATTTGTTTCGGAAGCTGGGGAATTCGGCGCTGCGCCTTGCAATGCGCCTCTGCCAGTTGCATGCTGCGAACCGGTAGCTCTGCCCGAACCGAATGTGATGCTCCTGAACAGCAGCGGCATTGCGACACTTGGGGCGCTGCGAGCGCTCGGAAAACGCTCGACTCGATGACGGGTCTTGAGTTACGTAAAGTGCCCTCGTGGGCATGGAACGCGTCCGCTCAGCGCGTTACGCGATACAGTCTTCAGCGTAGGTCTCCTGCGGCGCACCTCCTCTGTTCGTAGCTCGTGCTACGTGCTATGCCTCTGCTGACCGCGGTTTGTCGATCGCTTCGCCGCGAAACGCCCGTCGATTCGCTGACCTGCTGCCTCCGCCGCTGCTTCCTCACGGACCAGCGGCGACATGCTTTGCCCCGCTTTGCCACCCAGGACGCGCCGAGGGCCCTCCCAGAGCGCCCTCGTGGCCCCCCGACCAGCTTCCTAAACCCTGCGTCGCAGGTTCGACTCCTGCCGGGGGCACCAGCGCTCGGCGCGCCGCGCGCGAGCGGCTCCGCGCGCGGGCTCAGGCCGCGAGCGGGTTCAGGCGGCTCGGCCCCGGGACCAGCATGCGCAGGTCGTAGTCCTCGCGCACTTCGGGCGCCGAGCTGCGCCAGGGCTTCTCGGCGGCGGCGTCGGGGCGCGTCGCGACCGCGTGCGCGTGGCTCTCCCAGTCGCGAATCGCGAGCAGGATCAGCACGTCGTTCGCGCTGCGCTGCAGGCCCCAGAGGCCCACGAGCTCGCGTCCGGCCCTGCGCGTGGCCTCGAGATAGTTCTCGACGTAGTGGCGCACGTAGGCCTCGCGCTTGCCCGGCAGCGGGCGGATGTACTCGTGCAGGAAGACCGCGCCGCGCACGCCGCGCTCGATCAGCTCGCCGAGCGCGGGGCAGTGCTTCGAGGGATGCAGCGTGACCGAGGAGCCTCCCGCGCGCAGCGCCCAGCGCGGATCCGCGAGATCGCAGAGGCTGCCCGGGCCATCCGCGCGCGCCATCACGCGCGCGTAGTGCGCCCAGTCCGGCAGCTCCCAGTAGACGAAGACCTCGTTCCAGCGCCCGGTCGCTCCGACGGTCCGGAAGGCGCCGCGGCAGCGCACGCCGAGCGCCTCGATCGCGGGGAGCGCCTGCTCGAGCGCCGCGAAGAACTCCGGCACGCGGCCGGGCTGGATCGCGGCGCGGTCTTCGATCGTGACCCCCGGCGCGCTCACGCGGCGGAGGCGGGGCGCGGCGTCGCGATCGCGCGCGGGTTGTCGCACATGATCGCGCGCACCTCGGCCTCGGAGAAGCCCGCGAGCTCGGCGCGGAAATCGCCCGGGCGGCGCAGCCCCTCCGCGTGCGGGAAGTCCGAGCCGAAGAGCACGTGGTCGACGCCGATCAGCCGCGCGAGCTCACGCACGTCGTCCTCGAAGAAGGGCGCGACCCAGACGTGCCTGCGGAAGGTCTCGCGCGGATCCTCGGCGAAGAGCCGCGGCATCTGGCCGAAGGTCTTCTTCATGTTCGCGAAGAGCCAGGGCACCCAGAAGGAGCCGCACTCGATCGTCGCGACGCGCAGGTTCGGAAAGCGCTGGAACACGCCGTGCGCGATCAGCGCCGCGAGCGTGTCCATGATCGCGCGGCCGTACTGGGTCAGCATCCCGAGGCTGTGGCCGCCGCGGAAGGCCTCGAGATCCGCCGGCGGCTCCCAGCGCGAGAGCGTGCTGTAGCCCGAATCCCCGGTGTGCAGCGCGACGGTCACGCCGGCCTCGTGGATGCGCGCCCAGAAGGGATCGTGCTCGGGATGGCCCGGCGAGACGCTCCGGCCGTCGCGCTTCGGCACGGGCGCGGGCCGCAGGTAGACCACGCGCGCGCCGCGCGCGAGCACGCGCTCGAGCTCCGCGACCGCGAGCTCGACGTCGGCGAGCGAGAGCATCGGCACCGCGATCAAGCGGTCCCGATACGAGTAGCCCCAGTCCTCCTCGAGCCAGCGGTTGAAGCCCGAGAGCACGGCCAGGGTCGCCTCGACGTCGTGGCGCAGCGGCTGCTCGATCCCGCAGCCGAGCGTCGGAAACAGCAGGCAGGCCTCGAGGCCCTGCGCGTCGAGCAGCGCGACGCGCGCATCGCGATCGCGGTACTCGGGCCGGATCGGCTCGAGCTGCCCCGCGAAGAGCTCGGCCGGCGTCAGGCCCTCGGGATTCTCGCCGCGGAAGTAGGCCTCGAGCGCGCCCGGCAGCGTGATCGGGTCGAAGCTCGGGTTCGGGATGAAGCGGTCGAGCCGCCCCGCGACGAGGATCCGCTTGCGCCCGCCGAGCTCGACCCACTGCACGCCGCGGCGCTGCATGCGGCGGTCGACGTGGCGCGTGAAGGCGTCCTCGGCCTCGTAGTAGTGGTTGTCGGCGTCGAAGGCGCGGAAGGGGAGGTCGCTCATGCGCTCGGGGCCCTCCTGTCCTCGGGATGCCATTCTCTCGCGGCGCGCCGCGCGCGTCAAAGTCGGAGGCAGCGTTCGATGGCGAGACGACCGGCCGAGGACGCGCCCGAGCTCCCGGTCTTCTTCCAGCCGCGCCACACGGACGAGACGTGGCCCCAGCCCCCGACGCCGGCCGAGCGGCGCGCGGCCGCGCAGGTGCGCGAGCGCGGCCCGGAGTGCGCCGCGCGCACGGCCACCGCGCTGCGCGATTTCTGGCCGAGCCGGCGCGGCACCGCGCAGGCGCTGCGCGCGCTGAACCGCGCCTGGGGGACGGAGTTCTACCGCGTGCCGCCCGAGGCCGAGCTCGACGCCGCGGCCGCGCGGGAGGCCTTCGCCGGCGCCGAGCCCGTGATCGACGTGCAGACCCACTTCGCGGCCGACCGCTGCCTCGCGCACTGGAACCGGAACATCACGGCGATGTACCGGATGCTGATGCCGGACTGGTGGAAGGGCATGGACGAGATCGAGGGCTTCTCGCTGGCCGAGTACCTGCGCTGCGTCTTCCTCGAGAGCGAGACCGCGCTCGCGGTGCTCACCTCGGCGCCGGGGCTCGGTCCCGAGCGCATGCTCTTCAACCGCGAGCTCGCGGGCACGCGCGAGCTGCTCGAGCGGCTCGGCGCGCAGGGCCGCCTGCTCAACCACTGCGTGGTGCACCCGAACGTCGAGGGCGAGCTCGACGCGATGGAGCGCGCGCGCGACCTGCAGCGCCCCGTCGGCTGGAAGGTCTACACGCTCGGCACCACCGGCCGCCGCGGCTACGTGCCCGGCAGCGGCTGGTGGCTCGACGACGAGCGGGTCGGGATTCCCTTCCTCGAGCGCGCGCGCTCCCTCGGCGTGAAGCTGATCTGCGCGCACAAGGGGCTGAGCGCGCTCGTCGACACGGGCTCGCCGCGCGACGTCGGACCGGTCGCGGCCGCCTTCCCGGATCTCGACTTCGTGATCTACCACTCGGGCTACGAGATGGCGCTCGCGCCCGGCGACCCAGAGGAGGGCGCCTACAGCGACGCCACGGCGGAGATCGGCGTGAACCGCCTGCTCACGAGCCTGCGCCGCGCGGGCGTCGCGCCGGGCCGCAACGTCTACGCCGAGCTCGGCACCACCTGGTTCTGCCTGCTCAAGCGGCCGCTCGAGGCCGCGCACGTGCTCGGGAAGCTGCTGCTCGCGCTGGGTCCCGAGCGCGTGGTCTGGGGCACCGACTCGATCTGGTACGGGCCGCCGCAGCCCGCGATCGACGCCTTCCGCGCGTTCCAGATCCCGGCCGCGCTGCGCGAGCGCCACGGCTACCCGGAGCTCACGCGCGAGCTCAAGGCCGAGATCCTCGGCCGCAACGCGGCGCGGGTCTACGGGATCGATCTCGCCGCGCTGCGCGCGCGGGCCGAGCGCGACGAGCTCGCCTGGGTCAAGGCGGCCGTCGCAGAGTACCGCCGCAGCGGCGTCCCGAGCGCCGGCTGAGCCCGCGCGGCGGAGCGCCTGCTAGGGCAGCTGGGTGCGGCGCGTGAGCTCGGCGATCCAGCTCTCCGGCATCTGGCTCATCAGCGTCGGGAGGTTCCAGTACTCGCGCCAGAGACCGAACTTGCCGCCGCGCAGCTCGTGCACGCAGAGCACCGGCAGGACCGCGACCTCGCCGGTCGGGAAGTACCAGCTCTCCTCGCGCTCGGAGACGACGCAGTCGCCGCTCGCGACGACGCGCGAGAAGCGGAACGCGAGCGCGTCGAGGCCCGTCAGCGCCTGCTCCAGCTTGCGCGCGATCGCCTCGGGGCCGCGCGCGTCGAGCTCGGGAACAGGGACGTCCTGGTAGAGCCCCTCCGCGCCGAAGAGCGCCGCGGCGGATCCGAAGTCGAGGCGCCCGAGCGACTCGAAGAACTTGCGCACGAACTCGAGGTGGGCCCGGCCCGCCGGAGAGGAGTCGGCGCGGGCGCGCTCGAAGGCGCCGAAGTCGTGATCCATCTGCAGACCTCGCATGCGCGCGGGCGCGGGATTTCCCGCCTCCGCTGCGGCGCGCGCAGCTTACACTGCGGGGCGGAAAGCGCAGCGGAGGCGGGAATGCGGCGCGTTGGCGGCAGCGGTTTCCGGAGCCTGTGGGCCGGTGCGGCGGCGTGCGCGCTGCTCGCCGCAGGGGCGCTCCCCGCGGAGGCCGCGCTGCGCAAGTACGCGCTCCTCGCCCGCACGATCACGAACTCGCCCGACGTCTCGCCGAACCCCGACGTCGTCGGCCGCGGGAGCGTCACCGTGCGCGGTCCGATCCAGATTCCCGTGGCCCTGGTGGACGAGGCCGCGCCGGCTGCGCCGGTGCTGCGCAAGCTGCTCTTCATCTCGCCCCACGTCACGGCGACGGTCCCGGTGCCGGGCCTCGCCTCGAACATCTTCCTGTCGCTCGTGTCGCGCGACGGTCCGGGCGTGCTGGCTCCGCTCTACGGGCAGCCGGCCCCGAGCTTCACGGGGACGGGAGCCACCGCCGCGGGCAGCCAGATCGCATGGGGCACCGTCACGGGCTGGACGAACACGGGCTCGGTCTGGTGCAACTCGAGCCCGGCGATCATCTGCACGCTCGCGATGTGGATGGACGACGCGACCAGCGATCCGCGCTTCAACTCCGAGTTCTACGATCTCGGCACCTGGTCCTTCCACGGCACGGGCTTCACCGCGGCGCCCTACATCGACAGCTACAACACGAATTCCTTCGGAAACACCGAGCGCTGGCTGCGCGGCATCCGGCTTCAGGACCCCGCCGTCCCGGGCCTGGCTGCGCTCGGAGTCGGGCTGCTCGGGGCGTCGCTGCTGCTCGGCGGCTGGATCGCGCTCGCGAGCGCGCGGCGCGCGGAGACGAGATAGGCCGCGAGATGCCCGAGCTGGAGCGCGCCGTCCCGCGCGCGAGCCAGCGCGGCCTCGGAGCCGCGCGGGAGCGCGAGCGCGAGGCGCAGCGCGGCGATCGCGCAGCCGAGCAGCGCGCGCGGCAGGCCGCGCAGCGCGGCCGTCGGCCCCCCGCTGCGCCATGCGAGCCGGGTCGCGCTGATCCCCGCGCGGTACGAGCGCCGGAGCAGCCAGCGCGCGCGCTGTCGCTCGCGCGGCAGCCACTCGACGACTGCCGCCTCGTCGCACCACACGAAGAGCGCACCGCCCGCCTGGAGCCGGCCGAAGAGCTCGCTGTCCTCGCCCCCGCCGAGGCCGAACTCGCGATCGAAGCGCCGCCCGCGCAGCAGCGATGCGCGCAGGAAGGCGTTGCCGCTGCGCAGCTCGGCGCGCGGGACCCAGGCGCCGGTCGCGTGCCGGGGGCGCGCATGCCGGCGCAGGAGCGCCTGCGGCGCGCCCGGCCCCGGCTCGAAGCGGGGCCTCACGGGTCCGAAGTAGCCGTCGGCGGGATGGGCCTGCGCGGCGCGCCAGTAGGCCGCGAGCCAGTCCGGGGCGGGCTCCTCGTCGTCGTCGACGAAGGCGAGCCACGCGCCCGCGGCCGCGTCGAGCGCCGCGTTGCGCGCGAGCGCGACGTTGGGCTCGGGCTCGCGCAGCCAGCGCAGTCCCGGAAGCGGCGGTCCCTCTGCCTCGAGCGCCTCGCGCAGTCCGCCCGCGGCGCTGTTGTCGACCACGAGCGTCTCGAAGCGCAGCCCGGCCGGCAGCGCCTGGGCGGCCAGCGCGCGCAGCGCGCGCGCGAGACCCGATCGCCGGCCCGCGCTCGCGATGCAGACCGAGATCTGCGGCGCGCCTGCGCTGCCTTCCGCCGCGCCCACGGCTAGAAGGCGCCCTGGCGCGACCAGACGGCGCCGGCGGTCTTGAGCAGGATCCAGGCGTCGAGCACGAGCGAGCGGTTGCGGATGTAGTAGAAGTCGTATTGCAGGTTCTCGTGCATCGGCAGGTCCTTGCGCCCGAGGATCTGCCAGAGGCCCGTGATGCCGGGCGGAACGCCGAGGCGCCGGCGCTGCCAGGCGTCGTACTCCGCGGCGATGAAGGGCATCTCGGGCCGCGGCCCGACCAGCGACATCTCGCCGCGCAGCACGTTCCACAGCTGCGGCAGCTCGTCGAAGCTGGTCGCGCGCAGCCAGCGCCCGAAACGCGTGATGCGCGGGTCGCGGCCGTTCGCGGGACCCACGGCGTAGGGCTCGGCGTCCTCGCGCATCGTGCGGAACTTGAAGATCCGGAAGCGGGCCCCGTCCCTGCCGACGCGCTCCTGCACGAAGAGCGCGGGACCCGGGCTCGTGCGGCGCACGCGCCAGGCGATCCAGGCGAGAAGCGGCGCGAGCAGCACCAGCGCGAGCGCCGCGGCGCAGACGTCGAGGCCGCGCTTCACGGGTGCGTAGAGCAGCGGCGGGCGCTCGCGCCCGAGCCGCACGAGCGGGAGATCGTCGACGAGCTCGAGCGAGGTCCCCGCGGTCAGCACCTCGAAGAGGTTCGTCACGCAGCGGAAGATCAGGCCCTGGTCCTCGCAGTCGAGCACGAGCGAGAGCATGTGCGCGTGCGAGAGCGAGGGCTCGGCCATGAACACCTCCGCGACGCGCTGCTCGCGCGCGACGCGCGCGAGATCGCGCACGCCGCCGAGCACCGGAACTCCCGCGACGTCCTTCGCCTCGGGCTCGGGCGAGAGCGCGAGCAGCCCGACCACGCGGTAGCCGATCTCGGGGTGGTCCTGGAGCTTCTGCAGCAGCCGGATCGCGGTCACGCCGGTGCCGACCACGAGCACCGGCAGCTCGCCGAGACCCCGGCGGCGCAGCCGCCGCACCCAGGCGTGGAAGAACGCCCGGCTCGCGCCCTGCAGCGCGAGGTTCGAGGCCGCGCAGAGCAGCACCACGGCGCGCCCGAACTCGAGCTCGCGGAAGAAGAAGCTGATCGAGCTCACGACCAGCAGGCCCAGCGCGACGCTGCGCAGGAGCGCCTGCAGCGAGTCCGCGAAGGTCGCGCTGCGCGGCGTGCGGTACAGGCCGAAGAGCCAGCACGAGAAGACCCAGGGCAGCGCGATCAGAGGCAGCGCGCCCGCATACCAGTAGAAGGAGTTGATCGGGACGCCGAGCGGGCCGTTCAGCGCCGCGCGGATCGCGTAGGCCCCGAGCCAGCCGAGCGAGACCAGCGCGAGGTCCGCGGCGATGTGCAGGCGGTGCAGCGTGCGGAGGTCCGGTCGAAGGCTCATGCGCGCTCGGCGAAGCTGCGCGTGCAGCCGGGCCACCCAACGTATCGGCCGGCCGCGCAAAGACTGAATGCCCCGCGGCTTCAAGTCGGCCGCCGCGGGCGCCGATCCGGCAGGTCCGGGGTCCGCTCGCGCCCGCCGCTGCGGGCGCCCCCGGACGGGGAGCTGCATGCGGGTCGCGATCGTCCAGCCCAGGCCGCACCTCGAGAGCGAGACCTTCCTGCGCGCGCACGCGGACCGGCTGCCGGCCGAGGTCGTGGTGCTCTCGGGCGCGCCTCCCGCGATCGATGGGCGCCCGCTGCTCGAGACGCGGCCGCGCGCGCTCTGGCCGCTCCTGCGGGGCTTCGCGAGCGGCTTCCGGCCGGACCGCGGCTGGGGCGCCTTCGCCGCGAGCTGCGCCTACGCGCAGGCCTTCCGGCGGCTGCGGCCCGACGTCGTGCTGGCCCAGTACGGACCCAGCGGCGTCGCGGTGCGGGAGGCCTGCGCCGCGCTCGGGGTTCCGCTCGTGACCTGCTTCCACGGCTACGACGCGAGCCGCCGCGCGCTGCTCGAGCGCCTGGCCGACGACTACCGCGCGCTCTTCCGCGACGGCGCGGCCTGCGTGGTGCCCTCGCGCAGCCTCGAGCGCCAGCTCGTCGCGCTCGGCGCGGACGAGGCGCGCGTGCAGGTGAACCCCTATGGCGTCGACCTCGAGCGCTTCGCGGGCGGCGACCCGGCCGGCGCGGCAGCGGTCTTCGTCTCGGTCGGGCGCTTCGTCGAGAAGAAGGCGCCTCACCTGCTGCTGCTCGCCTTCGCGCGGCTGCGCGAGCGCCACCCCGAGGCGCGGCTGCGCATGCTCGGCGAGGGGCCGCTGCTGCCGGTCTGCCGCGATCTCGCGCGCGCCTTCGGGCAGGGCGACGCGGTGCACTTCCTCGGCGCGCAGCCGCCGGCGATCGTCGCGGAGGAGCTGCGCCACGCGCGCGCCTTCGTGCAGCACAGCCTCGAGGCCAGCGACGGCGACTGCGAGGGCGCGCCCGTCGCGCTGATCGAGGCCGGCGCGAGCGGGATCCCGGTCGTCTCGACCCGCCACGCGGGCATCCCCGAGATCGTGCTCGACGGCAAGACCGGCCTGCTCGTGGGCGAGCGCGACGTCGAGGGCTTCGCGCAGTGCATGGCCGAGCTGCTGCGCTCGCCCGAGCACGCCGCCGCGCTGGGCAGCGCCGCCCGCGAGCGCGCCCTGCGCTGCTTCGGCGTCGCGCGGCACATCGAGCGGCTCGCCGCGATGCTGCGGGCCGCGCGCGACGGCCGCTTCGCCGCGGGCGCGCAGGCGCAAGGCGAGCCCGACCCGGCCGCGCGCAGCTGAGCGCCCGGGCAAGGCCGTGCGCATCGCGTTCCTGACGCCCGAGTTCAGCAGCGAGCTGCGCGACGCGGGCGGGCTCGCGAGCTACCTGGACCGCACCGCCCAGGCGCTGCGCGCGCTCGGCCACGAGCCCGAGATCTTCACGGCGGCGCAGGCGAGCGGCGTGATCGACTGGCGCGGGCTGCGCGTCGAGCGCGTGCCGGTCGCGCCGCAGGGCGGCGCGCTCGCGCGCGGCCTCGCGCGGCTCGGCCTCGGCCGCAGCGGGGCCGACCTGCGCAGCGCGCGCGCGCTCGCGGCCGCGCTCGAGCGGCGGCACCGCGAGCGCCCCTTCGCGGCCGTGCAGAGCGCGAACTACCGCGTGCCGGGCTTCTGGCTCGCGGCGCGGCGCGGGCGCCCGCACGCGCTGCGGCTCTCGTCGCTCGCGCCGATCTGGACCCGGGAGCGCGGGCGCCGGCCGACGCGCGCCGATGCGGCCGAGGCCTGGCTCGAGCGCCGCGCGCTGCGCCGCGCGGACCTGCTCTACGCGCCGAGCGCGTGGCTCGCGAGCCGCGCGGCCGACGCGCTCGGCCGGCCGGTGCCGGTGATCCGGCCGCCCTTCTTCCTCGACCACGAGCCCGACAAGGCCGCGGCAGCGGGACTGCCGCGGCGCTTCCTGCTCCACGCGGGCAAGCCCGGGCGGATCAAGGGCAGCGACCGCCTCGCGGCCGCGCTGCCGCGCGCCTGGGAGCGGGAGCCCGAGCTCGCGCTCGTGATCTGCGGCCGCCCGAGCCCCGCGCTCGCCCGGCGCTGCGCCGAGCTCTGGGGCTCGCGCGCCGCGCAGGTCCGCTGGCTGCCGCCGCAGCCGCGCCCGCAGCTCCTCGGAATCCTCGCGGCCGCGTCCGCACTGGTCGCGGTCTCGCGCGCCGACAACCTGCCGAACCTCGCGCTCGAGGCGCTCGCGCTCGACGTGCCGCTCGTCGCGCACCGCGGCGCGTCCTTCGACGAGCTCGTGCGCGACGGCGAGAACGGCCGCCTGGTCGACGCCGACGACGCGCCCGCGCTCGCCGCCGCGCTGCTCGAGGCCTGGCGGGGGCAGGGGCCCTTCGCGGGCGGGCGCCTGCCGCGCGGGCCGATCTGGGACGAGCTCGCGCCCGAGCCGGCCGCGCGCCGCCTGCTGCGGCTGCTGGAGACCGGAGCGTGAGCGGCGCCCCCCGCCCCGCGCTCCCCGCGCCGCGCGTGAGCGTGCTGCTCCCGGTGCGCGACGGCGAGGCCTATCTCGGCGAGGCGATCGAGAGCGTGCTCGCCGGCGACTACCGCGACTTCGAGCTGCTCGTGATCGACGACGGCTCGCGCGACGCCTCGCGCGAGATCGCGCGCGCCTTCGCGCGCCGCGACCCGCGCGTCTCGCTGCTCCCGCTCTTGCGCTCCGGTCTGGTTCCCGCGCTGAACGCCGGGCTCGCGCGCACCCGCGGCGAGTACGTCGCGCGGATGGATGCCGACGACCGCTCGCGCCGCGAGCGCCTCGCCGCGCAGGTGGCCTACCTGGACGCGCACCCGGGCTGCGCCGCGCTCGGCTGCGCCTATCTCGAGATCGACGACGAGGGCTGGCCGATCGGCGTGCGCGACGTGCCCGCGTCCCACGCGGAGATCCTCGAGCGGCTGCTCGGCGGCCTCGCGGGCGCGCTGCCGCACGCGGCCTGCGTGCTGCGGCGCAGCGCGCTGCAGGCGCTCGGGGTCGCCTGGCGCGCCCATCCCGAGGCCGAGGACCTCGACCTCTTCCTGCGCCTCGCCGAGCGGGGCGAGCTCGCGAACCTGCCGCAGCCGCTCTTCGAGGTGCGCCGGCACGCCGCGAGCACGACGCGCACGCGCTCGCCGGAGCGCGCGCGGCAGTGCAAGCGCGAGCTCGCGAACGCGGCGCGCGCGCGGCACGGCCTGCCGCCCCTCGCGGCCGGGGCGCCCGCCGCGCGCGATCCGGGTCCGGCTTCGCTCGCGCTCGCCTGGGCGCGGCGCGCGCTCTCCGCGGGGAACCTCGCGACCGCGCGCAAGCACGCGCGGCG
>Ga0187893_10006036_pt1 | contig 21082 bp, 21 predicted proteins | sample MA1701074metaG_FD_139574 | JGI IMG/M metagenome (GOLD analysis project Ga0187893, IMG submission 139574) | White microbial mat communities from a basaltic lava cave in the Kipuka Kanohina Cave System on the Island of Hawaii, USA - MA170107-4 metaG ...
ATCCAGACCACAAGACCAGGCGAAATAGAATTTCTAGGTATCTTCGTTTGAGAAATCGACAAGTGAATTCTCACAGAAATAAATTGAATAAAGTGTTCAATTATTAAATTGGAACGGCACTAGCATTACAAATTGGTGAGAGACTCTCGAGTATGTGTCGGGGTCAAGCATTTTTCTTCAAAGTCATGGTCGTCGGTCAGTACGTGGTTACGACATACACAGCGGCGAGCTCCGCTTTGCTTCGGTCCTTGTTCACAACCTTTGGATTTATTGTGGGTAGGACGGTGGCGAAGGACATCTTGAAGACCCTGGTGTAGTTACATCCATGTTGAATTTTTATCTGAAAGTTATTGGTAATTGGAATTTTGTCTTTACCGCTTTACCACGCTGGTAGCCGGGTACCCAATCTGGCAAAATTTTGAGAACCCGAATTGCTTCTTCGTCACAGCCGAATCCTAGCCCCTTCACAATCTTGAAATCCTTTGTTGAGCCGTCTTCGCTGATGGTGAATTCGACGATTACTTTCCCTTTGATTTTATTTTTAAGGGCCTCTTCAGGGTAACTGATTAAAGCGCCTATGAATTCGCCCAACGCTTTCATCCCATTGGGAAAATATGGTGGCTCCTCAACGATGGTCAATCCACCTGAGTTGCTGTAGGTGGAATGATTTCTATATACTAGAGAATAAATCTCTGGATAATCAGCCTTCCGAATATACCTACTTACCTGGAACGACTCCTTGGCTTTAACAATTGCTTCAAGTGAATCAATACAAGGGTGGGCTTTTGTTGTTGTGGAGGTGAAATCGATAACTGACTTGTTGTGACCCATAGCCTCCCAGACCCCAGCACGGCTTCCTTTTGAGTATTGCCCTTTCAGATTCAGGTTACCTGAAATTCCCTGCATCCAAACCAACCCATCCTTGTTCCCGTCCATATCATAGGTCAAACCCACCATTACAGTATCATTCGGCCAATAATCCTTGATTGGGCCAACAAATTTCTTCTTGACGGTATCCACCTTTGCTATTCGATAGTGAGTCGCTAGCTCACGCACCGTTATGTAGGCGTTATCATCATAATAAATCACGGTCTGACCAAAGCATTGGGTGATCGTTAATGTTAAACTAAACAGACCGATTCGCGCAATTGACTTCATCTTCCTGTGGCAAATCAAAATCTATTGAAGGCTTTTACTCTGTTCATTTGGTTTTATCAAATCCCATAAATTTCCATACAAGTCTTCAAAGACAGCGACCTGGCCATATGGCTCTTCTTTTGGTGGTCGCACGAAATTGATCCCCCTCCCAACCATTTTATTGTAGTCCCTCCAGAAATCGTCGGTATGCAGGAATAGAAATACTCTGCCTCCAGTTTGATTTCCAATACTTGCCACCTGCTTTTCATTCGCAGCTTTGGCAAGTAGGAGACAACATTCCTTTGCGCCATTTGGTGCAACCAACACCCACCGTTTGTCATCGGTTAGCCGGGTGTCTTCGAGCAAATGGAAATCCAGTTTCTCTGTATAAAATCGTATTGCTTCGTCGTAGTCCTTTACGACTAGAGAAACGTGTGCGATTCTATGCTTCATTTTGTCATGAAAGTACTTTGTGGCCGCCCTTAACCACAATCCTGACCAAGACAGCATAAGGAGACTCAGTACTTGGCGCAAGGATTATAAGATACGACGAGAGATACGCGTAGAGGAACCTAGCAATCGTATTTCAAGAACTTCTCCTTAGGAAACCCCAAACAATAGATTATCATCATTGGAGTCATCCACAAAATTTGATTTATCCTGTTCCTGAATTTCAAGTCGCCTAAACCTAATTTGGCTCAAATCAGGTTTATTTTCAGTGTACTTGCCCTCTTGTGTCTCTGTGATAAAATTCAACAATACTCTTGTTGTCTCACCGTCAAAGTCAACCTTAATTTTCAATAGCTCAGACATGACAACTATTTGAATGCTACTTTTCTCCTTGTCTGGGACTCAACCTGATTCTTGATAGGTTTTAAATCTAATGCAAAGTTACAATTATTACAAACAAAAATTTCGTTGTCCTTTATGTTCGGATTTGTTGGCAATTTAGCTGCAATGATTTGGTCACTTCGAATATCCATGTATCCGTTGACTTTGTGTCTGGTTCCACATTTCGGGCACTGAATATCTAGTTCAACGGCATCAATCGACTTTTGTTGTCCTTTCGGCGGCGGGAAGGGATTGGTAATTGGTATGTTCCCACCTGGGCTTATTGTAAATGTTCTCGATATCTTAAGGTCTTCCGCAAAGAACATTTTATAGACCGTCGAACCATCCAGAATTAGCCTAATGACTGTCTTGATCTTGTAAACAATTTCAGCAAGCTTCGGATCATCATCGATTCTTTCAATAATCAGTACTTCCTTTAGGTCCTCAATTTTCAGCGACCGTCCATGCGTTCTCCAAGTAGTATGATCGCAGAACATTTCGGCAACTTGATTTGCCCTTGCCTTCCTCATTTCAGCAGTTACAGTCTTTTTGGAGGTTCTGGTGACAGTCCAATTCTTGAATTTATGCTCGCTAAGCCAGCCCTTTACAAGGTCTTTTGCAAATTCAAGGGAGTTAATTACGCCATACAGCTCGCCCGGTGATATCTGTGCCACCATGACCGCATCAAATGGATTCAAACTCCCATTATTCAATGCCTCTTGTCTCTTCAAATCAACCCATTCCTTGTAGTCATGGGCAGAAACCACAGAACGTCCAATCTTTACCTGCGCATCTATTGGTCCTAGGCTTCCAGTATCAGTCATATATATATATTATTACCTGATAGTACCAGAATCGTCCCAGCGCTTTTTGCTTCACCAGCAATTACAAAATTGACCTCATCAAATTTCTTGCGGAGGAATTTTGCTATCTCTTCTGCGGCTTCCCCACTTCCTCCAGGTGTCTCAATATAAAAGTCTATTTTCCTCTGACTCGACTCCCGCAGAACATCCTGAATACTGTAAAAATCGTCTTGCACCATACCAACATCAATTCCTCTGGTCCTTCCTTTGTTGATGTCGGCAGCATAAACAAACATGTATCTTCCGGTGTGGGTATTGTAGAGCTTTATGAGTCGTTGTAATTCACTTTGAAGGTCAAGGAAACTAAGCCGCTTCGAAAGGTATTCATTTAAGATGCTTGCCATAGGCTGTTTAACTTTTGCTTACATACCCAACATAACAAACGTCCCCACCGCCTTCACAAAGTTACGGCGGACGATCCTGATCACATCCCCAACATTATGAACGCACCCCAATAATAAGGATCCTTATACTTCGGATTCGCCCTCAACTGCGCCTGAGCCTGCTTGAATGCGGTGAGTTTGTTGCCGGTCTTCGTCCAATTGGTGTAGAAGCTGGTCATCAGCGCCTGGGTGGCAGCGTCGTCAACTTTCCATAAGCTCATCAGCAACGTGCGGGCACCGGCCACCTGGAATGCGCGCTGCAAGCCGTACACGCCCTCGCCTGCCTTCACTTCGCCAAGCCCGGTTTCGCAGGCACTCAACACGAGGAGTGTGGTGCCTTCCAGGTTAAGGTTCATCGCCTCATAGGCCGTTAGTACACCGTTGTCATTGCCTGCGAGATCAGCCCGCTTTTCTTCCTTTACTGCGTCGGCCGTTCCCGCCAATATCAGACCCGATCTCAGCAAGGGGTTGCTCGCCGCATGCGCAAAGCTTTCTCCCAGGTCATCGGCATCGGGTAAGAAATAGCCGTGTGTGGCAATGTGCACCACGCTTTGCCCCTTCAGCGCCTTGATGTTGCCCTCTGTGGCGTTGGCTTGCTGAAAGTCGCTCACTTTGTACCCGGCAGTCTTCAAAACGTTGCTCACGCCTGCCAGTTCAACTTTGGTTCCGGGCAGCGGGGTTGCTGCACCTCCAAAGTCAGGGTAGCCCAAAAGGAAAGCTTCCTTCGTTGAAGGCGGCCTTTTCGCTTTCACGGCTGCCACGTCGCGCGTGTTGCCGATAACAACCACATCGAACATGTTGCCGACAAAATCGCCTGCCGGCTTTTTGATCGTGTTCACGTTCAACTGCGCATACACGCCGTCGGGTGAAAAATAAACGGTCTTCTTGCCTGCCAGCAAGGGCTCTAGCTTCGACCAAAACTGGATGTATGAGAATTCATCCGGAATTCTCTGAATAATTGCATTCTTATAGTACTTGGCAAATTTGGTTTCCAGGTCTTTGCCGTTATCCATTACGGTAACCTTCGGCGCAGTTGCACCTTTGGTCAGTACCAGCAACGCGTACTGCGCATCAGCGGTGAGATCTTTGTCGAACTTACGCACGCGAACCACTTCTACGAGCGCTTCCAGATCACCAAGCAGTGCGCCCACCGCATTTATCTCCATCTTCTCAGCCGCGTATCCTTTTGAGAACGCCGTTGATTTTGCCGAAAGCGCTTTCTCCCGATCGTTTGCATCGCGCTCAAGCGCCGCGATGTCTATCTTCTGGTTAGCCAACTCTTCCTTCGACAAGGCATAGTACCTCGCCAGCGCTTCTTTCTTGTCAAGCCATGCGAGGTAGTCATCGATGAGCGCCTGGTCGCCGCTGTTGAGGATGGTCTGCTTGATCTTGTTGGTGGAATTGAGGAGCAGGCCTTTCACAGACATCTGGTACTCAAACAATGTCTGCAGGAGCGCGGGGTTTGTCGCACCCTGGTCGAGGCAGTAGTTGTAGAACCGCTGAAAGCGTGGCTGGAGCACGTCCCAGTATTTCGTTTTTTCCGCCTCGCTCATTGGAGGGAAGTAGCGGTTGATGAAGTCCATGGACTTGTTCATTGCCGCCGTGTAAAATTCATTTGCCTTGGCAAAGTCAGCCTTCTTCCAGTAGAGGATGCCGAGGTCTTCCTGTGACTTCACATAATCGGGGTGATTTTCACCCAGCGCAGTGGCCCTGATTGCGATCGCTTGCTGCAAGTTTTTCTCCGCACCGTCCAGATTGCCCTGCATGCGGTAAAAATTGCCCAGGTCGTTGAGCACCTTGGCGTAGTTTGGATTCTGGTCGCCGAAGCGGCCCTTGTAGACGTTGGCGGATTTGGTCAGGTAGCCCTCCACTTTGTCGAGCTTTCCCATCTGGATATACAACAGTGCCAGGTTGTTAAGGACGCCGGCATAGTAGGGGTTGTTGCTTCCCAGGGACTTCTCCAGGCTCAGGTAAATCGCCTCCGCATCTGAAAGCTTGCCAGTTTGCTGGAACAACAAGGCCAGGTTGGATTTGAAGCCTACCTGGTTTCGCATGCTTTTCTTTTGAAGTTTGTCAAGGATCGCAGAAGCCTTTTGCAGGTTGTCAATGGCTTCATCATAACGACCCATTTCAGAATAAAGGATCGCCTGGTTGTTCAGGGCAACGGCGTACTCCTGGCTTTCGCCGCTTACACGCGCTTCGATGGTCTTTAGTGCTTGCGCAAGTGTTGCTTCTGCGTCAGCGTAGTGGGCAAATTCTCCCAGCAAAACTCCATAGTTGTTCAGGGATGCCGCATAGGCCTTGCTGTTCTTCCCTACGGTACTTTCCCGGGCCTCCATGGCCTTCTTTTGTGATTTTTCTGCCAGATCGTACCGGCCCATTGTGGCATAAAGCAGTCCAAGGTCGGCATGCACCTTGCTGTAATTGATGTCGTTTGTAACCCCTTCGGTTTCGTAGGCCGTGCGTGCCACGACGAACGCAGGCTCGGCTAGCGCGAACTTGCCCTGATCGTAAAGAGTCTCAGCAATGTCGAGAAGGTCGCGGCATCGCATGTTGGGAGTTTTCTCATCGGCACTCTTCGTTGCGCTGCTCGCAAAGCTCGCGGTTTTGGTCAACGTCTCTTTCGCGTCGCGGATCGCCATCATGCCTGAGTTGTCGATTACAGAAATGGCATAGTTGAAGTCAGAAGAGTCGAGCTTGGCCCGCTCCGCCTCCAGGCTCACAGCCGCAGATTGCTTGCCCTTGTCGAGCTGCTTCTTGAGCATGTTGTCGAACTGGGCATTAGCACTCACTGAAGCAAATACCAGGAGAATTACAAGCGTGTTTTTCATAGAAAGAGTTTAAAAATCCCAAAATCAAAATTCCAAAATACCAATTGAGAATTGGCGGTCCTCCCCACCCCTTGCCCCTAAAGGGGAACAACTACTAAGCTGATAGGATGAAAAGACAGCGAATTCACTTTCAAACTTTCAAATCTTCAAATTTTCAAATTTTCAAATCAGAAGGTGTCCACCGCCCGATACGCAGCAATCAATGCTTGCTCCCCTTCCTTACCCAGAGCAAAATTTCCATGCTCCATCCCCATCACGCCGCGATATCCTTTATCATAAATGTACTTAAACACATTCTTGTAATTTATCTCTCCGGTCCCTGGCTCTTTTCTTCCCGGGTTGTCGCCAATTTGGATGTACGCAATCTCGCTCCAGCACCTTTCCATGTTGGCGATCAGGTTGCCTTCGTTACGCTGCATGTGGTAGATGTCGAACAGGAGCTTGCAGGAAGGGCTATTCACCGCCTTGCAGATTTCAAAGGTCTGGTCAGAAAAGCGCAAGAACAAGTCTGGGTTGTCGCTGAGCGGCTCCATCACCATGATCAGCCCGTGAGGCTCGAAGATCTCGGCGCCGCGACGCATTGCGTCAACCACGTTGGCGGTCTGAAGTCCCATAGGAATCTTACGTTCGAAGTAGCCCGGAACCACCGTCATCCACCTTGCATTGACGCGCTTTGCCGTTTCCACCGACAGCCTGCAGGTTTTTACAAACGTCTCCAGGAATTCGGGCTTCCCTGTCGCAAGTGACGTTTTCCAATTATCGCCGCCTTCGATCACAAAAACGCCCATTGTCATACCGAGCTGACCAAGCGTCTTCCCGATTCTCTCTTGTTCAGCGGCCGGACGGCCCAGCATTCCATTGTCTTCAATTGCCCGGAACCCCTGGTCGTGCATGAACTTGATCTGTTCAATGAAATCCTCACCGGCGCTGTTCTTAAACATGCCTGCATGCGGAGCATAATTCATCTTAAAAGTGGGTGAGGCTGACACAGCGAGGGAGGGTCGAACGAAAGCGGCACCAGCTGCTGCGAGTAAACTGTTGTGAATGAATTTCCGGCGTTGCATGGGCCGATCAAGTTAGGCAGGATGCCTCAGAAATGGCGAAGTTGTGGGACAAAATTATTGTATCAACGGCTGCTGTTCCATATCAGTTTTGCAATCTTCCAGTTGCCCCCCTCTTTTATCAGAATGACCATGTATTTGTCGTCAATGGGCTTCACCTTGCCGTCTTTGTACTGATGCTCTCCGGAGTTGTAACCTGATACAGCCGCATACTTGTCTGAGGTAAAGACATCAGCCAGGGACGTTCGCAAAATGAGTTTTTCACGCGAAAAAAGATCCCGGTAGTTCTTCTCTATCGCCTGTCTGCCCACTACGGGACCGCCGTTGGGCGGCCAAAGTTCTGCATGCAGGTGATAGAGGCTGAGGACGGTTACAAGATCGCCGGCATTGTCGGCTGCAATCAGAGTCTCGATGCACTTTTTGACTTCTTGTTCGGCCTGGCTTTGTGAGAAAGTGGCCGCGGGAATCATGATGATGATGAATGTGAATAGCGTGCGCATGGAATGTTGAATTAGAAGCCATTAAAGATACGATCCTTATGTTTGCACCTGATGAGACTGTACCGCAACCTTGTTGAAGCTGTTGTGCAAAACCTCGGTGAGATTGTGGAGGGCAAGCGTTATGCGGACAAAGTGATTGAAAAGGTCCTGAAGCAGCATCCAAAGTGGGGCGCACGGGACAGGCGCTTTATAGCGGAGACCACCTATGATATTATTAGGTGGTACCGGCTCTTTGCCACCCTCACCCGGGCCGATAAGCATGATTACTGGGCACTGATCGGCGCATGGTGCTTGTGGAAGAAGGTGGACCTTCCACCCTGGCCGGAACTGGACGGACTTGACAAAGGAAGCTTCTATGAAGCGTTGGACAAGTCACAGCCCATCCGGAGAATCCGCGAGTCCATCCCGGATTGGTTGGATGAACTTGGTGAAAATGAATTGGGTGAACGCTGGGAAAAGGAAATCCACGCACTGAATGACCCGGCACCTGTGGTGTTGCGGGTAAACACGCTGAAGGTCACCCGACAGGAACTCCAGGAATTGCTCAACGACAAAGACGGAATCGAAACGCAACGCCTTGACGGGCTTCCGGATGCTCTTTTTCTGCGAGAACGACAGAATATATTCACCAGACAGGCATTCAAGGACGGGCTCTTCGAGGTTCAGGATGCCGGTTCACAGCGAATAGCGCCGTTCCTGGGGGTGGAGCCGGGTATGCGTGTGATCGACGCATGTGCAGGTGGCGGCGGGAAAGCGCTTCACCTGGCAGCCCTTATGCGAAACAAGGGTCGCATCATAGCAATGGATACCGAAGCCTGGAAACTCGATGAGTTGAAGAAGCGGGCACGACGGGCCGGTGCCAGCGACCTGATTGAAACACGGCACATTGATTCATCAAAAGTGATCAAACGATTGGAAGGATCAGCAGACCGTTTGCTGCTCGACGTGCCGTGCAGTGGCCTGGGCGTCTTGCGTCGCAACCCGGACGCAAAGTGGAAGCTGTCGCCTGAGTTCATCGAAAAAGTGAAACAACAGCAGCAGGAGATTCTTCAACAGTACTCGGCGATGCTAAAGCCTGGCGGTGTGATGGTCTATGCCACATGCAGCATCCTGCCATCTGAAAACGAAAAACAGATATTAGAATTCCTGGTGACACAGGGGGGTCAATTCGAAATGACAGCCCAGGAAAGGTGTTGGCCGAGCGATGGAAGTGACGGGTTTTTTATGTGCAGGATGGCAAGAAAGTAGAAATTCCTCCCGCTCAAGGTCACCAATACAGGCAAGTGAATTGGTCATGGCGAGCGAAGTCAAATCATGAAAGTTAGAACAACCTCTCCTGAGCGTATTCTCAAAGTGATCGTGCCCCACTATAATTCCCGGCTTCAAATCTGACGTCCGGAAGAACCACGGATCAAGTTGAAAGTAGCCGTACTCCCAGGGGCACACGCATAGCGACGTACCATCGGTTTGCATTGTATCCAAGGTTGAGTTCGCACTGCCCTTCAGTTCCGGGTTCATTGAAGTGCGTTCGCCGGAGTTGGCTCTGTACACGTTTACGGCAACTCCCCCACCGACAAAGGCCATTGGTTACACAAACAACTTGCCGCCTGTGGTAAGTGTTTGCAGGCTGAGAGGCAAGCGAATAAAGCAGCAAGCAACTACCGGGGCATTGTGCGAAAACAGGGTTGCTCTCGCAAAGAAGTGAAGTCATAGAAATCGCTCAGGAGAATGGGCGCAAAAGTTATACGAAGTCCAGGAGCCAGTAACAAAAGACCCTCAATGGGAAGCCAGCAACCAGTGACTGGCGACCAGAGACCAGATATCCGTATATTTCCAATATGTCCCGATTCAGTTTTTTCAAACAAGTTCTTTTCTCCGGTTTGCGTAAGCGCGTGCTTGGTCCTCATGCGCATGGCGTGATCTACCGCACCGCCAACGGGATTCTCGCCGCACCACTGGAGGACGTCGCAGTAGGAAAAGCCCTGGGATTCAAAGGAGGCTACGACACACGGGAGATCGGCGAGCTGCTCAAACTGATCTCGAAAGATGACGTTGTGTTTGTCGTTGGAACGCATATCGGTTCGCTACTTGTCCCGATTGCAGGATGCTGTAAACAAGTTGTGGGCTACGAAGCCAACCCTGATACGTTTTCTTTCGTGAAGCTCAACACACACCTCAATAATGCCGGCAACGTCACCCTCTATAACCTTGCCGCCGGTGATACTTCCAGGGTGATAGAGTTCTACCAGAATCGGTCCAATTCAGGCGGCAGCAAAATCAAGCCGAAGAAGAATCACTATTGGTACACCTACGACTCTCCGAAGACCATCCAGGTGCCTATGGTGAGCCTCGATGACCACATTCGGAATGAAAAACTGGAGCAACCGTCGGGCATTATCATGGACATAGAGGGTGCGGAGTACCTGGCATGCAAGGGCGCCCAGCAGGCGCTTGCCGGAGCGCGGTATCTATACATAGAGTATGTCCCACACGCCCTTGAAAACGTTGCCGGCGTATCCAATGCTGATTTCTTCGGGCAGCTAATTCCTCACTTCGATGAGGTTCGATTCATGCGCATACGGCCGGGCACTATAGCGCTTCGCACAGAGAAGGAAAAGTTCATTGAGGCTGTGGACTCGTATCGCAGGGAAGGCCGATCCGATGACCTGCTCTTTATTAAGAACCGCTGAATTATTCTTCTTTCCTGCGAACAAAGGGCGGCTGGTGTGCCTGGTCATTGCCTTTATATCCCTTAAGCAGGTAAACAGTGAAGTACCGCGACATGCTTCCGCCACGGTAACTGTAGAAAACCCTGAGAAGGTCAATTGACTTAAAGTTCAAATAATAACTGTCGTGAAGTACCATGTGGTAGTTGCTTGGGACAATACACAATGCGCTGTCGCCGGGTAATAGCGGAGGCCGGTCAAGATTGAGCCAGTTGTACTGGTGAAGGTCAAGCACAAGCCCCGCGCCGATCACCGGACGGTTTAAAGGACGCGCAACATAGTAATCAATGTGAGCGGCAGGAAACCACTTGTTGGAAACAAGAGGGAGGCCAGCCGGGAGTTTAAGGTTTGCCTCCTGTGATGACAGCCAATCTCTGAATTCTCTTGAGAAACTTCTCCAGCCGTTTAGGTCAAGGGTAAAATCATCGTCACCAAATTTCTTTTTGTCATGGCTTCCGAAAGTGCCTGGATAATAGTTGACCGTCACCACGGCCAACACGACCAACGCGATTGCCGTAACAGCGCTTGCCTTCAAGAGACGGGAATCCCGCAAAGTGTCTGCCATCGCCTTCCGCTCGTCGAGCCACGCCGCCGCAATAAAACAAAGCACCATCATGCCCGGTCCGCTCCAGTGCGGAAGCATTTGATTAAACAACGAAAGGAAGGAGACGACAGCGACGAGCGGCAATCCGTTGACCCACACAAAGCGAAGGGAGAATTCCGGCATGAAGTTCATGGTCTTCATCCGCCAAAGAGCAAACACAATAAGCCCGCTATTCACCGGGTTTGCGTACACCAACTGTCCGCCGACCGCCTGAAAGAAATAATCGACGTGAATAAATGATCCCGAGACTCGTTCGCTGTGGAAGCGATATGTAATAAAATCGTTTTGAATGTTCCAGATGAGAATGGGGCTGATCACCAATGCGGTGATCAACGCTCCCAGGTAGAGATTTCCATCAGCAAGATGCCTGCGTTCAAACCTTAAGATATAGAGTCCGAGACTGACCCATAGAAAGACACCATGGACCTTGCAAAGGATTGCCAGGCCAGCCAGGAAACCAAACTGAAGCCACAGCCTGCGAGGTACGGGTTCGCTGGCAGGAGTAGTAAGGACTTCGTGCATGACCAGAAGCGCGCCCAGCCAAGCCACCACCTGCGGGCTGTCAGGGGTGATAAACGTTCCTGCAATCAGCGAAGTGTAGATGTTGGCAGTGTATAGGATGGCAGCGTACCAGCCCGTTTGTTCGTTCTTCAAAACCGTGCCCAACCTGTAGACCAACACAGTTCCGTAAGCCGAACAGACAATGGCGCCGAGCCGGACGAAGAACTCATCGGTGAGCAGGAGGTTCAACGTGGAAATCCGGATCAGCCATGCCACACCAGGCGGATGATCGAAGTAGTTCCAATGAAGATCAACCGCGTAGAGAAAATAATAGGCTTCGTCGTTGCCAAATTCCACGGCAATCGCCAGGACCATTCGCAGCAGCGAGGCGGCTGCGATCAATTGCACAAGTTGGCGAGGCATGCGGGAAAAGTACGCTTTTGTAACTTACCTTCGAAATTCGGATCGATGACCCGCTTCCACTTCCTGCTCATGCTCCTCGCGAGTCCGGTAATAGCCCAGAAGGACAAGACATATGTACAAAAGGTAACCGGCACACCTGTCAGCTTCACCATGGTTGGCGTCCCGGGGGGAAAGTTCACGCTTGGAAGCAGGAGCATTCTTGCAGACAAAGACGAAAGCCCGCCCGTTGAAGTGGAAGTGCCTCCCTTCTGGATCGGTCAGCACGAAGTAACGTTTGCCGAATGGGACGCTTACTTCAAGGATACCTCGGTTCCGCAAGTCAAGAGTATGGATGGCGTCACCCGCGCAACGCCGCAGTACATCGACCTGACGTGGGGCATGGGGCGAGAGCCCAACCACCCTGCAAACAGCATGAGCCAGCAGGCCGCATTGATGTATTGTCGATGGCTCTACTCAAGGACCGGTGTCTTTTTCCGGCTGCCAACTGAAGCTGAATGGGAGTATGCATGTAAAGCCGGCGAGACGAAAGCTCCTGACCTGTCCACTCTAAGTGAGATCGGGTGGTACGCGGATAACAGCGACGGCAAGTTTCAGCTTATCATGCAGAAAAAGGCAAATCCCTGGGGTCTCTTCGACATGCTGGGCAATCTGAGCGAGTGGACGCTCGATCAATATGACGCGCAGTCATACGCCACACTCGCCACGCGTGATCCAATGGTTGCTCCCGGAACGCGGTATCCGAAAACCGTGCGCGGGGGTTCGTTCATGGATGCCGCCAACCAGCTACGATGCAGTAACCGCATTACGTCCGACCCTAAGTGGAACACCCGCGACCCGCAGATTCCGAAAAGCCGCTGGTGGATGACCGATGGAATGTTTGTCGGCTTCCGGATAGTTCGGCCAGCCCGGCAGCCCGGTGCGCAGGAGATCGAAGAATTCTTTTCCCGGTACCTAAAATAATATCATACCTTAGATCAGCATAAGAAAACGCATACGACATATGAAAAAGCCGTCTAACAGCCGCCGTACGTTTATCCGCCAGTCCGCAATGGCAGCCGGATCATTGGTCACTTTACCCCTGGTTTCCGAAAGCAGCGGATTCTTCAATTCCTCAGCCGATGACGCGATAAAGGTTGCGCTTGTAGGATGCGGTGGGCGCGGGACGGGTGCCGCGCTGCAGGCTTTGCTCACCAGGCAGAACGTGAAGCTCGTGGCCATGGCCGACGCATTCCGCGACCGGATTGACGAATGCTATGCAAGTCTGATGGCCGACGACCTGAGCGATATTGCCGGTGTGGCCGGTAGTGTCAAGAAGCGCGTGGATGTTCCTGAAGCGCACAAGTTTGTTGGTTTTGATGGGTATCTGAAGGCAATTCCGCTTGCAGACGTTGTCATCCTGACAACGCCTCCCGGTTTCAGGCCGCTTCATTTCGAGGAAGTTGTCAAGCAGGGAAAACACGCGTTCGTAGAAAAACCGATGGCAACTGATCCTGCCGGCGTGAGGCGTGTGCTCGATGCTGCGCAGGTAGCAAAGCAAAAGAAACTAAATATCGTCGTAGGGCTTCAGCGCCATTATCAGAATTCATACCGTGAACTGTACGGCAAGTACAAGGACGGAATGATCGGGGAATTCACTTCAGCCCAGTGCTGGTGGAACAACGATGGTGTATGGGTGAAGACCCGCAAAGCCGGCATGACGGAGATGGAGTACCAGATGCGCAACTGGTACTATTTCAACTGGGTATGCGGCGATCACATTGTCGAACAACACATACACAACATAGACGTGGTGAACTGGTTCAAGGGAGAGCACCCTGTGAAAGCCCAGGGTATGGGTGGACGGGAAGTGCGCAAAGGGAAAGATTATGGAGAAATATTTGATCATCACTACGTGGAGTTCCAGTACGCCGACGGCACCATCATGAACAGCCAGTGCCGGCATATCAAGGGCACGCTCAGCAAGGTTGATGAATTGGTTGTCGGAACGAAGGGATCGATCTACTGCGATGCCGGACGAATTACCGATCGCAAAGGCAATCCGTTGCACCAGTTCGAACGCACAAAAGAGAACAACCCATATCAAACGGAGCACGATGAGTTGTTTGAGGCCATCGCGAAAGGTGAGTACAAGTTCGCCGACACCGAGAACGGTGCCCACAGTACCATGACAGCGATCCTGGGCCGTATGGCCACTTATTCGGGCCAGGTTGTGGAGTACGAGAAGGCGCTAAACTCAGGGATCTCTATCCAGCCACCGAAATACACCTGGGATGCAGACATGCCCTCGAAGCCGGATGCCAACGGGCTGTACGCATGCGCAGTGCCGGGCGTGACGAAATTCCTTTCGTAGGCATGTTTCCAGGTACTGAGTATCCGAAAGTTTACCTGTACCGGAGGATTGTGCAGGCCAAAAGGTACATTGATGAAAACTTTGCCGAGCCCATTGACCTCGATGAGATCGCAGGCGAGGCTGCCTTTTCAAAGTACCACTTTCTTCGACTCTTCAGGATGGCCTATGGGAAGACCCCGAAGAAATACCTCATTAATGTCCGGATAGAGGCGGCGCGAAAACTGCTTGAGGCCGGGATAAGTGTTTCAGAAACGTGCAATCGCGTGGGATTCGACAGCCTTACCACATTCTCCGGATTGTTCAAAAAGATGACTTTACTCTCACCTTCCGGGTATCAACGGAACCAACTCCAACGGCAGGAGCACTTGAAAAGCGATCCATTGGAATTCATCCCCGGATGCTTTGCAGAATCACGCGGCTGGAAAATAGCAATTTTGAAGAAGGGTTAGCGGGCCGGCTCCCCCATTTTTGTCCTGATAACCAAATATCACCATGATCACGCGAATGAACCACGTGAGCGTGTTTGTCCTCGACCAGGACTCTGCTCATGACTTTTACGTAAACAAGCTCGGATTCAAGGTGCACACTGACGCCAAGATGGGCCCGGGCATGCGCTGGCTTACTGTCACGCCACCGCAGCAACCGGACCTCGAGATCTCGCTGATGTCCATTCAGGAGGGAATGATGTTTACAGCCGAAACTGCCGAGCAGATGCGCAACCTTGTTCGCTCTGGAACCTTTGGCTTTGGTGTTTTCCAATGCAACGATATTTTTGCCACATATGAAGAGTTGAAGGCCAAGGGAGTTGAATTCACCAAGACACCTAAAAAGGAGTTCTACGGAATTGAAGCGCTGTTCAAGGACGATTCCGGCAACTGGTTTTCACTTGGACAAAAAGAAAACAAATCATGAGCACGAAAGACAAACGTATCGATGCCTACATCGCCAGGTCAGCAGATTTTGCGAAACCCATTCTTAACCGCATCAGGAAGGTCGTACACGAGGCTTGTCCGGACGTAGTAGAAACCGTCAAATGGGGCATGCCGCACTTCGACTACAAGGGCATGATGTGCGGGATGGCATCGTTCAAGGAGCATTGCTCTTTTGGTTTCTGGAAGGCAAAGCTGATGAACGATTACGACAAGAAGTTTGCCCCGGTTGGAGAAACGGCGATGGGTCATTTCGGCCGCATCTCCAGCCTGAAAGACCTTCCGTCAGATGCAATCATAAAACGTTACGTGAAGGAAGCTTGCCGGCTCAACGACGCCGGAGTAAGAATTTCCCGGCCGGCACAGAAGTCCAAAACACCGCTGAGAGTGCCCCGCTACTTCAAAGCGGCACTGGCCAAGAGCCCTATGGCGAAACTGCACTTTGATGAATTCCCATATTCCAGGAAGAAGGATTACGTTGAGTGGGTCACTGAAGCCAAAACGGAAGTAACGCGTGATAAGCGGGTTGCTACCTCCATTAAGTGGATCTCGGAAGGGAAAGGACGGAATTGGAAATACGAACGTTGAAATGATTCAGCGCACTGATGTACCGGGGTACGGAAGTAATTGCACCAAAACGTCAGCCGTCAGCACGCAGTACATCATTGCACGTTTGATCCAACATTAGTTAATTGCGCGCTTTGACATGCGCGCCCTGAACTTCCTCCTTGCGAAACTCTATGTACTCTGGGTGTTGCTCGTCTTCACCTTCTTCATGATCCTTTACTTGCCGGGTATTCTAATTCCGTTCCTCATGGGTGACCGGTTCGGTGTGGTCAGCTTCCGGTTTCTAAGACTCTGGGCGCAGACCTTCAGCTTCCTGAACCGGATCCCTTACAGAATCTACGGTCATCAGAATATTCGTCCCGGGCAGGCCTACATCTATCTCAGCAATCACACTTCCTACCTCGATATCCCCGGCATGTGTCTTGTAGTGCCCAACCAGGTCCGTATTCTTGCGAAGAAAGAGTTGCTCAGGATTCCCATGCTCGGCTACATCATAAGTCACGCGAGTGTCATCGTCGACAGGTCGAGTAATGAGAGCCGAAGAAGAAGCATGGATCACCTGAAAGACGTTCTTCGACGCGGCATCTCCATTCTGATCTTTCCTGAAGGCACACAGAATCGTACGAAGGAACAGCTTCAACCCTTCCACGATGGTGGTTTCCGCATCGCCATTGAAACGCAGCAACCCATTCTGCCCATGGTTATTCTGAATGCCGGCAAACTAATGCCGCCAAAGACCCTGCACATAGAGCCGGGCACTATAACAATCAGGATTCGCCCCGAGATTCCAACCAAAGGAATGACGTATGGCGATATTCCTGCGCTCAAAGATCGAGTGCGAACGGAGATGCTGGAAATGATAAGGGAATAAGGATCCTCTACATGGGGATATACACTACCTTCTTACTCTGAAAGAACTCCTCCTTGAAGTAATCCGTCAAGTCATAAAGCTTGTAGGGGCGCTTCAGCTGATTCAATTCTTCATCGAGGTCGCCGCCTTTGAGGTACAAGATGCCGTTGCTGAGCGGGTGTTGTGATTCACGCTTTACTTTGTTGCCGACCCAATTGTAGAACTCCTTCATCTGCGTTACAGCGCGGCTAACTACAAAGTCATATTTATGTTTGAGCTGCTCTGCACGAATCTGTTCTGCCTCGATATTCGCCAGCCCCACTGCTTTGCTCACCTCATTTACGACCTTGATCTTCTTGCCAACGGAATCCACCAGATGAAATCGGGTATCAGGAAACAGGATTGCCAACGGGATGCCGGGGAACCCGCCACCTGTGCCCACATCCAGTATATCCGCGCCGGGGAGGAAGGAAACAACTTTCGCTATGCCAAGCGAATGCAGTACATGGTTCACATAGAGGTTTTCGATGTCCTTGCGGCTGACCACGTTGATCTTTTCATTCCATTCCCGGTAAAGTGCCCCAAGCGCCTCAAACTGGCGGCGTCGTTTGTCCGACAGGTCCGGAAAATAGCGGAAAACAGCGAGTGCGTTGTTGGCAGACATTTCTCTTATGTGCCGCAAGCTAATGGGAAGGTGCGGCGCGGCCAAGCCTTCAGAGCTTTTCGTAACTTCCACCATCATTAGTCCAGGCAATATGAAAAGACGCAACTTCATTCAGTCCTTATCCTCTTCGGCTGTCAGCCTTGGGCTTCCGGCAGAGGCAATGGCAAACGCATCTGCACCCAATACAGCCCGCAAGATATTTGCCTGGGGCGGCGCGACGGACAAAGCAATTGCCAACTACCTGATAAAACTGATTGGAAAGGAAAACCCCAAGGTTTGTTTCGTTCCGTCAGCTACTGGTGACAGCGTTGTAAGCATTAACAACTGGTATGCGCTGATGGAAGGCGTGCCGATGCGTCCGCACGTGATGAAAGTGTATATCAACTCTTACAGCACAAAAGAGTCATTCGAAGAAACGCTTATGAGAATGGACGCGGTTTATGTTGGCGGCGGCAACACGCTGAACATGATGGCCATTTGGAAGGCTCAGGGCATCGATGTTGCACTTCGAAAGGCCTACGATGCAGGAGTGCTGATGTCTGGTGCAAGCGCGGGGTCGCTATGCTGGTTTGAAGGGGGCACAACGGATTCAAGGCCTAAAGAACTCAGCGCCATGCAATGCCTTGGGTGGTTGAAGTACTCCCATTGTCCCCATTACACTTCCGAAGAACAACGAAAGCCGCTCTATCACAAACTCATCAAATCAGGGGAACTCTCTCCCGGATATGCATGCGACAACCAATCTGGCCTCTATTTTGAGAATGAAGCGCTGGTGCGCTGCGTGACCTCATCGCCCAATAGCAGGAGTTATTTCGTCGATCTCAAGGACGGGAAGATTTCAGAACAGGAATTGAAGGCTGAACTCATTTCCTGAAGTTAATGCTGCGCCATCTCCAGCTTGTTGTCTTCGTTTTGTCTTCGATACCATCGAGTTCCCAGATAACGGGAACATTAAAAGCACCTAACGGGAACCTGGAAGTGGGTGCGGTGGTGTTTATCAACCGGTCCAGCCTGCGTGCGGTGACTGACGATTTCGGCCGGTTTGCGTTGCCCGAGGTTCCAGCAGGAGTTCATGAACTTGTCGCCTATCAAAAAGGCTTCCCCCTTTATCGTGCACCCATGCGTGTGCAAAGCGGACGCGCCTATACGCTCAACCTTACTTTCGGGGAGCAGCAGAAAAAGCCCAAAGGTAAGTCAACACCAGAAGCCAAGGCGGCATTTGAAACCGCCCTGCTTGGCACCGACCGTTTCTTGTTTTGGCACCCCGACACCGAGGTCATTGTTGAAGCAATGAACGGGAAGTTTCGTGTTCTTTCCGGTCCCATCGTTATTGATTTTCCAAATGCCGGATACCGGATTACTGCCTACTTTCCTGCACAAAGTTTTCAGTCCGTCGCCGATGCAGCCTATTGCTACCAGGAGTACCAGGGTTCGAACATTGCACAAAACATGTCCGTCGAGCGCAGCAGGCTGGAGATTTACAACGGTTCGATCAGACACTGGCTTGCCTCATTGATACGAGGAAAGTCAAGGGAAGAGGGGTTCACAGAGTATGACGCGGACAATAAAGAGATGCCGGCAACAAAAGTCATGCAGTCTTCTACCACCGGGTACTCAAGAATCCTGCTCGACCAGCCGATCAGGGTAAGGTATATGGACAGGAAGAGTTCCATGTTGTCTGCAGCCGGGCTCGTTGACGCGAACGACGCCGGCATCATGCTCAATCCGCGGGCGCTCACCATCGAGGGTCCGATGGAAAGAACCTCTCTTTCCGGTCAGTTGCCACTTGACTACAAGCCGATTGAGGATATTGAGGGCACTTATGCCGAAGCTCTCCGTTACTTCTACGAGAAAATCTACCTTCAGACTGACAAGCCTTACTACTACCCAGGCGAGCCGCTGTGGTTCAAGGCTTATATAAACTACTACAACCGTACATGGAAGGACTCACTCAGTGACGTACTATACGTCGAGTTGCTGAACGTTGACCAGCAAATTAAATTGGAACACATGCACCGCATCGCGGATGGCGTCAGCTATGGTGACTTTATTCTTCCTGATTCATTGCCCGAAGGCACATATTACCTGCGTGCATACACGAACCTGCGTTTGAACTTCGGCACGTCCGGGCTTTTCACAAAACCGCTGCGTATTCTGTCGGCAACAGACAAGGCGGCTGCGATACAGCACCCACAACCGCCTGATAATTCAGCCCTTTCCATACTCCCGAATCAACAGCGCTACCAGCTGCGCGAGAGGATAGCCCTTGATCTAGCCACTTCAAGTGGAATCGCCGCCAACCTATCCATAGCGGTAACCGATGCAGCACAGGTAATTGCTATCCCCGATCCAATGAACATCCTGAACAGTTATCCAATAAAGCACGACGAGATACCGGCCATCAAAGAGTTGACAAGACGCATCGAGCGAGGTATCAGCTTCTACGGACAGTTTCTCAACAAAGCGGGTGAACCGGAAAAAACACAGCTGACCTTCATTGAATGGAAGACCGGTGACGTGCTATACGCAGAGACAGGCGACGACGGCATGTTTTGGCAAACCGGACTGCAGTTTACTGACAGCGCCAGGTTTTCGTACAAATCGGACAAGGCAAAGCGACGCCCTTACGGGACGGTCGTAATCTTACCCCGCGAAAAACCGCCGCTTGAAGTACCACCAAGCCCAAATTTCCAGGTGGTCAAGGCAGGTACGGTGCAGAGGATATTCTCTGAATACGAGGTCCCAAGAGACAGCAGACTCATGGAGGAATTGGAGGTACGCGCACCACGGATAGAGGAGACCGATTTCGAACGTTCCAAGCGCCGTCCATTCGGCAAGCCTGACTACATATTGAGCGGCAAGGATCTTAATGTCAACTCTGGCAACCTTTTGTACGCCCTGGTCGGAAAAGTTCCCGGCCTGGTGGTAAACCCTGCACAGGGTGTTGTGTATTTCTCACGATCATTAGCCTCCTCCATTACCCAATCCGGGGGCCCCATGGTCACTGTCAATGATGTTCCGATGGCGGGTGATGCGGGTACCATTTTGCAGACTATTGACTTCAATACGATCACCTCCATTGAGTTTACCAAGCGGATGAATGTACTTTATGGAGCCTCGGGTGCCTACGGTGTGATATCCGTTTATACAAGATTTGGTCCCGGCAGACTTTCGGATCCAAACTTTCAGACGATCACGCTCCCTGGCTTTTCGAAGACAAGATCGTTCCGGGCGCCGGAGTACAACCAGGCAAAGACAGATGCTTCCGTTGCCGACTACAGATCAACACTGTATTGGAACCCCGACCTAAAAGTTGACCCGGCCACCGGGAAAGCAACCGTTGAGTTCTTCGCATCAGATTTGTCAGGACTGTACCGCGTCGTCGTAGAGGGAGTAACCGCTGGCGGCAAGCCACTACGGGCTGAAACGTACCTTACAGTAGGAGAAAAACCTTGACAGTATGAAGTTCCCATTGATTCTTATTGTATTCATCTCATCTGCGGCCATGGCGCAGCAACGCGCAGACACGACACTCAGTCCGATCATCGCCAAACCCAGGTACCAAGAAGGGCGAGGGCCGGTAATTCTTCTTGATGAGGCACATTTTAACTTTCACACTACGACGGGCAGATTTCGGCCATTTGCAGAGTTTCTGCGTCGCGATGGTTACGTTGTAAAGGGCAACCGGTCTCATTTTTCAAAGGATGCGTTGTCGGGCGTTCGCATCCTTGTCATTGCAAATGCCCTGAATGCGGTCAACGAAGAACAGTGGACGCTGCCGACACCTAGCGCGTTTACCGATGATGAGATCAAATTCCTAAAAAGCTGGGTGACGGACGGTGGTTCACTCTTCCTGATCGCC
>Ga0187893_10006037_pt1 | contig 21080 bp, 21 predicted proteins | sample MA1701074metaG_FD_139574 | JGI IMG/M metagenome (GOLD analysis project Ga0187893, IMG submission 139574) | White microbial mat communities from a basaltic lava cave in the Kipuka Kanohina Cave System on the Island of Hawaii, USA - MA170107-4 metaG ...
CGGGACTGCGAGAAGGCCTGTTCTTCGACTGGCGAACCCGCAGAGACGGCACGCCCGACCCGGAATTCTTCTTGAACCAGCCCCGGTACCGGGAAGCCACGATTCTGCTCACGCGCGACAACTTCGGCTGTGGGTCCTCACGGGAACACGCGCCCTGGGCATTGCTGGACCAGGGCTTTCGTTGTCTCATCGCACCCAGCTTCGCGGACATTTTCTATAACAATTGCTTCCAGAACGGTATCCTGCCGGTGGTCCTGAAGGCCGAGGAAGTCCAGACCCTCTTCCAAGGTGTGACCGGAACCGACGCGTATCGGCTTACCGTGGACCTGGCCGCCCAGACGGTCACCACGCCGGAAGGAACAGGGTATCGATTCGACGTCGATTCGTTCCGGAAGGATTGTCTCTTCAAAGGCTTGGACTCCATCGGCCTCAGCCTCCAGCACGAAGCAGCCATCACCGCGTACGAGACGCGGCAGAAGGCGGTCACGCCCTGGCTATTTGCCGACCTCTAGTGTGCTGCGTCTTACACTTCGTGACACTTCCCGTTCGCCCTGAGCTTGTCGAAGGGCTCATGGTTTCAACGACCTCCGTTCATGCTTCGACAGGCTCAGCACGAACGGTGTGTAACGCCATTTCAGACTCAGGACACTAGGAATAGGCTGAAATCCCCCGGAGAAATTTGCCGAGCTTGTCCAGCACTAGGGGCGGAATTTCGTGGGCACCGCGAAAGCTGATCCACTGCACGGCCAGCCCGGCCTGAATCAAGAGATCACGGAGTTGTTCTGCCTGGAAGAAAGGAAGCAACGGATCGGCATTGCCGTGACTTTGTAGGACCGGGAGTCCCTGCCGCTTGGACATGAGCGGCACCCACTCGTCCTTCGCGAGGAGAGTCCCGGAGAGGAGCACGAGGCCGGCCAGGGGCCGATCGGTCCTGATCGCGGTATCGCAGGCCAGCATCGCCCCTTGCGAAAACCCACCGATGACCGTCCGTTTCGAGTCGGCCCCAAGCCGCCGATGGAGATCGTCCAACAAAGCAACGATGCGTTCTCTGGCTTCCGCCAGGCCCTTGGGAACCTCCAGGGTTAGATCCCTCGCGTGACCCGCGGCGATCTCGCGATTCCGTCGCTCGATGTCGAGCATCCACCAAGCACGGGAGTCCCCGAACCCCATCTGAAGAGCCAGCGGCGCCTCCGGAAAGACGAATCGGGTTCCCGGCGGTGCCTCGATCTCCTGCCACAGCGGTACCAGATCATCCCCCGGCGCCCCGAAGCCATGCAGCAGGACCACCACGGGCCCCTCTCCCGCACCCCGACCATCCGTCCCGCCCGTGATCCTGACCTGTAATCCGCCCAGCCGCTCTGTTCGCATCTCCGCCCTCCCTTCATTTTCCTTGACCAGAACCACCCGCCCGTCCATAACCCCTTGCGCCGAAGAGACTCAACGGTTTGGATGCCGACTGGGGAATAGTACCCTGCCCGCTGCCTATCATGATATGGTCGGCATTCTGATAGAGGTAACAAGGAGACCGCAATGCCTATCATCAAACCGATTTCCGATCTGAGAAACAAGGCCAGCGAGATTTCCAAGTTGGTCCACAAGAGACAAGAGCCGGTGTTCATCACGAAGAACGGCGAGGGCGATATGGTCGTCATGTCGCTGGCCCATTATGGCGAGCTTGAGAGAAGACTTGACCTGCACGGGAAACTCATGGTCGCGGAGGCCCAAGCCGCAATGGGAGACAGGGGACGGCCGCTCAGCCTGGCCATGAAGGACTTACGGAAGCGGATCCGTGACTTCGGGTAGATACGTCGTCCGTCTCCTCGCCATCGCCACATCGAATCCTGCACGGCGCCCGAGATATACTCAGCTTGCTGAAGAACGATCGCTGATTCATGAAATGCGGGAATGCGTGGGGAGAGGGAAAAGGGGATAAGTCCCCTTGGCCAGGAGCTAAGCCGGGCTCAGGTCCTTTTTGCCTCTGATCGCCCTTCGCGCTTGCTCTACCGCCGGAACTGCTTTACAGTAAATCCCTATGCTGAATAGGGTTCACATTGATCCGACCGTCTGCGGGGGCAAAGCTACGATCAGGGGCCTGCGAATCACGGTAGATTTTGTCCTCAAACTGTTGGGGGACGGCTATACGGCACAGGACATCGTCCGCGAGTATCCGGAACTTGAACTGGAGGACGTGTATCAGGCGGCCAAGTACGGGGCCTGGCTCGCGAGCGAACGCACCTCAGCGGTGTCATGAGGCTGCTGGCCGATCTCCACATCGCTCCCAGAACCGTTCAGTTCCTCCTCGAACTCGGCCACGACATCATCCGCGTCACAGATGTCCTTCCTCCAACGGCATCCGATCACATCATCCTGGCGAAGGCGGCTGAGGAGAGACGAGCGGTCTTGACGCAAGACCTGGACTTCTCACACCTCATCGCCCTCTCCGGGAACGCCTTTCCTTCGCTCATTACCCTGCGGCTCTCCTCCTCTCGCATCGAATACGTGAATGCCGTCCTGCAACGCACCCTCCCGGATTTGGAACAAGACATCCAGAAAGGGATGGTGGTCACGGTGGAAGACCATCGGACGCGTCGTCGCCCGCTGCCTCTGAGGGGATAGCAAAGGGGATAAGGCCCATTGGCCGGGATGATCTGAGCGGGTGTCGCTGACCTGGGCGCCCGGCCGCCCGCAGTGGGGCCCCACACCGGGCTGGGTGCGAGGACGGCCGGGCTGGTCGGCGCCAGGACCCGCTCCTACACTCTTCCCCCTTCATACACAAGGCGGCATGAGTCGGAAGGCTCACGACGCGTCATCAGGGCGCCGTTGCGAACCGCTCTTGCTGAGGCGTCGCGACCCGCCGGAGGCGGGATGGCGAGGACTCTTCGAAGCTGCATGCGCGCTACGCGCCGGATGCAGCGAGTTCCGCAGACAAGCAGAGGCGAAGCTTAGAGCGGTCAACGGCGCTCTGGAGCTTCGAGCAGAGTGGGCTTTCAGGACCAAGCCGCCGACTCATTTTCCTTGACCAGACCCACCCGCCCGTCTATAACCCCTTCCTCGTCAGCCGCCCGCGACACTCACGAGCTACTCTGGAGAGTCTTGATGGCAAAGGAGACCCGTATGCAAGAGCGATGGCTACCTGTCGTCCCTCTCGTTCTCGCGCTCGCCCTCCCATCCTGCGCGTCGCTTCCGGCTTCGCAACGCGATATCGTGGAACCATTGCAACACACACCGGAGACGGTGATGGGCCTGATTGACAGACACCTCTCGCAATTGAGCAGGAACATCGACGATCTCAACGACCGAATGGCCGATCTCAAACACATGCCCGACACCCCGGATCCGACGATTCGCGACCTTCGCGCCCTCGACCTCGCCGGCTGGCAGTTGCACCAGCAGCAATGGATCCTCCAGCGTGAGCATCTCCAGTTCGCCCGGATGCAACTTCAGCGGGCGACGGATCACCCGAACGAGAAGGCGCAGCTCCAGCAGGAATGGACCAAACATGAGCAGGAATTTGAGGCCGCCTTGGATGACTTCCGCCAGCAGCGCCATGCCTTGGAGAAGAAGCGCTTGCAGGTGGAAGCCGAGTTGATCGACCGGTATCTGAGATGAGACCGATGCGAAAGCGCGAAGATTGCTTCGACAGGCTCAGCACGAACGGAAAAATGCCAGCCATTCAGACCGTCAATCCGGTCACCCTGAGCATGTCGAAGGGTTCTTCAGGGGTGTTGCAGCAGTCTCAGAGTGAGCACATGGGCGGCCGGCAATGAGGCTGAGATCTCTCCTAGCGGGAATAATTGTTTTGGTGGCGGCCGGCTGCACCAGCGTGGATATGGTACGACTGAGCGACCGGTCATTCCCTCCCAAGGCCTCGATTGAAGAGGTGGCGCTGCTGGACCGGGAACCTCAGTGCCCGCACCTTCGGCTGGCCGAATTGCGCGTCGACGACAGCACGGCCGACTATCAGAGCATGCAGGATGTAATCCTCCGAAGAGCCATGGCTCTGGGGGCGGATGCGATCGTGTTCGCCAAGCCGGAGAAGCACATTCAGCATTCCGTCACCTACTCGCCGGCCTATAGCCCCTGGGGATACAGTGCCTACACTTACCCGGGCTGGGGATATGGCGGCTGGTATTACGGCAGTTACGGGTATGGCTACGGAGGGACCGCTCTACCCTACGATTACACGGTGAGGTCCTTCAAGGGGCTTGCGATTCGGTACGTGGACCGCGGCAAGCCGAAGTGCTAGTCGCGGAGCACTACGGAACTGGTGCTGGTGCGCGCGCCGAAGAATCTCCTGGAAAACTCCTCCACCACAGCCGGGTCATAGCTCTTGCAACTGAAGATGTCGAGATAGGCACGGTTCGTGTCGTTGGCGAAGTGGCCGCTGATCAACGACGTCTCAATCAGTTGAATCATGGAGTAGCCCGCCACGCGGCCTTCGCCGAAGTGCACGATCTGGCAGTCCCCATAGCGCCGCATGCCGATCAATTCGCAGAGCGCGATGACATAGGCCTCGATCCGGGTCCGGTCCCGGATGATTTCGGGTCGGCAGTCGTGCAGGTCTACGGAGGTTGATAGGCCCCACGCTCCCCCCTCTCCGATCAGGTCGGTCCGTGCAGAAGCCGGGGAAAACGTCCGAGCAGGTGTCGGTAAAATCTCGCTGTTGGCGTCGGCAAAAGCGTTCATGTCTGTCGGGACCTCCTCTGTGTGGTTGCGGGGTATCAGCTTCGAGCCTGGGTGCGCGGCGCACTATAAAGCAGAAGCAGTCGCAGCGTCTAGGGGGGTCCGGAGAAAATTTCAGGCCGGGCCAAGGTAAATCCCACGGGCGCCTTTGGAGCATCGAAGTTGACCGTATCCACATAGAGGATGGCCGGGCTCCCGATCCCCTTGTAGGTTACGACTACGACTTCAAGGTAGCCCAGGGGTTCGGCGGTGCTGTTCGTGGGAAAGGCACAGCAGGTGCTGCTGCTGACGTAGCTGACCGGTTGGCCCTTTGGACCACGCAGGAACTTGAAGAACCAATCGCGATGGTCTGTCCCCCGGCTCTGCGTCGACCCGCCCACTTTAATGGGATTGTGCTGAGAGAAGCCGTAGGTCTTGTCGGTGGCCACCTCAGTGACCTCAAACTGGACCGGGGGCTTGGCGGCGCAGGCCCAGAAGAACAGCCCGGCAGCAAGGAGCCCCGGCCACGCGATCCGAACTTTCATGTCGGGATCTCTCCAACCTCCGCTGGCGTAGTGTCTCTATAATCACTTCACAGTCCGTTCGTGGTGAGCTTGTCGAACCATGAACGGAAGCGACTGAAATGTGTACCCTTCGACAGTCTCAGGGTGAACGGTAAATGCAAAGAAGCCCTGGAGACACCCCCCTAAAAGTTGAGCCTCAGGTTGACCGAACCGACGTGGTACGTCGTCTGGTAGGTGCCGTTCACCGAGCCCGGAATGGCCAACGGGTGTTGGTTGCCAGTGACCGTGCGCGTTTCATACAGAAGCGCCTGATACGCCAGGTCGAGCCCAATGCCTGTCGGTCGCCACCACCCGGCGGGCGTCGAGCCGCACTCGATCAACCCCAGAAACCGCCCCTGCTCCTTGCACAGCAACCCCAGTCCGACCGAGACGGCATGGTTGTCCGCGTCCGGCACGGCCGGCGTGAAGGAACTGTCGGGGACAGGCGTCTGGGAATGCCAGTACCCACCGCGAAGGGCCACCTCCCACGCGGGCAACATCGCCGGCTTGAGCCATTTGTACTCCGTTCCAACCATCACCGTGTAGGTGCTCCGCCAGTTTTGCGGGATCGGAATGGTCGCGCCTGTGGACAGATGGACGTCCATGTTCCGGAACGATTTCCACCCGGTGTAATCGACATCCACCTCCAGCTTCCATTCACGCGCCGGATCCCGAACCGGCCAGAGCGCGATCCCGCCTGTGAACACCTGCGGCAGCACCAAGGTGGTGGACGCATTCGCCGCCGGCGCCCCGTTCACCAGGAACAGCCCGTCCAAGCGCAGCGTGGCCTGACTGCGGTACACGAACCCGATATTGGCGAGGGGCTTGCCGTCGCCGTTGCGGAACGGGGTATACATGAAGCTCGCATTGAACCCGGCCGCTGTATCCCGTCCGTTAACCTCCAAGGGGGTTCCGGCCGGCGGGAGGCCCGGGCCGCCGGAGGATAGGAACCGGGTCTCCCCGCGTCCTTCGCCCCAGAAGCTGGCAAAGGTGTACACGTCCGCCCCCAGACCGATTGAGAGCTGGTCATTGATCCGGTAGGCCAGGGTCGGCTTGATATCGATCACCTCCAATGCTGCGCCCGTAATCGCAGTGGCGAAGGGGCCGTTCTCCGGCCACCGGGAGAGTGTGCCGAAGGGACTGAGGACTCCCAGCCCGACCGTCACATTGCGCAACGCGTGAAGGCCCAAGTCCTTCAGATTAGCTGTGACGTAGAAGTTGCTCGGTGGAGGATAGGCGATGCTGTTGCCGAAATCCCCCCGGGCGGTCGCGCCGGTGGGGCTCGTGAAAGAAGTGTGCCCCCCCACGAGCAGCGTGCCCAACGAGAGCTGCACCCCGCGCAACTGAGTCATGCCCGCGGGGTTGTAGTAGACGGCCGAGGCGTCATCGGCCTGGGCCGTGAACGCCGACGCCTGGCCCGTGCCCGACGCGCTCTGATCTAAAATGCGAAAGCCCCCGGCCTGCACAACCGAGACGGACCCATTCAGCAGAATCACGAAAGCTGCGGCGACTCGACATCCCTGTCGCATGACTCCCTCCTTGGAAATCGCGGACGAGTATTAAAAGCATCCTTGCGCGCACAGGATACCCGAAATCGGAGTAACAGCCAAGGCTGTTACCGGTGTTGGCCGAGGTCGTCCTCGATCTGGGTCAATATCCAATCTTCGAGCTTGCCGTTCGACACTTCCGGCTCATAGCCTTTGCCGCAGGCCGCCAGGGTGTACGGGCAAATCCGGAAGCTCGGAATCCCCCGGACGGTGCGCGCCACCGTCACCTTGGTCTGGTCAGCGGACAGCGCGGTGACTTGAAAACGGAACTCGTCGATCCACCCGCGCAACCGCAGTTCGTCCGGCTCGTAGTCCGTCTCAGCCGGATTCATCAGGCGACTCTCTCGAACCGCGATCTCGCCTCGCGCCGGATCGAGGCGCAAGGCCGGCTTCACACCCAGATTCTCGACACGTCGCGCCATCCGCAGGGTCGCGTCCCACACGACCGCATAGGGTGCGTCGTACCGATCGCTCACCTCGGAGGCGTATGAACGGGTCGCCCAGCCGCTCGCCACGTCGTTGATCTGGATCCCTTCCGGCCTCTGCTCCACCCGTTCGAACTGATCCCCCGCGCAGCCGGTCCGAGTTCCGAGGCTGAGGAGAACCAAGGAGGCGATCGCAATCCATCTCATCGTTATTTTCCCGTCAGGGGCTCACCCAGCTTGGACAGACGCCCGATATATATGACCTCCGCTGCTCCTGTGCTCGGCGATCCGCCGCTCGGCGATCCTCCACTGATGGCGCCATAGCCATAGCCCCACACGTCCCCCGTCCTCGCATCCAGCAAGAGGTTGCCGCTTTGATTGCCGATCCCGAACCGGCCCATATACCGCACATGCTCGAAGTCGCCGGCTCCCGCAAGGGCGGGATCGCTCGCGGCGAAAGGCCGAAGCGCAATGAGCCCGAGGAAGAACGTAATGGCCAACAGCATCGCTTTGGTAATTAGGTCCGTTCGCATGGTCCCCCTCTCTGGTGAATGGTCCCGCTTTGGAGAAACTGTCGATTTTTGGTCCGGCTTCATCTATGCTTCCGCGCATGGTCCGGGCCCTGGTCGTTCTGCTCCTGACTCTCGTTGCAGCCAAGCTGTACTTCTCCCAGGTCTTCACTCAACCCGGCCTTGATTTTTATCACTTCTGGGGGGTGCCAGCCGCGCTCGAGCTGAGCGGTCACCGGCTCGGTTCTCCTTACGCGCGAGGAGAGCAGTACGCCCAAGTCCTGAACGACCACGCTGGGACGGTGCTCGGCGACGAGAAGCTGGCGCGTGTAAACCGAGAACGGCGAACGCTTGATCTGACGGGCTCCCCCTTGCTCTATACGGCCTTCGCGGTCCTGCCGAAGAACTATTCCACGGCCCTCGGACTGTTCCGCGGATTCGAGGTCGTCCTGTTTCTCGTCGCGGTCGCGCTGCTGGGATCTGCATACCATTATGCGCCGTTTCTTTCAGCCACCCTGGGCTTGACCCTACTGATAGCCGCCGATCCCTACAAGAATGATCTCTCCCTGGGAAATATCGATATCCTGCTCCTTTGCGGGCTCGCCGGCGGACTTGCAATGATCGAAAACCTTCCGGGACGGCCGGCCTGGCGCAGGCTGACCTTCAGCAGCGGGGTCCTTGCCGGCCTGGCTTGTCTGACACTGCTCAAACCGCTGGTCCTCCTTCCCTGCCTTTTTCTGGCGATCGGTCTCTGTCGGAGTCAGAGCAAAAGATCCTCCCTCGCGTCCTCGGGAATTGCATGGGCCTCGACGCTCGCGCTGGTGCTGCTACCCTGTCTGTACTTCGGCTCGTGGACCGTCTGGTCGGATTGGTACCAGGCAGTTTACGGCGCCGATCAGAAGCGGCTGTTCTATCCGGTCGAACAGGGCAACTTTTCCTTCATGTTGCTCGCATCGGACCGGCTTGGGGTCCGCTATGTTCCATTGGCCGCGGGGCTTGGCACCCTGCTCCTTACATCCCTTCTCCTCGTCGCAACTCCAGGCCGGCGCCCCGAGGGGACCGGGCAATCGGTCGCAATTTGGGATCCCCATCTCTTGGTCTCACTCGGCGTGCTGGCCACTTTCGCCCTGTCCCCGTTGGCATGGGTCCACTACTATATGCTCCTGCTGATCCCGGCCCTGTGGCTGGGCAGCCTGTCGGCGCAATCGATGGTCATCGCGTTTCTGGGCCTCACCGCTCTGGCGATGAGTTCGGGAGCCGCGGACTATTTCCTTCTGCCCTTCCAGCGGGACACTCTTATTCCATGGTTGCGCGCGCTGAGCTGGCTGCCGGCCTGGATCGGGATCTTGCTCGTTATCAGAGCCGGCACGCGGGGCATCCCCGTCGAGGCACCCATCGCCCGGCGGCACCCTGGGCGGCTCTTATGAACCCAATCGTGCGATCAGGCGTCGCAGGTCTCCCGCTGAAGGGTCCTGCGGGTTCAGGCTCAGCATCAATGTGAACAGGTCCTTCGCTTTGCCCGGGTCTTCCAGGTTGAAGGATGGAACAAACGTCAAGTCGAACGCACGGCTGCGGCGGAGGTGCTGCGCATAAGCCGCTTGCGCCAGACGCACCTGCTGTCGCGCCTGTTCTTCAATCCCCCGATCGAAAAGCTGATTTGCCCATTGAACACGGTATTGTCCTTCCCATAGGTGGGTTCTTGAGACAAAGTTTGCCTGTTGCGGAAATTCAGGAGCCAGGGTTGCCCTGGTCCTCAGTCGCACGATTTCAGCCACGGCTCGATCGAACCGCCCCTCCAAAGCATAGAGCTGGCTCGAAAGAGTGTATTCCGCACCGAATATCGTGACGACAGGGTGAGCATGCACGGCCGGGATCGGAGCGGCGAAGTGCTGGACGACCCCCACGGCGCCGATCAGGGTCAGCCCCGCCGCAACCCGGCCGAACCGACGCTCCCGGGCAAGATCCCAGAGGCAGACTATCGCGCCGGCGCCATAGACCAGCAACAGGGGTACAAGCACCAACCGGTAGCGGGCCACGATGATCGTGCTCATCACGCCGGCGACCACGGCAATGGCATACAGCAGGATCAGAGCCTGGGCGCCGCGCATTCGAAGCGAGGCCAGCAGCCCCACGACGCCGATCGGAAAGATGAGCCCATAGGTGAGGGTCAGCCGAAGGGGTGGAGACAATTCGAAGGCATAGGTGAGATCCAAATTGCTGGGGACCTCGAGCGGATCCACGACCCCTCGTGTTTTGAGCAGCAGCAGGTCGCCCAAGCGGCGCCAATCACCGTGGTAGAGGGCGAGTGTTTCCCGGATCACACGGCGAGTGTCCCCGTTGGACCGCTCGAGGATGCCGGCCATCGAGGCCGGGTGTTGCAGAGCGATCGGATAGGTATCGGGCGCATTCCCTTCGATAAAACCCTCCGGAGCGCGGTTCGAGATCGAGAGCGGCGGCGCGCCGACCACGGCGTTGCGCCAGATGAGAGGGGACAGTACGAGCAGCAGACCCACAAGCACGAGACCGCCGGCTCTGCCCGCCTGGGGCAGCGAGCGACGATTGACGAAAAGGCTCCACAGCAGGACGAGGGGGAGAAACAGCAGGACGGTTTCCTTCGTCAGCAGTGCCAGGCCCAGCACCGCCCCCGCCGACAGCCACGTCCACGCCCTCCCGGAATCCTGCGCGCGAAGGAGCAACCACAGGCCCCAGGGTTCCAGGATCGGCGGAATCCAATCACGCAAGAGGGTGCCCTGATGAAAGACGAACGGGCCGTACCAGGCCGTCAACGCTGCCGCCACCAGCCCCACGCGCGCATCGAAGAGACGTTTCCCCAACCCGTACAGCACCAGAGACTGCAGCGCCCCGAGCACAAGCTGAATCAAGATCACGCCGGTGAGGGATCGGTCCGACATCTTCCAGAGCAGGGCAACCCAATAGGGATAGAAAGGCGCCTGCTGGAAGATTTCCTTGCCGCCCCACCAGTGGTACCAGGTTTCCAGCGGGGCCAGGTCTCTCATCCATTGGAAATAGGGATGGTAGGTGTCGCGCCCGAGCCAATCCCCCGCCAGAATGGCCCGGGCCCACTCCAGGGTTGCGTACATGTCCAACTCGGTGGCAACCAGCGGAAGATCGGGGTAGGCCGTACCGGTGATGGCCCAGAAGTGGGCAAGGCGCAGCGCGAGGGCCACGACGATGATCCCAAGGAGCGCCCCGCGGATCGGCGCACCCCTCTCCGTCATCGCCCCTTGGGCACGTAGGGCTCCAAAACCGCGATCTTGAGGAGCTGTCCCTCCTTGAGTTGTTCCCCGACCGTCAGGTTGTTGGCCACGGCCACCTCCTCCTTGCTCCAGTTCGAGTTCGAGCGAGCGACCAGCACATCGAGCGTCTCTCCCGCATGCGCCTTCACCAGCCGAATCCGCTTTTCCCTGATCCCTGCACGCTCCGAGGACGTGAGCGGCCGGAAGCTCTGCGCGACGGCATCGAAGGTGGGGCGCAGGGAGTCGAATCGTTTCTTGGGCGCGATGCCCGCGAGTTGGTAGATCCGGCCGCCATGGGCAACCCAGGTCAGGTCCACCACCAGGTTATGATCGGCCTGGAGCTGGGTATGGGCTGCCTGCAAGTTGCCGATCTTGACCTGCTGCGTGTGCTCCACGATCGGCGATCCACCGGCCTTCTCGAGCGCACGGGCCCCGTCCAACGGATCGGTTCCCTTGCCCACGGCCTTCAGCGCCACCAGCGCTTCGCCGTCAGGCGCCACCCCGGCGACCAACTCGGGAGAGTTCTTCAACTCCCATTTCTCCGGGAACTGGACGAAGACATCCAAGTCAGGGTGCAAAAAGTGCCGGCCGTCGAAGACGCCGTTTGCCGCCGGAGCGCCCACAGCCAGACCATTGAGTCGTGCCAGGAACGCCGCCTTCGACGCGCTGATCGGCTCACGCGCCGCCCGTTGCAGCTCTTTGGCGTGGGCAGCGGTCCTGGCTACGCGGTCGGGGGTCGCCGGGTGAGAGTCAAAGAAACTGGGCTTCCGGGGCTCTTTGCTCATCAATTCAACCTCGCGCTCGAGGGTGCTCAGGAACGTGGACAGGGCAGCGGGATCCCACCCGGCCCGCGCGGAGATTTCCTGGCCGACCTGATCGGCCTCGGTCTCCTGGCTGCGGCTGTAAGGCGCAAAAACCAGGCCCTGCGCCAGGTCGCCGACCCCTCCGACGATGCTGCCGACCATCGGGCTGACCAGGCCCGTGATCCCGGACAGGACACCGAAAAACACGGCAAAGGGGGCCTGTTTGGAAATCCTCTGCACGCTGTGCCGCGCGGCCACGTGCCCGATCTCGTGGCCGACCACGCCTGCCAGCTCGTCTTCGGAATTCACCAGAGGCAACAGGCCTCGGGACACGTAGATGTCCCCGCCCGGCAGAGCGAAGGCATTGGGCTCCGGCATCTCGACGATGTGAAACCGGTAGGTCACGTCCTTTCGGGGGGATTGCTCAGCCAGCCGCTGACCAAGGGTGTCGAGATAGCCCGTGAGGACGGGGTCCTCAACCAGCCCCATCTGTTGCTCGACCTTCTTGGCCTCCTCCTGGCCGAGCTCCTTCTCCTGGTTGCTGGAAATCAGGGTAACCTCGGGCTGGCCGCTGACCGGGTTTATCGCGCACCCGCCGATGACCGTCATCAAGAAGGCCAGGCACAGCCCGTCCTTGATCGTTTGCCGGTATAAACGTGTCATTGGTCCTCCGATCGGAACTTTTAGCACGACGTTGACTTCTCCACCAGGGCGCCATAATGTAGCACAAGTCCTTAATCGAAGTGACGGCCTTCCCGGTCCGAAATGAACAGTTCTGTTTCAGACACGCGTTCAGTCGGGGCCCTCCATGCGGAACAGTCCGGGGACGGTTCGCTCACCCTCACCATCCGGGGCACCCTCGATTCCATGTCCGTCGGGCAGGCCTGGCGCGAAGCCTTCCGCGCGCTCGAACAATTCAAACCCCGCCGCCTGGTTGTGGACGCCTCCCAGATGACCTACTGTGACGGGGCCGGCGCCGCGCTGCTCCTGGAACTTCGCCGGCATCAGATGACCAACCAGGGCTACCTGGAAATTCGGGGACTCAAGCCGGAGTTCCAAGAGCTTCTGGACCTCTACGGGCGGTCGCTCGTCGAAAAGCTGCAACCGAAGACCAGGGATTCCGGCCCTGTTGTCGAACATATCGGACGAGCCGCCGTCAACATCTGGCAGGATACCCATACTCTGCTCGCCTTCGTCGGCGAGCTGGCGGTCGCGCTGGTCCGCGCCGCCGCCCACCCCCGCAAAGTACGCTGGAAGGATGTGCTCCTGACCGCGGAACTGGCGGGGGTCAACGCGCTACCGATCATCGCGCTGATCGGCTTCCTGTTGGGCCTCATCATGGCCTTTCAATCCGCCATTCCCATGCGCCAGTTCGGGGCGGACATCTTCGTCGCCAACCTGATCGGCCTCTCAATGATCCGGGAACTCGGTCCCCTCTTGACGGCCATTATCCTAGCCGGGCGGTCCGGGTCGGCCTTCGCGGCGGAACTGGGCACCATGAAGGTGAGCGAGGAGATCGACGCACTGACGACGATGGGGCTTGAACCGGTCGGATTTCTGGTCGTCCCCCGCCTCATCGCGGCGGTCGCGATGACGCCCTTGTTATCCGTCTTCTCGAGCCTGTTCGGGCTGATCGGGGGCGCAGTCGTCATGCTGTCGTTCGGGTTCCCTCTGGTGACCTACATCCTCCAGATCCGGTCGGCGGTGACGGCCGGGGACCTCATCGGGGGATTGTTCAAGGCGCTGGTCTTCGGGATCGTGGTGGCCGGGATCGGCTGTTTGCGTGGTCTACAGACCAAGAGCGGCGCGAGTTCGGTCGGCGAGTCGACGACACGCGCGGTCGTCAGCGGGCTTGTTCTGATCACCGTCGTGGACGGCGTCTTCGCGCTGGTGTACTACTACCTCGGGATCTAAGCAGGCTGACACGCTGGCAAGAGGCAGGCCGACATGTAAGCCCGAAAGGATTCTGCCTTGTCAGCCTGTGCAATTGTCAGCCTGTCAGCCCGCAACCTGTCAGCTTGTCAGCATCCTGGTGACATGTGACCACTTCCGGTGACCCGATCATCCGGGTCGAACGTTTCACCGCAGCCTACCAAGGCGACCTGGTGATCAACGACATTTCCTTCGACGTGCGACGGGGAGAGGTGTTCGTGATCCTGGGAGGCTCCGGCGGCGGGAAGACCACGTTGCTCAAACACATGATCGGACTCCACCGCCCCGTGGCCGGATCCATCCTGATTCAGGGGGAGGACATCGTGACCGCGGTCGGCGACGCGAGGCGGAACATTCTCACGAAGATCGGGGTCATGTACCAGCAAGGCGCGCTATTTGGCTCCATGAACCTGCTCGAGAATGTGCGGCTGCCCCTGGAGGAGTATACCGATCTGCCTCAAGAGGCCATGGACCGGATCGCGCTCCTCAAGCTGGAGTTGGTTGGGTTGGGCGCGTTCGCGTACCACCTACCGTCCGAGATCAGCGGGGGCATGAAGAAGCGGGCGGCGATCGCCCGCGCCATGGCGCTGGACCCCGGGGTATTGTTTCTCGACGAACCCTCCGCGGGGCTGGACCCGATCACCTCGGCCGAACTGGATCGATTGATCCTCAACCTGGCCCGGAACCTCAAAATCACGTTCGTGGTCGTCTCGCATGAGCTGGCAAGCATCTACGCCATCGCGGACCGGGTCATCATGTTGGACAAGCGGGTCAAGAAGATCGTGGCCGAGGGCCGGCCGCAGGATTTGCGCGAACATCCCGACAATCCCTGGGTACGGCAGTTCTTCAATCGGGAAGTGGCAGAATCGACTTGAAGAAAGTGCGCCTCAGCTACTCGTGTCCGATGTCCGCCCGCACCTTGCCTCGGAAAATCCAGTACGACCAGCCCATGTACATCAGAATGATCGGCAGAAGGAACAGGGTCCCGACCAACAAGAAGCCTTGCGACTTGTGCGACGCGGCCGCATCCCAGAGGCCGAGCTTGTAGGGCACGATGTAGGGGAGGACGCTGATCCCCAATCCCAGATAACCGGTCACGAAGATGCCCATCGCGCCCACGAAGGGCATCAACTCACGTCTTCGCGCGAGCCCCCACCAGACGCCGTACGCACAGAGAAGCCCCAGCACCGGCAGGAGGAGCAGGATAAGGTGGTAACGCCATACGATCCACCTGGCGGCGATCTGCGGGACTGCCAGGGGTGTCCAGGCAAAGGCGATGCCGAAGAGAACCAGCACGCCGATCAGCAGATGTTTCGCTCTGGTCCTGGCCCAATCTTGTAATGCCCCCTCTGTTTTCAAAATCAACCACGTGGCGCCCAACAGGCCGTAGCCGAACAGCAAGCAGACGCCGGTGAATAGGGGGAAGGGACGGACCCAGTCAAAGCTACCGCCGGCGAAATGCCGCTCGACGACGGGAAACCCCTCGATAAAGTTGCCGAGCACGACACCCTGGGCGAAGGTCGCGACCGAGGACCCCGCGAAGAACGCTCCGTCCCAGATATACTTCAGGGCGCCCGGAACGGACCGGAACTCGATGGCGACCCCGCGGAAAATGAGCCCCAGCAGCATCATGAGGATGGGGAAATACAGCGCCGGCATGAGAATGGCGAAGGCGAGGGGGAACACGGCCAGCAGACCCGCGCCGCCGAGAATCAGCCAGGTCTCGTTGCCGTCCCAGACGGGAGCGATCGAGTTGATCATGATGTTCCTGGCCCGGTCATTGGGAGCGCGACCGGACAGAATTCCGACGCCCAGATCGAACCCGTCGGTGAGCACGTACACGAACAAGCCCAAGGCGAGGATCGCCGCCCAGACTGGAACAAGATCGAGCGTCATTACTGGTCGTTCCTATTTACCGACGTTCGCCGCGGACAACAAGCGCTTCGGGCTGCTCGGCCGACCGGTCCCGTCGGCAGCCGCCGCCGGCCCGGCTTTGACCAGCAGAATGGTCAGCCTGAGCCCCGCCCCGAAGATGAGGATGTAGGCGGCCACATAGAGCAGCAGCGACAGGAGCACCTCCCCGCCGGTGAGCGACGGCGTGACCGCCTCGGACGTACGCATCAACCCATACACTACCCAGGGTTGGCGCCCCACCTCGGTCGTGGTCCACCCTGCCAGGACGGCGACAAATCCGGTTGGAATACAGAGCTGGCAGAGTCTCAGGAACCAGGGCGTATCGTACAGACGGCCGCGCCAGCGCAGCCACCAACTGCACAGGACCACAGCCAGCATCAAGACTCCCATCCCCACCATGATCCGAAACGCGAAAAAGACGATCGCCACCGGCGGCCGATCTTCGGGCTGCCACTCCTTGAGGCCTTTCACCTGGCCGTTCAGGTCGTGCGTCAAATAGAGACTGCCCAACGCCGGAATGGCGATCTCAAAGTGGTTCGTCTCAGCCTGCGCATCCGGAATCGCAAACAGAATAGCCGGCGCACGGCGCTGGGTCTCCCAGTCGCCCTCGATCGCCGCGATCTTGGCCGGCTGATGTTGCACGGTGTTGAAGCCGTGGAGATCGCCCGCCACCATTTGCATGGGCACCAACACCGTCAACATCGTGAACGTCATGGACAGCATGGTCTTCGCTTCCTCCTGGAAGCGATTTCCTCGAAGGTAGTAGGCGCCCACGCCCACGACGACGAACATGGTTGACAGATAGAACGCCAGGACCGTGTGCGCCAGGCGATATGGAAAGGACGGGTTAAAAATCGCCTTTGCCCAATCGGCCGGAAAAAACCGGCCGTCAATGATCTCGTACCCTGCCGGAGTTTGCATCCAGCTATTGGCCGAAAGGATCCAAAACGAGGAAAACAGGGTACCAAACGCGACCATCAGAGCCGCGACGAAATGGACCCCTGGCGGCACCAGGTGGCGGCCGAACAGCAGCACGCCGAGGAAGCCGGCCTCCAGAAAGAATGCCGTCAGCGCTTCGTATCCAACCAGCGGGCCTATAATATCGGCGGTCGCAGCGGAGAACCGGCTCCAGTTCGTGCCGAGCTGGAACGGCATGACAATGCCCGAGACCACCCCCACCCCGAAGGAGACGGCGAAGATCTTGATCCAGAACTGCGACACGCGCAGATACACCGGTTTCCGCGTCGTGAGGTGCAGGCCCTCCAGCACGGCGATGAAACTCGCCAACCCCACCGTGAACGCCGGCAGCAGAATATGCAGTGCAATGACCCACACAAATTGCAGCCGCGACAGAATGAGCGGGTCCAGCTTCATGTTCCCCCTCCGGTCAACGCATCGCCCCGTTCCAATTCCTTCAGCAGGCACGCCATCGTGGTGCGGACCCTGATACAGCCGGCGATCTGGCGGCTCTGGCAGTCCCGCACCACTGGAATCCACTTGAGTTGGCGGTCCCGTAGAGTCGCCGCAGCCACCATGCTGGAATCGTCCAGTGTGACGGCGATCGGAGTTGCCGTCATGAAGGCGGATACGATCGTGCCCTGACCTTCTTTGGCGGCCCAGGCTCGCATCGCATCCGTGAGAGTCACGACACCCTCCAGCGAAACCCCGTCGCTGGAGACATACAGAAAGTCGCTGCCGGACTCGATGAAAGCCTTGCCCACGTCACGGATGGTTGCGGTCGGCTTGAGAATCGGTTGCGGAGCCGGTTCTACGAATGCGGACAGCGGAATTCGTCGGAGGATCTCGTAAGTTCGGGGATGTTCTTGCCAGTAGTTTGGCGCGCGGCTGGTGAGGGTCTGCGCCAAGGCGTTGCGGAGTGGGGCCAATGACCCGGACATGTGCGTGAAGACATCTCGTCCGAGAACCAGGATGTCCAGGGGGGATCTGGCACGCACACTCGCAGCTCTCGGCCGGTTGCCGATCAGGGCTTGCTCGCCGAAAAACGACCCGGGACCCAGCACACCCAATACTTCCTCGCCGCAACTGTCGGTGGTCCTGCGGAGGCCCTCCGCCTCCCCCTTTTCGATCACGTAGAAGCTCGTCGCGGGATCACCTTCTCGGTACACGAAGTCGCCGGACTGATAATGGGCGCGGGACACACGGTCGGTCAGGTTGACCTTCACGTGGCTGAGGTCGCGCGGGAAAAACAGTAACCACGCCCAGTCGAAGCCGACCTTGAACCGCTGGGACCAGGAGGGAACCTTCAACCAATACACGCCACGCCATGCGAACCAGGCGAGGAACCCGGACAGTTTCGCGCCGAACAGCTCCGCCACCGCTGTTCTCCCGCCGATCGAGCAAAGCTGTCCCAATGGCTTGAAGTAAAACGGTCGGGTGCCCTCGCCCCGCAGGGCACGGGCAATGTTGTCTGCGACCTGGCGTCCTTCCCGCTCGGCAAACTGACCGGTTGGCGAAGCCGGTTGGCTATCATAGGCATTGACGATATAGGCGCAATCGCCGATCGCCCACACGTTCTGAATCCCCCGCAGACGCATATCCGGTTCCGTCACGAGGCGGCCGCCCTCCTTGGCCGAGGACATGCCGGCAACCACAGGCGCCATGGTGCTGCCGATCGTGCAGACGGTCGTGGCACCCTTGATGAAGTCCCCGCCCTTGAGCCCGATCCCTTCCGGAGTCGCCAGCATGACACGGGTGTCGAGCAGGATCTTCACGCCGGCCTGTTGCATCTTCACGCGCGCGAACTCGCGCAGGTTGGGCCCGATTTCCGGCAGGATCTGATCGCGCGAGTGGATCAGCGTGACCGCGATATCCTCGGGACGTATGTTATGAAAATAGCGGCGGCTGTCGCGCACGAGGTCGTTGATTTCCCCCGCGGTTTCCACCCCGCTGTACCCTCCGCCGACGACGATGAACGAGAGGTACCAGCGTTTCCTGGCCGGATCATCGCAGACCTCCGCCTTTTCCATTTGCTCCAGCACGTGGGACCGCAGGACCCCCGCGTCGCCGATGGTTTTGAGGGGAAAGGCATGGTCCGCCATCCCGGGCACGGCATCGAGCTTGGAGATATTGCCGCAGGCGATCACCAAATGATCGTAGGCGATCCGGCGCAGTTGGCCATCATGCCCTTCATACTCCACTTCGCTCCGGTCCACATCAACGTGCCGCACCGCTTCCGACCGGCACAGCACGCCCGGCAACATCTGACGCAAGGGAACGACCACATCGAAGGGGTTGAGCGAGGAGCCCACCGCATCAGCCAACAGGGGGCTGAACACCATGTGGTTCTCCAGGCTGAACAGGATGATCTCATGGGCCTGCGCGCGCAGGCGACGCCGCAACGTCTTGGCGCATTTCACGCCGGCAAATCCCCCGCCGATGATCACAATCCGGGTGACATTCATGCCGGCATGCGACAAGTATCCGGACCCGCCAGCGCGCGAGCGACGATTTCTTGGGCTTCGGCAAGGATGGTATTGAGGTGAGTCTGGCTGATCAAGCTCTCCGCGTAGAGTTTGTAAATGTTCTCCGTCCCGGACGGACGGGCCGCAAACCACCCTCGCCCGGTGACGACTTTCAGCCCGCCGATGGGGGCATTGTTACCGGGAGCGCGCGTCATCTTTGCCACGATCGCCTCCCCCGCCAACTCGCGCGCCGTCACGGTTTCCGGCGAGAGTTTCCCCAGTCGCTTCTTCTCGTCCGGCGTGGCCGGTGCATCGATGCGCACGTAGTAGGCGGTCCCGAACCTGGCCGTGAGTTCCTGGTGGTGCCGGCCTGGATCCTTGCCGGTACGGGCGATGATCTCTGCCGCCAGCAGACCGAGGAGCGGTCCGTCTTTATCGGTGGTCCAAACGGTTCCATCCTTGCGCAGAAAACTCGCCCCGGCGCTCTCTTCGCCACCGAAGCAACAGGACCCCTCCAACAGCCCCTGGGCGAACCACTTGAAGCCGACCGGGACTTCGGACAGTTTTCGCCCCAGATCCTCCACCACACGATCGATGAGGCTGCTGCTCACGAGGGTCTTGCCCACCGCCGCGCCCGTCGGCCACTGGGGCCGATGAGTGAGCAAATACCGGATGGCGACCGCAAGGTAGTGGTTGGGATTCATCAGTCCCGTGGAGCGGGTGACGATGCCATGCCGGTCCGAATCAGGGTCGTTGCCGAAGGCGATGTCGAACCGGTCTTTGAGCTTGACCAACCCGGCCATGGCGTATGGGCTGGAGCAATCCATCCGAATCTTGCCGTCGTGATCCACGGTCATGAAACCGAACGTCGGATCGAGCTTGGGATTCACCACGGTGATGTTCAGCCCGTACTCCTCCTGCACCGGGCCCCAGTAGCCCGCTGCCGCGCCGCCGAGCGGGTCCACCCCGATCCTCAGGCCGGCGGCGCGAATCGCCTCCATATCGATCACGTTCGCCAGGTCTTTGATGTATGGAAGCACAAAATCTTCCTGTTTGGTCGTGTCGGCCTTCAAGGCCGACTCCCAGGATAGGCGCTTCACCTCCTTGTTGTGGGTGCGAAGCAACGCGTTCGCCCGGTCTTGGATCCATCCCGTCACGTCGGTGTCGGCAGGCCCTCCGTTCGGCGGGTTATATTTGAAGCCGCCATCCTCCGGGGGATTATGCGACGGCGTCACGACGATGCCGTCGGCCGGATGATCCTTGCGCCCACGATTGTGGACGAGGATCGCGCGCGAGATGACCGGCGTCGGCGTGACCCCGTCTTCCCGCTGAATGACGGTGTCGACACCATTGGCGGCAAGGACCTCCAGGGCGTTACGTTGCGCCGGCGCGGACAGCGCGTGCGGGTCCTTTCCCATATACAGCGGACCATCAATGCCCTGACTGCGCCGGTAGTCGCAAATGGCCTGGGTGATGGCCAGAATGTGCGCTTCCGTGAAGCTTCCGCGCAGCGGCGTCCCGCGGTGTCCGCTCGTGCCGAAGCTGACCAGTTCCTCGGGATTGCCGAGGTCAGGCCGGCGCTCGTAGTAGGCGCGTTCGAGTTTGCCGACATCGATGAGCAGGTCCATCGGAGCGGGCTGACCGGCGAGTGGATGAATCCCCATACTTTCTCCTTGTGTCTTGAAGCTCGGATCAGACGGGGCGCGCGGCGCCGCGCAACGTGTGCAGGTCGTAGGCAAGCAAATCGCCGATCCGCTCGATGCTGACGTCGGCCGGCGGGTAGCTGTTCACCGCTTTCGAATCGTGGGCATAGTGCCCCTGCCGCACAAAGACCGTGGTCACCCGAACCCCCCAGACCTTCTTCACCGCGGCCAGGATGCGCACCTTGTCGTCGATCAGCACGTAGTGTTCGGCCGGATAGCGCCGTTCCACGTCGTCCAGTTCATGCTCCTTGTGAACATAAATCAGGACGTTACCGTCCATCGCTTCGAACAGACCGGATCGTTCGATCTTGCGGGGCTGGAACACCACGTCGCCGTCGGACAG